>R22__coassemble_215_pt1 | contig 44603 bp, 37 predicted proteins | sample R22__metabat2_low_PE_056 | metagenome-assembled genome bin R22 | reverse complement strand
GGTCCGAAGGACTAAGGCCGGGAGCCGCGGGGTACTTTAGGGGCAGCGCCCCTAATAGAACAAGAGGTGGGTGCGGAGCACCCGAATCCCTCTGACGACGCGAAAAGCCAGCGGCTAGCTGGCTTTGAAGCGGAGGAAGAGGGATTCGAACCCCCGGTACGTTGCCGTACAACAGTTTTCAAGACTGCCGCCATCGACCACTCGGCCATTCCTCCGGGATAAACGCGCTGCAGCGCTCCAGGCTGCAGGGCGTGCCTGCCGGGCATCGCGCCGGAACAGGACTGCAAAGGTATAGATTTTCTTTTATTTTGACAAATGGAAGAAAAAAACTACATTTGTGTGATATACTAACACCAACCACATGAAAAAAGTAATCCTTATCCTCCTGAGTATCGCCACGATAATCCCCGCAACCATCAGTTGCAAAAAGGGCGACCAGACCCTCAAAGTCATCTCCTACAACATCCGCGTAGGCAAGGCGAAAGACGGCCCCAACGAATGGAACCTCCGCAAGCCCGCATCTCCCGCGATGATAGCAGACCAGCAGCCGGACATCTTCGGCCTGCAGGAAGCCCTCAAGATGCAGCTCGACTATCTCGAAGAGAACTGCCCGGACTACGACCACGTGGGCATTCCCCGCGATGACGGCAAGGAGAAGGGCGAAGTCATGGCCATCTTCTGGAACACCAAGACCCAGAAACTCCTGAAATGGGGCAACTTCTGGCTCAGCGAAACCCCAGAGGAGCCTTCCCTCGGATGGGATGCCAAGTGCTTCCGCACCGCCACATGGGCCCTGCTCAAGGATAAGCGCTACAACAAGAAATACTACTACGTCAACACCCACCTTGACCATATGGGAGTTGAAGCCCGCGCCAATGGCCTCAAGCTTATCGTGGACCGCATCGACGACATCAACCCCGAAGGATATCCCATGATCCTCACCGGCGACTTCAATGTCGACCTCGGAGATCCCTGCCTCAAGTCCCTCGAAGGCCGCATGGAATCCGTGCGCGACATCGCTCCCGTCACCGACAGCCTGGATACCTTCCAGGGCTTCGGCACCGGACAGTACGGCAACCGCGTCATCGACTATATCTATGAGTCCGGCTTCAGCGCCGCTCCTTCATTTGAGACCATAACCAAAACTTACGAAAACATTCCTTTCATCTCCGACCACTACCCTGTGGCGGCCGTCCTTGTATTCTAATTAAAAACTACAGATATGAAAGAGACTTACAATTGGAAGTATGCCTCCGTGGGAGGCTCCGTGAGGGTAAAACTCGAGAGCGGCGCCGACATTGCCAATCTCGCAGAGCTGGACCGCAAGAAGTGGACGGTGCTCAGCTGCCCTACCACCGGTCTTGAGTTTGACGAAAAGACCCTCAAGCTCCTGGATTCCGACGGCGACGGCCGCATCCATGTAGATGAGGTGATTGCAGCCTCCAAGTGGGTGACCGGCGTGATCAAAGATCCCGACCTGCTTCTCAAAGGGCAGGATTGCCTGAAATTCACCGACTTCAACACCGAGAACGAGGAAGGCGCCAAGCTGGAGAAATCCGCCCGCCAGATACTCTCCAACCTGAAGGTCGAAGCTGACGGCATCTCCCTCGCAGAGACCTCTGACAACGAGAAGATCTTCGCAGAGACACAGTTCAACGGCGACGGCATCATCACCGAGGCCAGCGCCGACGACGAAGCCCTCAAAGAGACAATAAAGAATATCATCGCCACCACCACTCCCGCGAAAGACCGCAGCGGTGCCGATGGCGTAAACGCCGATCAGATCGAGGCCTTCTACACCGCCTGTGCGGACTACAGCGCCTGGAAGGCAGCGGAAGAGAAGGGCCCGTTCGGGGAGAATACCGAGGCCGCACTCGCCGCCTGCGAGGCACTCAAGGAAAAGATTGCCGACTGGTTCATGCGCTGCAAGCTCATCAGCTTCAACGACGCTGTTGCCGGCGTGGTGGACGTTTCGGTAGATAAGGTCGGCGCCATCAGCGACGGCGACCTTGCCGCAGCGGCCGACCAGATTGCCACCTATCCCCTCGCCCGCCCCGTGGCGGATGGCAAACTCCCTCTGAAGGGAGGCATCAACCCTGCATGGAAGGGCGCATTCGCAACCCTTAAGGCCCTCGTGTTCGACGTCGAGTTCCCTAAAAAGGACGCCATCACCGAAGAGGAATGGCTCGGCGTGCTCGCCAAGTTCGACGCCTACATCGCATGGAAGGCAGCCAAGAAGGGTGCTGAAGTAGAAGCCCTCGGCATCGACGTGGTGAACGCCACCCTCAAGGCCGACAAGAAGGCCGCCCTGCTCGAGCTCATCGAGAAAGACAAGGCCCTCGAGCCCGAAGCCCTAAGCATCGAGGCGGTGGACAAACTCCTCCACTACGTGCGCGACTTCTACAAATTCCTCAAGAACTACGTGGTGTTCGAAGATTTCTATTCCAAGAAAGACAAAGCCATCTTCCAGGCCGGACGCCTCTACATCGACCAGCGCAGCACCGACCTTTGCGTGAAGGTGATAGATGCCGGCAAGGCCGGGGATATCTCCAGCCTCAGCGGGATGTATATCCTCTACTGCAACTGCATCAACAAGGTCACCGGCAAGGGCTTCCCCATCGCAGCCGTGCTCACAGACGGCGACGTTGACGGCCTCCGCCCCGGCAAGAACGCCATCTTCTACGACCGCGACGGCGTGCAGTACGACGCCACCGTCACCAGCATAGTAGATAACCCCATCTCCCTGCGCCAGGCATTCTGGGCACCTTACAAGAAGGTTGCGAAGTGGATTTCCGACAAGGTGGACAAGTCCGCTGCGGAGAAAGAAAGCAAATCGGCGGCAAGCCTGACTGCTTCTGCCGATAAGGCAACCTCCGGAGCCGCTCCCGGTGCTGCTATCCAGAGCAGTTTCGACATTGCCAAGTTCGCCGGCATCTTTGCAGCCTTGGGAATGGCTCTCGGCCTCCTCGGGCAGTTCGTGGTATCTTTGGTAAAGGGCATCGCAGCCATCAAGTGGTGGGCTCTTATCCTTATTATTATAGGACTGATGCTCGTCATCTCCCTGCCATCAGTATTCATCACCTGGCGCAAGCTCCGCAGGCGCGACCTCGGCCCCGTGCTCAATGCAAATGGCTGGGCCATCAACGCCGCTGCTTATGTGAAGCCCAAGTTCGGCAAGAGCCTCACCCAGATCGTGAAGTATCCCAAGCTGAAGGATGTGGATCCTGCCGAGGCAAAGAAGGTCCGCAGGCGCAAATGCATCATCTGGGCTATAGTCATACTCCTCATTGCCGGTGGCGTTTACTGGGGATACCCCAAGTATAAGGCCTGCAAGGCCGCCAAGGCAGAGGCTGCAGCAGTAGAGGCAGTCGACGAAAATGCAACAGAAAACGCCGAAACGGAAACCGTCCCGGCAGAAGAAGTTGCAACGGAAACGGCAGAATAAGCATCTTATTGAACGGAAAAAATACTAAACCATTTTTTATAAAAAATGAAAAAGATTATCCTTACCCTTGCACTCGCAGCTGTAGCAGCTGTATGCGCAAATGCTCAGATCGGCGTTGGGGTCGGTTATGCAAGCACCACCCTCAAAGGTGACAACACTACCACTAACCTTGGTGGCCTTACTTTCGGCGCCAGCTACAACATTCCCCTCGTGAACGGCCTCGCAGTCGCTCCCGGTATCCAGTTCGCAATGCAGAACTATAAGGAAGACGCCAATACTATCGCAAGGAGAATTACATTGCTATTCCCGTGCTGTTTAACTACGGCATCGAGCTCGTTGACGGAATCAAGGTTGTTCCCTATCTTGGCCCCACCCTCAGCTATGGCATCAGCGGTGTTGTTGCAGGCGGCGCAACCGCATTCGGAATTACCCTCAGCACTGGAGAGGTCAGCCTCTATAGCGACGACTCCACCTATGCACCCTTCGACATCCTCGTTGGCGGCGGCGTAGCTCTCGACGTAATGGATATGGTCCGTGCTTATGTTGGCTACAACATCGGCCTCCTCGACCGTAACACCAGCGACAACGCAGTTCTCAAGGCCAGCGGCCTGAACTTCGGCGTAGCATATCTCTTCTAAAACATTCCCTGATTATCAGGGAGTTACACAAAACCGTCTGGTACGTTTGCACCAGACGGTTTTGCTTAATTGCTTGATTATCAACGGCCTTTATTCTTTTACGAAGAATCGCCAGTGGAACAGCAGCAGATAGAACGCGCCGACGGTAACACAGGAATCGGCGAAATTGAAAACGGGACTGAAGAAGATGACCTCCCCGGCGGCATTGTGGATCAGAGGGAAATAGAACATGTCCACCACGCGGCCGAACATGAACGGGGCATAGTCCCATATCAACCCATAAAACAGGCAATCGATTATATTGCCCATAGCGCCGGCGGTAATCAAAGTAAGCCCGACCAGAACGCCCGTGGGGGCCTTGCGTGCCTTATCCAGGGAATGGATCCACCAGCAAAGCAGGCCGAAAAGCACAATGCGGAAAAGAGAAAGCAGGAACTTGCCCACGGAGCCTCCGAACTTCATCCCGAAGGCCATTCCCTCGTTCTCCACGAAGCAGAGGCGGAACCAGTTCCCTATCACATGGATCTGCTCGCCGAGGCCCATGTTGGTCTTGACCAGGTATTTGATTACCTGATCCACGACAACCAACAATACACCCAGTATGAGCAGCCTTGCTCCGCGAGAAACCTTCATCAGTTCTTACCCTGTTTGGCAAGCATCTCCTTGGCTTCCACCGTCAGAGTGGCATGGGGCACCAGACGGAGCCTCTCCTTGGGGATGAGTTTGCCGGTTACACGGCAGATGCCGTAAGTCTTGTTTTCAATACGGATCAGTGCAGCCTCCAAGTTCTTGATGAACTTGTACTGGCGCTGGGCGAGCTGACTCGCTTCTTCCTTGCTAAGCTGGTTCGCGCCGTCATCTTCTACGGTGCGGAACGTGGGCGAGGTGTCCTCGATGTCGTTGTTGCCACCATGCATCACGACACCGCGCAGTGTATCATACTCGGCCCGGGCTTTTGCCAGCATACCCTCGATGATCTGCTTAAACTCGGCAAGCTCCTCATCGGAATAACGTGTCTTTTCCTGTTCTGCCATAATCAATCTATTTTCGTATTACTTTTATCTTTATTGTGCTGTCGTTCCACTCCACCGTGGCGCCGTCGCACCCGGGTACGAGCGCGACCGACAATGCGAGGGTCTGGGAAGCGATATAGTCTTTATAATCCGTAAGCGAAGCTGCAATCTCGTCGGAGGCATCGCCTTCCGCAGCTATCTCCACGTCTATCTTGTCCGTCACCTCGAAGCCACTGTCCTTGCGGAGGTTCTGGATGCGGTTGATGAGTTCGCGGGCCGTACCCTCACGTACCAGCGCATCGCTCAGCTGGATATCCAGGGCGATGGTGAGCTGGCCTTCGGATGCCACGAGCCATCCGGGCATGTCCTCGGAGGTTATTTCGTAATCTTCCGGAGTCAGCACCACAGGGCCGGACGGCAGCGCCAGTGTGTACTCGGCGGACGCCTGGATGGCGGAGATGGTTGCCTGGTCCAGCGAGCCGAACGCAGCGGCGATTTCCTTCATCTGCGCACCGTACTTCTTGCCGAGCACACGGAAATTGGGTTTTATCTTCTTGGTGATGATGCCGGTGGTGTCCGAAAGGAACTCAGCCTCCTTGACATTCACCTCGGTAAGTATCAGGTTCTTCACCCCTTCGAGCTGCTCGCGGACCTTGTCGGATATGACAGGGATGAGCATCTTGGCCAGCGGCTGGCGGACCTTGATGTTCACCTTGCGGCGGAGTGCCAACACCAGCGAAGTAGCCTTCTGGGCCAGTTCCATGCGCTCCTCCAGGTCGCGGTCGATTAGGGATTCATCGGCCTCAGGCATCTTCTCGAAGTGCACGCACTCGGCACCCGGAACCAGGTCGAGCCAGAGTTCGTCGGTGTAGAATGGAGCGATCGGCGCTGCCAGAAGGGTAACGGTCTTCAGCACGTCGTAGAGGGTCTGGTAGGCCGCCTGCTTGTCCGGCGTGAGCCCGCCTCCCCAGAAGCGCTTGCGGTTCAGGCGCACGTACCAGTTGGAGAGATGGTCGCAGACGAAGGTCTGTATGAGGCGCCCTGCGAGGGTGATGTCGTAGTCTTCGTATGCTGCGCGCACGTCGCGGATCAAGCTGTTCTTCAGCGATATGATCCACTTATCTGTTTCTGAGATTCCTACGCTTCGCTCGGAATGACAGGGTGTCCAACCGTCTACGTTGGCATAGAGAGCAAAGAACGAATAAGTATTATAGAGCGTGCCGAAGAACTTGCGCCGTATCTCGTCCACGCCGCCCTCGTCGAAACGAAGGTTGTCCCAGGGCTGGGCGTTCGTGAGCATGTACCAGCGAAGGGCGTCCGCGCCATAGGTATCGAGGGCCTTGAACGGATCCACGGCATTGCCTAGGCGCTTGCTCATCTTGTTGCCGTCCTTGTCGAGCACCAGGCCGTTGGAAATCACGCGCTTGAAAGCGGGAGTGCCGCTCACCATGGTGTGGACGGCGTGCAGGGTATAGAACCATCCGCGGGTCTGGTCGACACCTTCGGCGATAAAGTCGGCGGTGATGCCGAAATCCGGGCTGTCGATGCCACGGAGGCCTGTCTGGGCGTAAGGCATGGAACCCGAATCGAACCAAACGTCGATCAGGTCACTCTCGCGCACCATCTTCTTTCCGGAAGGGCTGACGAGGAAGATGTTGTCCACATAGGGTCTGTGGAGATCGATGCGGTCGTAGTTGGCCTTGCCCATGTCGGCAGGGTCGAAGCCCTTGTCCTTCAGAGGATTGGAAGGCATGACACCTGCGGCCACAGCCTTTTCTATCTCGGCAAAGAGTTCCTTCACGCTGCCTATGCATATCTCTTCTTTGCCATCCTCGGTGCGCCAGATAGGCAACGGCGTGCCCCAGAAGCGGCTGCGGCTGAGGTTCCAGTCCTGAATGTTTTCGAGCCACACGCCGAAGCGGCCGGTGCCGGTGGATTCCGGCTTCCAGGTGATCTGCTTATTCAGGGCCACCATCTCATCCTTCACGGCCGTGGTCTTGATGAACCAGGAGTCGAGGGGATAGTAGATGACGGGGCAGTCGGTGCGCCAGCTATGAGGATAGCTGTGAACATGCTTCTGCATGCGGAAGAGGCGGCCGTCCTGCTTCATCATCACGCAAAGGTCAACATCCAGCACAGGAGCATCCTTCGGAAGGAGATCCTCACCGTGCAGCTTGCGGAAGTAATCGTCTATCGCGTTCTTGACATACCTGCCTGCATACTCATTGTAGGATGCATCCACGCTGGAGTCGGCGTATGCCGGATCGAGATCCTCGATGCGCACGAAGCGGCCCTGGGTGTCCACCTGGGCCATCAGGTTGCCGTTACGGTCCACAGGCATGATGCCCACGATACCCGCGGCGGCGGCCACGCGCTTGTCATCCGCACCGAATGACGGTGCGATATGCACTATGCCGGTACCATCCTCGGTAGTTACGTAATCTCCGGGGATGACCTCGAATGCCTTGCCATCCGGTTTGAACCATGGAATCAGCTGCTTGTAGCGTATGCCCACGAGCTCACTGCCCTTGATGGTGCCGGGGAGAACTTCGTATGCTATCTTGTCGTTGAACCAGGAGCCCACGAGTTCCTTTGCCAGTACGTATACTGCCTCTTTCCCGGTGTACTGGTTGGTGGACTTCACCCGCACGTATTCTATCTTCGGACCCACGCAGAGCGCCGTGTTAGAAGGAAGTGTCCATGGGGTGGTGGTCCATGCAAGGAAGTAGATGGGGCCGTCGGCGAACAACTTCTCGGATGCCGCGTCGCGGATCACCTCGAACTGCACGGTTGCAGTAGTGTCGGTCACGTCGCGGTAGCATCCGGGCTGGTTCAGCTCGTGGGAGCTGAGGCCGGTGCCGTCGGTGGGGCTGTAAGGCTGAATGGTGTATCCCTTATAAAGGAGGCCCTTGTCGTATATCTTCTTGAGAAGGTACCAAAGGGTTTCGATGTAGCGGTTGTCGTAGGTGATGTAGGGATCGTTCATATCCACCCAGTAACCTACGCGCTCCGTCAGGTTCTCCCATTCGGCCGTGTATTTCATCACCTCCTTGCGGCAGGTGTTGTTGTATTCTTCTATCGAAATCTTGGTGCCGATGTCGGCCTTGGTGATGCCGAGTTTCTTCTCCACGCCGAGTTCCACGGGAAGGCCGTGGGTATCCCATCCAGCGCGGCGGCGTACCTTCCAACCAGTCTGGCTCTTGTAGCGGCAGATGGCATCCTTGATGGAGCGCGCCATCACATGGTGGATGCCAGGCATGCCGTTGGCCGACGGGGGACCTTCAAAGAAAATGTACTCCGGTTCCCCCTCCGCGAGCTCGAGGCTTTTCTCGAAAGCCTTGTGTTCTTTCCAGCGCTCCAGCACACGGTTTCCCGTTGCCACCAGGTCCAGACCCTTATATTCTTTGAATGTCATAATTTTTCGCTAAATTTGTGCTTGTTAAATAGTTTACAAATATAATCAATTCTTTGGAAACTTTAGACATTATCCTCCTTGTATGTTTCGTGCCGGCGATCATTACCGGCATAAGCAAAGGACTGGTGGAACAGCTGGTTTCGCTGGTATCCCTCGTGGTGGGCGTCTGGGCCGCATTCCACTTCTCTTCCGCCCTTGCAGAATGGCTGAACGGATACCTTCAGGTCGAGCCAAAAATTATCAATATCTGCGCTTTCGCGCTTACGGTGATACTCACGGTACTGATCCTGAACCTAATCGGCAAACTCATCAGCAAAACACTCAGCATGGCATCCCTCGGCTGGGCCAACCGCCTGCTGGGGGTGGTGTTCGCACTGCTCAAGGCTGCGCTGATCATCGGGCTGCTGATCTTCATATTCGATCCCCTCAACGCAAAATTCAATTTGGTTAAGCCGGAAGTGCTGGATGCATCTGTTATTTACAGCGCCCTGCACGACCTTTCCATGAAGGTCTTCCCCTTCCTCAAAGAATTGATTGCCAATGCCTAGGCTTATTTTCATAGAAACCTCCACATCCCTATGTTCCACCTCCCTGGCGGAAGACGGACGAATAGTCTGCAGCCGCAGGAGCTCCGAACCTCGTGCGCATGCATCGCTCACAGCCGTGTTCGTGAAGGAGATGCTGGATGAGGCCGGATGGACGGTACGCGACCTGGATGCCGTATGCGTGAGCAAGGGGCCCGGGTCCTACACCGGGCTTCGCGTGGGAGTTTCCACTGCCAAGGGCCTGTGCTTCGGCGGAAACCTGCCGCTGATAGCGGTAGATACCCTCGAGATCCTCGCCCACCAGGCCATCGAGGCCGGTCTTCCCGAAGGCTGCAAAGCCATTCTCCCTATGGTGGATGCCCGCCGCATGGAGGTCTATACCGCAGTATTCTCCCCTACCGGCGAACGACAGACGGATATCTCCCCCGTCGTCCTCGACGAAAACAGCTTCGCCGACATCTTCGCCTCCGGCCCAGTCGTAGTCATCGGCGATGCGGCAGAAAAATTCGCCAACCTCCTGGGTCTGGGTGTCCAGCCTCTGGCGGAACTCCGTTCGCTTCGCTCACTCCGGCCCCTCCCATCTGCGATGGGCCCCACCCCCTGCCCGTGTCCGGGGGTGGACACGTCCGCCAGGGGCTGGCTCCCAGACCCACTCTTCATCCAAACATGCCCCGAAGCAAGCGCAATGCTGGTGCCGGCGATGGACAGGTACGCAAAAAAAGAGTTCGAAGACGTAGCGTACTTCGAACCCTTCTATCTGAAGCAGTTTATCGCAACTACTCCGAAAAAACTATTTTAGCGCCTTTTCAATCTTAGCACGCAGCTGCTTTTCGCCCTGGATGAAGTCCATGCCGGAATCGGTGAGCAGGATCAGGGCAGGAACGCTGGCAACGTTGAAGGTGTATAATGAACGGCTGGCTGTGCCGAGACCGTCGTTTACGTTGATCCAGGGCAGTTCCTGAGACTTTACGACCTGTGCCCAGGCAGCCTTGTCGGGATCCACACTGATTGCATAGATCTCGAGGCCGCGGGCCTGATACTTTTCATAAACAGGCTTCAGCACATCCAGATTGAAAATCTTGTGGGTAGCTTCGCGGTCGTCCCAGAAATAAACAAGGATCGCCTTGGCATCCAGGCTGTCGATCTCGGCAGCAGTGCCGTTCACGGAAGGCATCTTCACATTGGGATAGACCCTCTCCTCGGCAGTCTTCATGCGATTGGAAAGCTCGAAAAGATTGATGCGGCGCTGGGCTTCCTGCTCCAGCCACTTAACGTACTTGGAATCAGGATAAACGGTTTTCAGAGAATCGCAGGCACTTCGGAAAATGAGCGCATCGCTCAACCCGGAGAAAGTACCGGTTCCGCCGCCGATATTCTCGTAGAGCACGGGAATGACAGCCAACGACTTGTTGTTCACCACCACGAACCTGACAGCTTCGCGATAATGGCGCACATATTCCTTGGCTATCTCCGAAGGGGCTGCACCGGCCTCTGAGAGAGCTATCAGGTTGCCCACATAGGCACGGAAGGCATCATCTCCCTCTTTCAGAAGCGCGCTTCCGGCAGAACCGGACACACTGTAGTTGCCAAGGGTATCTGCTTCTACAACAGCTTTCTCCCCCTTTTCCAGGAGGAGCGAAGCCAGGCGGGTGTCTCCATTGTAGACATAAACGAATTCAGGATTGCCCTCTGCGACCTTAACCTTATAGCTGAAATGACCGGCAGCATCGGTCTTTACAGTGTCCAAGGTAACGGGTGTAGTGCCGTTCAACTGCTTGAGAAGCAGTGCAGCAGAAGGTGCATCCGCCACGGTGCAATCCACGGTGGCCTTGCCTCCCTGGCAGGCGGCGGCAGCAATCACGAAAGCGGCCAGAGCAAGTATCTTAAAGCTTTTCATATTCTGCAAGTATCGCTTTAGCTATCTCCGCCATACGCTCCGGAGTCACCTCGGGACGCTTCTTGCGGAAGTCCAGGTCTCCTTCTGTCTGGAGGGGAACCAGATGGATATGGGTGTGTGGAACCTCCATGCCGAGAACGGCCACACCTACCCTCTTGCAGGGCACAGCCGCCTTGAGGGCCACGGCCACCTTGCGGGCAAAGGCCCAAAGCCCCTCGTATACCGCGGGATCCAGATTGAAGATATAATCATCCTCAACCTTCTTGGGAATCACCAGAGTGTGACCTTCGGCAAGGGGGCTGATATCCAGGAAAGCGTAGAAATCTTCGCTTTCTGCTACCTTATAGGAAGGTATCTCCCCATTAGCTATGCGTGTGAAGATGGTTGCCATATCAGAGGGAAATATCGAGAATCTTGAACTTCATTACACCGGAAGGGACCTGGGCTTCCACAACTTCGCCTTTGCCGTGGCCGAGAAGAGCTTTAGCGATAGGGGTGGTGGCTGCAAGGCGGCCCTTGCTGAAATCGGCCTCGGTCTCGCCGACGATGGTGAACTCCATAGTCATTCCGGCGGAAAGGTTCTGAACCTTGACCTTGTTGAGCATCTGCACTTTATCGGTGCTTAGCTGGGAGGCGTCCACCACCTTGGCGTTAGCCACCTGGTTCTGGAGATTGGCTATTTTCATCTCCAGCAGGCCCTGGGCCTCGCGTGCCGATTCATATTCCGCATTCTCGGAGAGATCACCCTTCTCCCGGGCCTCCGCGATTGCCGCGGAGATTACAGGACGCTGCGCCAACGCTTCTGCCAGCTCCTTTTTTAGTTTGTCGAGCCCTTCCTGGCTCATGTAATGTATTGCTGCCATATTGGTTAATAAAAGGAGTCCTGCCTTTGAAGCAGAACCCTCGGTTGGTTATTTATGCAAAGATAACAATTTTTTACAATAATGTTCGTCGTCGCGGAGCTGGGCCTGCAACTCGGTCAGGGACTCAAAGCTGTTTTCGTCCCGGACCCGCTTCATGAAACTCACTGTAATGGTTTCTCCGTAAATCTCTTCGTCGAAATCGAAGATGTGCGTCTCCAACGCAGGGCCCACATTGGTCATCCCGTAGAAAGACCTTCCTCCCACCTGAACCTGAGAAAGGTAAACCCCGGTAGCCGGAACCAGCTTAAGAGGCTCGTCCAGTTCGAGGTTGGCGGTGGGATAGCCTATGGTCCGGCCAAGTTTCTTGCCATGGACGACCACACCGGAAAGGCAATAGTCGTAGCAAAGGTACATGGATGCCGTTTCCACATCGCCCGCCTTCAGCGCATTGCGTATCTTAGTGGAACTCACCGCAATACCCACGGCCGACACCTTCTCTGCACGGATCACGTCCAGGCCGAGCGAGTATGCCAGGTCGGCGGTCTGCACGGGCGTAAGGGAATCATGACCGATGCGGTTGTCGTATCCGAGCAGCACGGCGGTTCCGCCGTAACGGCCAATTACTATCTCCCGCAGGTATTGTTCCGTCCCCATCTCGCTGAACTCCTTATTGAACTCCAGCTGCTCCACCCTGTCGATGCCGAGGCCCTTCAGGAGAGCCATCTTCTCGGAAGGCGTGTTCAGCAGTCGGAGCCCCATGGCCTCATCCTGCAGGACTATGCGCGGATGGGGCCAGAAGGTCAGCACAAGGCTCTCTTCTCCGCGCTTTCGCGCTTCGGATACGAGGGTCTCGATGACGAGGCGGTGGCCTATGTGCACACCGTCGAAAAAGCCGGTAGCGATTACAGCCATTTCACCAGAGGGAAGTCCATCCTGTGAGGCAGGAGGGAATTCTTGGCATAGAGACGGACACCTATTTGGTACATACCGGTGCGCTCAGGAATAACTGAGGTATGGTACGTTGCCACTCCATTCTCGAACGAAGCAACATCATATTCAATCTTTTCCTGGATATGCAGCACGTTTTTCTTGTCCGCCACGGCGAAGATCATCTCCACACCTATATCTTCGGGGTTGAGACCTGCAAGGTCCACCACTACTTCGCTAAGTAGAGGATTGTCCTGCGAGAGCACATACGCAGCGTTCGGAGCAGAATGCGAGATCACTTTGATGTTCGGCCAGCACTCCTCCACTTTCTTCTTCCATGCAGCAATCTCGCGCGCCTTTGCACAGTTGTTGGCCATAAGGAAGTTGAAGCGGTCGTACTGGGGCTGGTAGTACTGGATGCAGTAATCCTCCATCATCCTGTTGGTGGTGAAGTTGCATGCCACGTACGCTATGGTATTGCGGATATAGCGGAGCCAGTCGGCGGATATTCCGCGGGCATCCTTTGCATAATAAGCGGGAGCAATTTCGTTCTCGATGATGGCATAGATGCGGGCCGCATCCAGCTCGTTCTGGTAGTTCTGGTCGTCGTAGGTCTTTTCGAGAGGCAGGGCCCAGCCGCAGCCTTCCTTATATCCCTCAACCCACCAGCCGTCGAGCACCGAGAAATGCATGACGCCATTCATGGAAGCTTTCTCGCCGGAAGTGCCGGAAGCTTCGAGGGGACGGGTCGGATTGTTAAGCCATACGTCCACGCCCTGCACCAGCCTCTTTGCGAGGGAGATATCATATCCGGGCACAAAGACTATCTTACCAAGGAAGCGCTCCTGCTTGGAGATATCTATGATCTGCTTGATGAGGTCCTGGCCTGCGCCGTCGGCGGGATGCGCCTTGCCGGCGAAGATGAACTGGACGGGATGCTTGGGATCGTTCACCAGGGCATCCAGCTGGTCAAGGTCGGAGAACAGCAGGGTGGCACGCTTGTATGTGGCGAAGCGGCGGGCAAATCCTATGGTCAGCACATCCTCGCGGAGGTTTTCCTTAATCTTGACTATCTCGCTCGGGGAGTAGTGGCTGCTTGTTTCAGGATTGGCCAGGCGATCGTTGATTTGGCGTATCAGTTCCTTCTTGAGAACCATGCGGGTATTCCATATATCGTCGTCAGACACGTTGAAAATGCCTTCGAAGCAGCGCTTGTCGTAGTGATGTGTCTTGAATTCCGGGCCGAACACCTTTGCGTGGACGGCTTGCCATTCCTTGGATGCCCAGGTGGGATAATGCACGCCGTTGGTAACATAGCCGACATGCAGTTCCTCAGGCAGGTACCCCTTATACATGCGGGCGAAAATTTCCTGACTCACCTTGCCGTGCAGCATGGAGACACCGTTCACGTTCTGCGAGCAGTTAGCTGCAAGAACGCTCATGCTGAAGCGCTCGCCGTGGTCGTCCACGTTCACCTTTCCAAGGCCAAGGAGGGTCTCCCAACTGATGCCGAAGCGGGAAGGATAATGGCCGAAGTAACGGTACATCATCTCCTCTTCAAAGGCATCGTGGCCGGCGGGAACCGGGGTATGCGTGGTGAAAAGACCGCTGGCGCGGACGAGTTCCATCGCTTCGCTGTAATCCATCTTCTGTTCATACATATACTCGCGGAGGCGTTCCAGGCCGATGAACGCAGCATGGCCCTCGTTGGAGTGATAGATGGCCGGATGAAGTCCGATTGCGCGCAGAGCGCGGATGCCACCGATGCCGAGAAGAATCTCCTGCTTCAGACGGTTCTCCCAGTCTCCGCCGTAGAGCTGATAGGTCACCTGGCGGTCTTCGGGGAGATTGTCTTCGAAGTCAGTGTCGAGAAGATAAAGATCGGTGCGGCCCACGGGCACCTTCCAGATGCGGGCGTGAAGCTCACGGCCGGGAAGCTGGCAACTCACTGTAATCCACTTGCCTTCAGCGTCCGTAACGGGCTCTGCCGGAATCTTCAGGAAATCCTGGGCATTGTATTCAGCCACCTGATTACCCTGGGGCGTGATCTTCTGGGTAAAGTAGCCATAGCGGTAGAGAAGGCCGACAGCGACCATGTTCACGTTCATGTCGCTACTTTCCTTGAGATAGTCACCGGCGAGGATGCCGAGACCTCCGGAATAGATCTGGAGCGAAGTGTCCAGGCCGTATTCCATGCAGAAATAGGCTATGGAAGGATTACCACGGCGCTCTTTTTCTGCCATGTAGGACCTGAATTCATCCATCACGGCATTGAGCCTTCCGATGAATTCACCGTCTTTTGAAAGTTGTTTGTAGCGTTTGAGGGATACCGTATCGAGTATCACCATCGGATTATGACGGGAGCGATGCCATATTTCCGGATCGATATAGCGGAAAAGGGCTTTCGCGCTATCGTTCCAGCACCACCAAAGGTTCTTGCACAATTGTTCCAGTCCCTCGAGTTCACCGGGCAGGTGACGCGTCACGCGCACACTGTTCCAGCTGGGACCGCTGATCTCAATTCTTGGTTGCATATTTGTCGTTTACTCTGATAATGAAATCACTCAGTACGTTCATATAGTTGATAAATGCCTCGTACGGAGTGTCGTAAGGGTTAAAGTACTTGTGCACATCTCCGTCCGAGAAGAACTTGGTGCACATATAATAGAAATGGTCGCTTTCCTGCAGACGTCCGAAGTCCGCCCACAGGTCTGCGCTATCTATAATCGAAAGTTTCTCCACAAGTGCGTAAAGCTTGTTGAACGCATCCTGCTGGAGCTCGTTTCCGAGCCATGCGGTCACATCGCGCTCTTCATCGGCCCAGGAGATGGGCTGAGGGACGCTGAGAGGCGCCACCGCCTTGAGTTTGGATGCGGCTTCCGCAGGGGTAACGAACTTGATGCCGGCAGCGAGGGCCACCTTGGGCAGGGCCTTCATGAATTCGAAGATGCCGGTTTCGGCGCTCTGGTGCTCTCCAAAGGTCTCATAATCCATGAAGAGGTTCACGATGTCGCCCTCTTCAGCATTCACCTTGGCCACGAACTGCTCGGCCGTGAGGCCGGAACCCGCAAAGCGGAAAGCAATGTCGTCGCTGAGCATATAATTGCGGAGCAGCAACTTCTGAGCGCTTTTCAAGTCATTGGAATACAGGTAGTTCGGACTCTTCCATCCCAGGATATGGCGTGCACCCTCGGTGAGAACGGTCTTGAATCCCATGTCGTAGACCTGCTTGCCGATGGCATCGGAGTAGATGAGCTCGGTGTTGCGGAAGGTCACGGGGGTGACTCCGAAATACTTTTCTATGGTCGCCTTGTGCTTGAGAACCTGATGCTTGAACTCGTTCTCGCTCTTGAGCGATGACAGAGAGTGGTTGCAGGTCTCGCAAAGGAACTCGACGGCGCCTGTTGCGGCGAGCTCGCGGAAGCTGTCCACGACCTCGGGGGCATAGCGCTCGAATTGCTCGAGTGCGCTCCCGGTGATGGAGAAGGCCACCTTGAACTTGCCGTCATTCGCCTTGATGGCTTCGAGCAGCAGCTTATTCATCGGAAGATAGCACTTCTGGGCTATGCGCCTCAGGATGGTGCGATTCACGAAATCGTCGTAATAATGCGAATCCTTACCGATATCGAAGAAACGGAAAACGCGGAGACGGTCCGGCTGATGTATCTGGAAATAGAAACAAAGCTTTTTCATAAGCTACTGGTTTAAAACTGATTCATATACTTTCTTGAGCTTGGCGGTGGCGTTGTTCCACTTGAGCTCGTTCACCTCGTCGTATCCCTGCACGGCCGCAAAGCGCGAAAGGGCAGGGTAAGTAAGAAGGGCATAGATGTCGTCTGCCATGGCATCCACATCCCAGAAGTCCACCTTGAGGGCGTACTTGAGCACTTCCGCCGCGCCGCTCTGGTGAGAGATGATCGAAGGCACCCCGGTGCGCATGGCCTCGAGGGGCGAGATTCCGAAGGGTTCGGACACCGAAGGCATGATGTATACGTCCGACAGGGCGAACATCTTCTGCACATCCGCTCCGCGGAGGAACCCGGTGAAGTGGAAACGGTCCGAAATGCCGAGCCGTGCCACCATGCGGATGGAACGGTTCATCATGTCGCCGCTTCCGGCCATCACGAAGCGCACGCCTTTGGTGCGCTTGAGCACCTTTGCAGCGGCTTCTATGAAGTATTCAGGCCCCTTCTGGAAGGTGATTCGGCCGAGGAAGGTGACTACCTTGTCCTGTACGCCACGCTCCACCTCTATATTCTCGCGGCCGCTGAAGTCCACGGCATTATGCACTGTGACTATCTTGGCCGGATCGATGCCGTATTTGTTGATTACGATGTTGCGGGTGAGGTCGCTGACCGTGACAACGCGGTCGGCAGCCTCCATGCCGCGGCGCTCGATGGAGTACACGCGGGAATCTACCATGTCGTCGGTGCCGCGGTCGAAGGACGTGGCATGCACATGCACCACCAGCGGCTTGCCGGTGAGTTCCTTGGCGGCGATGCCAGCCAGATACGTCAGCCAGTCATGGGCGTGGATGATATCGAATTCATCCTTGTGCTGCATGGCTATCGTGCCACCCACCATAGCATAGCGGGCAACCTCCTCAAGCAGGTTCGCACCGTACTTTCCGGAGAACTTGTATTTCTGCCCGAAGCTGATGCGGAAGTCCTTCACCTGGCGTGAGCGCTCATCCTCCACGATCTTCGAGAACTCCTCGGGATCGGCATAGGGGATGAGGTTGGAGTCGATGTGGATGAACTTTACCTTGTCGAGGAATTCATCCACGCTCTCGGTGACATAATCTACCGCCACGTCGCTCGCGTTTATGATGCGGGTGGCGCTTTCGTCTTCATCGCCGCTGGCGGAAGGCATCACGAAGATGCTTTCCACTCCGTTGTATGCGAGACCTTTGACAATGCCTTCGCAGGCCGTTCCGAGCCCTCCCGCGATGTGCGGGGGAAACTCCCATCCAAACATCAGCACTCTCATTTGCGATCCTCCTTCGAATAGATGTCCGTAATATGGTTGACGGCCAGAAGGGCTGCGGTGCTGAGCGCGGATGCGATTGCTCCGTGCGGCTCCTGCGGCGGATCGCCGTCGTAAAGTTCGCTGAATGCCACCACGCCATGCTTGCTCAGGTCTTCGTAAAGGCCCTCGCAGAGCCATTCGGCCTTCTTGCGGAAGCTCGGTCCCACGATGCGGTAGCCCGCGGCCACATAGTATTCAAGCAGGAACGGACGGGTGCTGCCCTGGTGGTAGGCAAGGTCGCGGTCCACCTGCGAACCCTCGTACACGTTCTTGTAGTTGGGGTTGCGGGGCGACAGCGTGCGTATGCCGCGCGAAGTTTCAAGCTCGGCGGACACCACCTTGAAGATGGACGGATGAAGTTCGTCGTCCACGGGTGAATTGGGCACCCAGATTGCTATCAGCTGGTTCGGGCGGACGTCCAGGTTCTGCCCGTTATTGTCTACATAATCGGCGAGGCATCCGCGCTTCTCGTTCCAGAAGGTCTTCTGGTAGTTGCTCTTCACGAGATCCCGGATGGCCGCCCACTCCTTGACGAAGCTGGCGCCGGTGCCGTACTTGCTCTCCATCTCCACCGCGAAGCATATGCTGTTGTACCAGAGGGCGTTGGTCTCCACCTGGTAGCCGGCACGCTCGGTCACGGGCACTCCGTTCACATAAGCGTTCATCCAGCTCAGGGCCACGTTCTCCATCTGAGCCCAGAGGAGGCCGTTGGGATGCATGGCAACCTCGCGCCTGCGTCCGGGGAGATAACTCTCCAGAACGCCACGGACTATGACACCGTACTTCTTCCAGACCTTGGAGGGAGATGCGCCGAAATCAATATACTCCTGCAGCACGGATGCAAGCAGCAGAGGAGCCTCGACCTGGGTGGTGCGGCGGAACAGTCTCTCCTGCTCGTCCGCGATCAGGTTGTCCAGCACCTCCTCGAATGTCTTGGTGTCGCCGTTGGCGTACAGCGTCAGGCCAGGCAGCGATATGAGAGTCTCGCGCAGAAGCCCGGTGTACATCCATGAGAAGCCTGCGGTAATGCGCTTGCGGCCGTTGTGGTTGCAGATGAACAGGTTGGCCCAGCGGGCGAGGAGGTCCCTGTAGCCCGTTACGGTGGGAGCGTTCGCCACTACTGTATTGTAGTTGCGCTTGAGCGTGGTGGGATTCTCTTCCTTGAGCGAAGCGGAAAGCACCACCGACTCCCCTGCCTTCATCGAGCCCTCGAAGTATCCGGGCACGAAGAGGTCTTCCTTGCAGTCGAAGCCGCGGCGGTATTCGTCGGAATAGGTGATGCCGTAATACCACTCAGGATTATGACGGTACTCGGCCGCAGAATCGGAAACCTGGAGCACCAGGTCCGGGAAGTTGGGGTACATGCGGAACTTGACGCCATTCTTCACAGGAGAATAAGTCAGGTCGGCATCGTCATTGGCGTGCGTCAGGGCGTGGATGTTGCGGAATGCCAGGAAGGGTTTCAGGCGTACCGTCGCCTTCGCGGGGCATTCCAGCAACTCATACTTGATGAGGAGCTGGTCTTTGTCGGGATGCAGCATCAGGGATTTGCGGAACACTATGTCCCCCACCTTATAGGTGATGGAAGGGTTCGGGTCCGCGCTGAAATCCACCACGTACTTGTGCCCGCGGGGCTCGTAGATGTCCCCGTAGCAGTGGATGCCGAGGTTGAACTGCTTGCCGTTCACGATGAAGGATTCGTCGATGGCGGAAAGCAGCAGGTATTTGTCCCCTCCGAAACGGTCCAGCGTGACGGAGAGCAACCCGTGATAACGGCGGGTGTTGCAGGTGACTATGCTTGTGTTGCAGTAGGCACCCGTCTTGTTTACGCAGATGATTTCCCTCTTGAGTGAATAAGAGAGGTTCACCAGCTCCGCTTTATTGAATTTTAAGAACGCCATAAGCTATTTTGTTATTTTCAGCACGGCAGCGCACCTGCTGGGGAGGTACAGATACAACGTATGATCAAACTCCTGATTGCCGTTGGGGCACTTCTGATCTATGCTGAAGTGCACTTCCCCGGCCTGGAGTCTGCCCTGTCCGTTGTATTCGGCATCGTCGGAACTGAAGGCCAGCGTGTATTTGCCAGCGGGAGCCGCGACACCGTAGTCCCCAAAGGAGGCTGTCGGATTGAAATTCAGTGCAAAGATACAATTTTTCCGTAGGAAAACCAGTATCTGTTTCTCCTCATCTGCCGTGAGCAGCACGGGAGGCTCGCTCAACAGTCGGTTTTCCCGGATGAAATGCACCATTTCACGGTCGAACGCCTCGAGACCCTTGTAGAGGAGGGTATCGTCGTCGGCGATGGACCAGAGGCGCCGGGCATGGGCGTAGCTCCAGGCATTCCCCTCGCGGGGGAAGTCTATCCATTCCGGATGCCCGAATTCGTTGCCCATGAAGTTCAGGTAGCCATTGCCTGCCGTTGCGGCGGTCACGAGGCGTATCATCTTATGAAGGGCCACGCCGCGTTCCACTGTCAGGTTCTGCTTACCCTTGTCCATCGAGAAGTACATCTCTTTGTCTATCAGGCGGAAGATGATGGTCTTGTCGCCCACGAGGGCCTGGTCATGGCATTCGGCGTAGCTGACGGTCTTCTCGTCCGCGCGTTTGTTGGTGAGTTCGTACCAGATCTCTCCGGGGCTCCACTGCTCATCGGACTTTTCTTTTATCCACTTGACCCAGTGGTCGGCGATGCCCATGGCCATGCGGAAGTCGAAACCTACGCCGCCGACATCCCTGGGCGCGGCCAGACCGGGCATTCCGCTCACATCCTCTGCGATCGTGATAGCATCCGGATTCATCTCATGGACGAGCTGGTTGGCCAGCCCGAGATAGGCCACTGCATTCTCGTCAACACCGGGACCGAAGTAGATGCCGTAGTCGCCGAAGTCGGTGCCCAGGCCGTGGTCCCAGTAGAGCATGGAGGTCACGCCGTCGAAGCGGAAGCCGTCCAGGTGATACTCCTCCATCCAGTATTTACAGTTGGAGAGAAGGAAGTATTTGACGGCATCCTTGCCGTAGTCGAAGCAGCGGGAGCCCCATGCGGGGTGATGTCCGGCCTCGCCGGGATAGAAGTAGAGGTCCTCGCGGCCGTCGAAGCGGCCGAGTCCCTCGATCTCGTTGGAAACCGCGTGGGAGTGCACTATGTCCATGATGACGGCGATTCCCCTGGCGTGCGCATCGTCCACGAGTTCCTTGAACTGCTCCGGCGTGCCGAAGCGGGAACTGAGGGCGAAGAAGTTGCTCACCTGGTAGCCGAATGAGCCGTAATACGGATGCTCCTGAAGCGCCATTATCTGCAGCACGTCGTAGCCCAGCCTGTGCACCCGGGGCAGCACCTTGGAACGGAAATCTTCAAAGGAGGCCACCTTCTCTTCTTCGGAACTCATACCTATGTGGCACTCGTAGATGAGAGGATTGGGGCGTTTTCCAGGCTTCTTGTGCTTCCAAACGTAGGGTTTTTCATCCCAAACCTGAGCGCTGAAAACCTTGGTTTCCGGGTCCTGAACCACCCTGGTGGCATAGGCGGGGATGCGCTCCGCACCTCCTCCGGGCCATTCTACGAAGAGTTTGTAGAGTTCGCCGTGACGAAGGAACATGGCAGGGATGTTTATCTCCCAATTGCCGTTGCCTATGGGTTTGAGGGCCCATGCTTCTGCCTTCTTCCAGTTGTTGAACTCGCCCGTGAGCCAGATGCGTGTGGCGTTGGGAGCCCACTCACGGAGCACCCATCCATCCGCAGTCTTGTGAAGGCCGTAGTATAGATGATTGTTGACGGCGTCTGCAAGGCTGGGGGCACTCTTTTGGATGCCGGCGATTTCCTCGTCCAGCCGTTTCGAGCGGGCGTCTATGGCTCCCTTGAACGGCTCCAGCCAAGGGTCGGTTTCGTATATTTTCTTCATTGTATTCCCTCCGCTTTTTCCCTGGCCGATCGCAGGTACTCCCTGCAAGCGGCAACCAGTTCGTCTGAGCGCGCAATCATCTTGTCTATGTCGCCCAGCGCGGTGGACGGGTCTTCCACCTTTTCTGCGATGGCTTCCAGCTCTTCGAGCGCTTTCTTGTAATCGAATCCGTTTTCCATAATTACCTGTAAATCAGCATATTACTTGAAAGCCTCTGGTGCAAATGTACCAGACGCCTTGCGGTAAGTCATTGAGTATCAACTATCTGGGCGTCGACGGCACCGTCGGCGAAAAGGATGCGGAGGCGCTGCCCGGGGCGGAGGCCGGCGGCGGAGTTGACCACAACCCCGCCCTCGTCGGTCACCAGGGAATAACCGCGGGAGAGGATGTTCCGGGGATCCGCGGCCTTGATCCTCTGTTCCAGCAGGGCCAGCGCGTTTTCCATGGCGGATATCTTGCCGGACAAGGCAAGGCGGAGGCGGTTGCCGAAGGCGCTGATGCGCTCGTCTTCGGCGGCGAAACAGTCGATGAAGAAGTCTGCGAGCGCAGTCGGGGTCTTAGCGTATTCGAAGGCCACCATGTCCGCCACGGAGAAATCCCGGTCATGGCCGATGGCAGTAAACACTGGGATGCTGCAGTTGGCTATCGCGAAAGCCAGGCCGTAGTCGTCGAAGCAGGCAAGATCCAGACGGGAGCCTCCCCCGCGCAGGATGAGAGCGGCATCGTAGCCGCCATCGGCCTCGACCTGCTGAAGGGCATCGACTATGCTCTCCGGAGCGGATTCTCCCTGCATGGTGGCAGGGAAAAGATCCACACGGAACTTGAAGCCGAATTCATTCCCATCCAGATGTTTGCAGAAATCCCCGAATCCGGCAGCATCGGCGGCGGAAATCACCGCCAGGGAATAAGGAAGGTCCGGCAGCGACAGTTCTTTCTGCCTGTCGATGAGGCCCTCTTTTTCAAGGCGTTCGATGGTTTTCCGCTTCTCAAGTTCGGCGGCACCGAGGGTGAATTCGGGCTCGAGTTCATCTATCACCAAAGTGAGGCCATAGAGTTCGCTGTAACTGGCCTGCACCCGTGCCAGGATCTGCATCCCGGCAGCGAGATTGCTTCCGGTTGCCTCCAAGAAATACGTACGCAAGGCGAACCAGATGCTCTTCCAGATAACGGCACGTGCCTTGGCAAGCAGGCGGCCGTCCTCGCTCTGCGCGAGTTCCAGATAGCAATGCCCGTTGCCCTTGGCCTGGACGGCGGCAACCTCAGCCTTTATCCACAGTTTATCCGGAACTGCGCTCTCCACGCCGTCCCGGATCATTTCCTGGAGTTCAAGGAGGGTTATTTCCTGCCTGTCCATGAGTTACTTCTGTCTGCAGAATATCTGCACCGGGCAGCCAGTGAGATTGAAGTTCGCGCGGAGCTGATTCTCGAGGAAGCGCTTGTAGGGCTCCTTGATGTACTGGGGCAGATTGCAGAAGAAGGCGAATGAAGGGAACTTGGTGGGCAGCTGGGTGATGTACTTGATCTTGACGTACTTACCCTTCCACGCCGGCGGCGGAGTTTCTTCGATTATGGGCAGCAGCGCCTCGTTCAGGCGGGCCGTCGGAATCTTCTGCGAGTAGTTTGCATACACCTCCGCCACGGCGTCCAGCACGTCCTGAATGCGCTGCATCTTCACCACGGAAGTGAATATGATGGGTACGTCGTCGAACGGCGCAAGACGGGACTTCAGGGCAGCTGTGTACTCCTTCAGCGTCTTGGAATCCTTCACAAAGAGGTCCCACTTGTTCACCACAAGCACGCAGGCCTTGCGGTTGCGGATGATCAAGTTGAAGATGTTCATGTCCTGTGCCTCCATGCCAGTGGTGGCATCAATCATCATCACGCATACGTCGCTATGCTCAATGGCGCGGATAGAGCGCATCACGGAGTAGAACTCCAGGTCTTCGTTCACCTTACCCTTGCGGCGGATGCCGGCGGTATCCACCAGCATGAACTCATGCCCGAACTTATTGTAGTGGGTCTCGATGGAGTCCCGCGTGGTGCCGGCGACCGGGGTCACGATGTTGCGTTCTTCTCCCAGCAGGGCGTTGGTGATGGAGGATTTGCCCACGTTGGGCTTACCCACGATGGCGATGCGCGGCAGGTCGGCGTAGGGATCCTCGGCATCGGTTTCCGCAGGGAGTGCCTTTACGATGGCGTCCAGAAGGTCCCCGGTGCCGCTGCCGTTGGCCGCAGAGATGGAATAGACCTCGCCCAGGCCGAGCCCGTAGAACTCGTAGGCATCGTACATCTTCTCCCCGGAATCAACTTTATTGACGCAGAGGATGACGGGTTTCTTGGAGCGGCGGAGCACGTCTGCGATCTCGGAGTCGTAGTCGGTGATGCCGGTGGCGGCCTCGACCATGAAGAGCACCACGTCGGCCTCGTCGATGGCTATCTGTACCTGGCGGCGGATGGCGCTCTCGAAAACGTCGTCCGAGTTGGTGGTGTAGCCGCCGGTGTCCACGACCGAGAATTCCCGGCCGTTCCAGTCGCTCTTTCCGTAATGGCGGTCGCGGGTGACGCCCGCCGTATCGTCCACAATCGCCTGGCGCATTCCCACCAGGCGGTTGAACAGGGTGCTTTTGCCGACATTCGGCCTACCCACTATTGCTACTAATCCGTTCATTGCTTATACAAATTACAATCCTTGCAGGCATCCGAAAAGTTTCCGGAACAGGCCTTGGGGCGGTGCAGGGCCGCGTCCTCATCTTTATAACAGGTGATTCCGCGGGCTTTGAGTTTTTCGTTGCTGCCAACGTCGTACTGGGGGAACCCGCGCTTGAGGAGGATGCCCACGCTGAGGAGCAGCACGCAGATGCCCACCAGTATCGCGGCAGCAAGAAAAACCTTCATATTTACTTAATTTCGAATTCGGTGCTCACCGGCTCGTACATGTAGACGCGGCGCATGATGGTCGCGAACACGGGCGCGATGCTCAGGACCTTGATCTTGGGATCGTTGGCGAGCTCGGGATGAGGTATGGTGTCGGTGATGAAAACTTCGTCGAGGGCGGAATCGGCGATGCGCTGGATGGCGCCGCCGGAGAGCACTCCGTGGGTTGCACATGCACGCACGGTCTTGGCGCCCATCTTCTTGAGCACGTCAGCAGCCTTGCAGAGAGTGCCGGCGGTATCAATCATATCGTCCATGATCACCACGTCCTTGCCTTCCACCTCGCCGATGGCCTTTATTTCGGCCACCACATTGGCCTTCTCGCGGGTCTTGTGGCAGATGATGACGGGGCAGTCGCGGCGCTTGCTGAAGAACTTGGAATAGGCGTTGGCGCGCTTTGCACCGCCCATGTCGGGAGCGGCGATGGCGAGATCCTTGAACTTGGTGGATTCAGAGATGGCCTTCACGAACACGCTGCTGCCGTAGATGTGGTCCACGGGGATGTCGAAGAAGCCCTGGATCTGGTCGGCATGAAGGTCGCAGGTCATCACGCGGTCGGCACCGGCGGCACGGAGCAGGTTGGCCACCAGCTTGGCGCCTATGCTCACGCGGGGACGGTCTTTGCGGTCTTGACGGGCCCAGCCGAAATAAGGGATGACGGCGATGACCTTGTCTGCCGATGCGCGCTTGGCGGCATCGATGCAGAGGAGAAGCTCCATCAGATGATCGGTCGGAGGGAAGGTGCTCTGGATGAGGAACACCGTGGCGCCGCGGACGCTGTCCTTGAAGGACGGCTGGAACTCGCCGTCGCTGAACTGGTCCACCTCGAGAGCTCCAAGCTCGACCGGTTCACCGTCCGCCCCGCCTGTTTCCTGAAGATACTTTACAACCTGCTCTGCAAAAGCCTGGGAGGCCCTGCAGCTGAAAACCAACATTCTGTGTTCGTGTTGCATAACTATTTATCTGATAATAAGGATTCGATGTAAGCCAAAATCTCTTCCCGGCCGGCCTTCTTTGCAGAAGAACTGGTGAACATGGGCGGCAGTTCCTCCCACTGTTCGAGCAGGATGGCCTTGTCTTTCTCCACCTGGGCGGCCGTGGCCGCGGCGCTCTGCTTGTCACATTTGGTGAAGATAAGTGCGAAGGGCACCCCGTTCTCCCCCAGCCAGGCGAGAAATTCAACGTCTGACTTCGTAATGTCGAAGCGTGAATCCACCAGCACGAAAAGGCAGACAAGATTCCCGGATTCCAGGATGTATCCCCTGATTATCTGCTGCAGATCCGCCCGGGCCTTCTGGCTCAACTTCGCGTAGCCATATCCCGGAAGGTCCACCAGATACCAGTTGTCGTTGATGATGAAGTGGTTGATGACCTTGGTCTTGCCGGGGGTGGAGGATGTCATCGCCAGGCGGCTGCGGCCCGTCAGCATGTTTATCAGCGAGCTCTTGCCCACGTTGGAGCGCCCTATGAAAGCGAATTCGGGCAGTTGACGCCTGGGGCCGTTGGAAACCCTCGTGCTGCTGCCCGCGAATTTTGCTTCCGTTATCTTCATACTACAAATATAACGAAAAGCACGCAGAAATCAACGGGGATTTTCAAAAATTATCCTTTTGGATAAAGAATAGTGAAACAGGCCCCTCCGAGAGCAAAGGAACGGCTATAGGAGATACTGGCCCCGCAGCGCTCCAACACACTTCTGGATATGGCAAGCCCGAGGCCGCTGCCGCCGTTCTTGGTAGTGAAATTCGGGGTGAACAGTTTGTCTATGTTCTCGTCCGCCACGCCGGGACCGCTGTCCTCGAAAACTATGTCGTAGAAGCCCTCGGTGATGGAATTACGGAGGCTGATCCGCACGGTGCCATCGGAGTCGCCACGCTCGGTCATCGCCTGCACGGAATTGTTGATAAGATTCACGAATACGCGGGTAAGCTGGGGCTTCGGGCCCATTACCATCACATCTTCCAGACCTATGTATTCGAACTTGATATCCCCCCTGTTGTCGAAGATCGAGATCTCTTCCTGAAGCATCTGGGAAAGGTTTATCTCGTCCGGTTCCTGGGTATAAAGCTTTGCGAACGTAGAGAACTCGTTGGCGGTATCGGTCAGGATGTCGATGTGGTCCAGCAGTATCCTGCTTATCTCGTCGAACTTCTCCTGCCAGCTGTCGTCCCCCTTGTTCTTGAGGCGGATAAGGCGCTGAATCTGAAGTTTCATCGGCGTGAGCGGATTCTTGATTTCGTGGGCCACCTGGCGGGCCATGCCGCTCCAGGCCTTGTCGCGCTCCGCCTGGGCGAGTTTGCGCGTGCTCTCCTTCAGCTCAGTCACCATCCTGTTGTAGGCGTTCACAAGGCCGGAAATCTCGTCGGTACTGTGATACTCGATGGTCTCCAGCTCGCCCTCTCCGGCCGCAGTCATCTTGGTACCCATCTCCACCAGAGGCTTGAACATCAGCGCCAGCACCCTGGAAACCATGAATGTAGCCACCAGCAGCAGGAAGATGAACAGGGAAATGATCATCAGCGAATGGTTTACCACATAGGATTCAAAGTCGTAGCTGGCATCGGTGTATGGTGCCGAGATGATGGCCAGCACCGAGCCGTCATCCGCCAGGAGCGGGGCATACATGCTGTAGAAGGTGTGACGGCCTATCCTCTCCTTGTGGATGAAGTAGCGGCTGGTATTGCGCACGATGGACACATAGGCCTCGGGATCCATCCTGGGTTCCACCAGCATCTGGTAGAACACGTCCGGCGCAGTGGACATCAGCACCATCCCGTCCGGAGTGTAGATGGTGATGTCCGAATTGGTGAAATTGCCCACATCCCCAATCAGGCGCATCATTTCCGGGGTGCGGAGTTCCGATGCCGTCTTCACTCCCCTCGTCCTCGCGGAGATGGATGCCTGGATGGAGTTTATCTTCTCGCTCATCAGAGTGTTTCGGTTCACCTCGTTGCGGTTGAACACGAACGCTACGCTCATCACTGCCATGGTCACCAGAGTCACCACCAGCGAGGTCAGCACAACCAGGCGGATGCGGGTCTGGAAGTAGGTCTGTCCGAAAGCCCTGCGGCGCGCCTTGCGCATCGACACCAGCGTGAAAAACACGAAGCACAGCAGGCCGATGAAGATGATGGAAATCACATAGTTGAGCGCCTTGATGACAGGGCGGGAGATGACCACGGTCTCGGTGGACGTAACCTTGTAGATGAAATGCAGCCAGCCACCGCGCTGCACCCGTGCAAAGTCCTGCGACCAGTCCGATGGCATGCTCACCGAGTAGGCATAGTTACCCTTGAAGGTTAGCAGCCTGCCATCGTCGTAGCGGGCGAATGAGTACTTGGCCGGAATCAGAACCTCTCCGGGCAAGGTGGGCCCGATTATGCTCGCGTATCCGCTGTATTTCCAGTCCGTCTTCTGCTCGACGCTTATCATCACACGGCTATAGCCGTAGTTGTTTATCCTGTAGAAGAATACTCCCACATAGCGCACGAAGCCATTGCCGGTATCGATGAACGAGAAGTGGGATTCCGGCGAGATGGGCTCGGCGGAGTTCATCACCACCATGTCTTCCGGGCGGAGCGAGACCTTCACGTCGTAGTCTTGCATGATGCGACGCAAGTAGCTTTCTTCCAGGCGGTTGCTGATACTGGTGCTGCCGTTCTCCAGCACGGAGAGCGATGCTATGATGGGGTCTGCGGCGATGCGGTCCTCGACCGAGCGCAGGCGCATCTCCAGGGAGATGTCCCTGCTGACCGCAAGTCTGCGCGCCCACACCTCCAGACTGGCCTCCTCCTTCTTCAGGCCGAGCGAGGCGGTCATGAACACGAAGAGCAGGCTGCCCGCCAGCGACAGCAGGATGCGGGTTCCCGCGCGTCTGGACGCGAGCGGCGTCAGCATCTGCAGCAGCATCAGCATTCCCGTCAGCAGCAGGATGTAGGAGAATATGATGAATGCGCTCACCACAGAGAAATTCTCCAGCTTGTAGAGCTCCAGGGAGATGTTCGAGTTCAGCACTATACTCCTGAGGGCGGCCACGGTGTAGGCGATCACCACGATTATGGCTATGCTGATGAACACCGTCCACATTATGCGTTGTTTCCGGGTGCGGAGGCGGCGGAAAACGTCCCGGCGGACTATATAGAGGAAGCTGATGGACAGCAGTATGGCCACCAGATAATTCAACTGCGCACCCAGGGAATAGAACACTCCCGAATCGGCATATACCGTGGGCGAGAACAGAGGGATGTCGTTCCCTATCTCCCGGCCCCAGAACTGCAGCACCGCCATCAGGGGCAGAATGGGGATGAATACTACCCAGAAGCGCCCCAGCGTGGGTTTCGTAAACAGGAAGATGAAGCCACTCAGGGCCAGCAGGATCAGCGCTATGAAGAGCAGCCCCGAGTTAACCGCGATGGAAGAACCGGTGGATTCGAAAGCAATCTTGAACTTCGGTTCGCCATTGATGGAGATAGCGTTCCCTTCGCTGTAGGATATGGGCTGCACCGTGTATGGCCTGGCGACTTCGCTGTTTGTGTTCACGATTTCCAAGCCAGCCACTATGCGCACGTTCAGGCTGTCCACCGCCTTGGCCAGATACCATTTGGGGCCGAGATTGCAGAACCCCACATCCTTTCCTATGCCAGCGAGCGGCGACCTTCCGGGCGAGCGCGGATTGGTGATGGCATCGAACATCATGCTTGAGCGCACATCGTCGTTCATTACCGGAAAACGGTTGCACCAGCTCTGCAGCGAATCGTTCACATAGCGGTAGATAACCATGTCGTCCGGCAGGCCTTCCAGCTCAAGCCATTCATCCTGAGGGACTTGCAAGGCTTTCGCCACATACCTGTCCAGCTTTGCCATACGCCTGTTCACCGATCTCTCGATCCTGCGTGCGGCCACTTCCGAACGGCGTGCGGGATAGCTGCCCAGGCTGGACAGCACGGCAAGGACTATACTGACCACCAGCAGGCAGCCCGCAATGATATCCCTTATGTTACGCCTATTCATTCGTGATGGTAGGGTTCTCCTTTAATAATTGTGAAAGCCCGGTACAACTGCTCGGCAAAGACGGCCCTCACCATCTGATGCGAGAAGGTCATCCTGCTGAGCGACAGTTTTCCGGCCGCTTTCGCATACACTTCCGGCGAAAAGCCATAGGCCCCGCCGATAACGAAACAAATATCCTTCCCACCCCGGTTGAGACGGTTCTGAAGCTCTCCCGCGAACTCCATCGAGCGGTACTCCTTGCCGTGTTCATCCAGAAGGATCATGTCCGTTCCTTCAGCTTCCTTCAGGATGAGCACCCCCTCTTTTGCCTTTATCTGCTCTTCGCTGAGAGCTGCGGCGTTCTTCAGTTCCGGAATCTCCTTTATTATGAAGCGCGCATAATGCTGAAGACGGGCCGCATACAACTGCAGCCCTTCACGCACCCATGGCACATCCGTCTTGCCGACGGTAAGGAGAATCAGTTTCATCTATTGTACACGTTCTATCTTGAACTGCTGGATCTGGTTCTTTTCTTCCGTGCAGTAAACAAAAATTGTAACAAGATAGGTTTCGCCTCCGGCATTCAGGTTGCCGACCGCGTATTTCATGTTGGCGCGCCCGGCAGTGTAGGTAACTTCGAAAGAGCGTGGCGTATGCGAATTGAAGAATCCGTTCACTATCTGCTTAGCCTGCACCTTGCTGGAATTGCCGCCCTTCTGCAGTACGGTGATATCCAGATTGTCGGAGAACCAGGCCGAGAGAGCCTCTGCGTTACCCTGTGCCAGATACTTGGATATAGGCACGAACACGTCGTAATTCCCACTCTGGGCCTTAGCACCGAAAGTGGCCAAAAGAAAACAGGACGCAGCAATGAATGTCTTGAACTTTAATTGCATACGTCCCGTTATTTTTGCAAAATCTGAGCCAAAGCGGCGGAGTTATACGCGCTGGCCGTAGCTGCGGTCGGTGGTGTTCACCGTGATCACGTCTCCCTGGTTGATGAAGAGGGGAACCATGATCTTAGCTCCGGTCTCAAGGGTAACCTCTTTGAGTGCGGAGGTCGATGCGGTGTTACCCTTCACTGCGGGCTCGGCATAGGTGACTTCGAGGGTCACATAGGTGGGGAGTTCGCAGGTGAGGCAGCGCTCTTCGTCTGCCACGAACATCATTTCCACATGCTGGCCTTCCTTCATGAGGTCGGAATTCTCGACAACGTCGTGAGGGAGGTGGATCTGCTCGTAGGTCTCTTCGTGCATGAAGTTGAAGCCATCCTCATCGCCATAGAGGAACTGATAGGGACGACGCTCGACATTGATGGTCTCGATCTTTGCACCGGCGGTGAAAGTATTTTCGAGGATGCGGCCGTTCTCGAGGTTGCGGAGTTTAGTCTTCACGAAAGCGGGGCCCTTGCCGGGTTTAACATGCTGGAACCATACGATCATGCAAGGCTTACCGTTGAAATTGAGGTAGAGGCCGTTTTTGAAATCAGCTGTTGTTGCCATATAATTATCTATTAATCAGTTTCGAATATAACGTGCAAAAATAAGGATTCTGGCGGATTAATGCAAATTTTTGATTGCGACCGCCACTTCTTCCAGCAGCCACTTGGGGGTGGACGTAGCTCCGCACACGCCAACAGAATCCTCTGCACGGAACCAGGAAGGATCCAGATCGGAAGCGGATCCAATATTGTATGTGCGTTGATTCTCGCTCTTGCAAAGCTCGCTCAGCACCTTGCCGTTCGAACTCTCCCGTCCTGCCACGAACACGATCACATCATGCCTGCGGGCGAAATCGGAGAGTTCCCTATGGCGGGATGCCACCTGACGGCATATAGTATTATGGATGGTCAGAAGCCCGTCCGAGGCCATACGGCCGGAAAGATATGCGCAGAGTTCTTCGTATTCGACCGGGCTTTTGGTGGTCTGCGAGAAGATGTCTACACGACGGGCAAGGTCGATTGCACCCGATGCGATGGCATCCTGCAACTGCTGTAGGTTTTCCACGACGGTAGCCTTCCCGTCCACCTGCCCAACAAGGCCCAGCACTTCCGCATGGCCGATTTTTCCGAAGATGACTATCTGCCCGTCCGGTCTCCCCTGCTGCCATGCCTCGCGTATGCTCTTCTGAATGTTCAGCACCACCGGGCATGTAAAGTCCACCACTTCGAAGCCTTTCTCCCGCGCCAGCCTGTACGTCTCCGGTGGCTCGCCGTGGGCTCTTATCAGCAGCGATGCAGGCGCCACATCCAATGATTCAACTGTAATCAGGCCTTTTTTGCGAAGCCGCGCAAGCTCCGCTTCGTTGTGCACGATAGCCCCAAGAGAATACAGAACCCCGCCCTCTGCAAGCAGCCGTTCCGCACCGTCAATGGCCCGGATCACCCCCTTGCAGAAACCGGAATTCCTATCTATTTCTACGGTCATCAGCCAAGAATGCCGAACTTGCCCTGCATCAGGCCCTGTATCCAGACAAGCTCCTCGTGCAGGTTCATGTCCGAATTGTCCAGCTCGAACGCATCATCCGCACGGCGGAGAGGAGAAGTCTCGCGGTGAGAATCGATATAGTCCCTCTCTTTCAGATTCTTCATCACCTCCTCCATCGTAGCCGGCGTCCCCTTCTCCTTGAGCTCGTCGAAGCGGCGCTGAGCGCGCACCTCATCACTCGCGGTCATGAAGATCTTCAACTCCGCGGCAGGGAAAACGGTAGTGCCGATATCGCGGCCGTCCATGATTACGCGGCCCTTGATGCTGAACGCATGCAGGCGCTCATCCACCCAGCTGCGCACGAAAGGTACGGCCGAGATGGGGCTCACATACGAAGACACTTCCATGGTGCGGATTTCTTTCTCGATGTCGCGCTTGCCGCTGAAAAGGCGGGTGGCACCGTCGCCGGGGCGCTCGAAATGCAGGTCGAATCCATCCTCCAGAGCCTTTTTGAGCTCGGGCTCATTGATGCCCTCGGGGCTGATCAGGCCCTTCTCCATGGCAAGCAGGGTCACTCCCCTGTACATTGCACCGGAATCCAGATAAAGAAAACCGAAACTCTTTGCCACAAGCTTGGCGAAGGTGCTTTTGCCGGTGGAGGACCATCCATCCACGGCGATGATGATGTCGGGTACAGCTATCATACGAAATTGGTTACGTCTTGTGCAGAAACGGGATTGCCTCCCAGGATGAGCAGGCGCTCCACCACGTTGCGGAGCTCACGGATGTTACCGGGCCAGTGCCTGGCCTGCAGGAGCTTGATGGCTTCGGGGCTGAAGGTTACTTTGCCCTTACCGCTCTCGGAGCACACCTGCTCCACGAAGTAATCCACAAGCTCGGGAATATCCTCCTTGCGTTCATCCAAAGTCGGAACTTTGACCAGGATGACGCTAAGGCGATGATACAGGTCTTCGCGGAAGCGCTTCTCCTCTATCTCCTTCAGAAGATCCTTGTTGGTGGCTGCGATCACGCGCACGTCCACCTGTATGTCTTTGTCGGATCCCACGCGGGAAAGCTTCTTCTCCTGAAGCACTCGCAGCACCTTGGCCTGAGCGGCGAGCGACATGTCCCCGATCTCGTCGAGGAACAGGGTGCCGCCGTCCGCCTGCTCGAACTTGCCCTTGTGCTGCTTGATGGCGGATGTGAAGGATCCCTTCTCGTGACCGAACAGTTCGCTCTCGATAAGTTCGGAGGGGATGGCCGCACAGTTCACCTCGATGTAGGGCATCGCGCTGCGGGCGCTCTGCTGATGCAGGCTGCGCGCCACGAGTTCCTTGCCGGTGCCGTTGGCGCCGGTGATGAGCACGCGCGCATCGGTGGGAGCCACCTTGGCTATCATATCCCTGATCTGCTGGAGGGCGGCGGAAGAGCCCACCATCTGCTGGCCATAGACCTTCTTCTTCAGCACCTTGTTGTCTTTCACGAGCGTGGTGCGCTCGGCGGCGTTCTTCACGGTGATGAGTATGCGGTTCAGGTCCAGGGGTTTCTGGATGAAGTCGAAAGCGCCTTTCTTGATGAATTCCACGGCGGTTTCGATGTCTCCATGCCCGGTAATCATGATCACGGCCGAATCTATGCCCTCTTCCCTCACGTAGTCCAGAACCTCTCCTCCGTCCTTGACGGGCATCTTGATGTCGCAGAACACCACGTCGTAGTGGTCCTTTCCGAGGGCCTCTATGCCCTGGGCGCCGTCTTCGGCAAGGTCTACATCGTAGCCCTCGTCACCGAGTATCTCTTTGAGCGAATTGCGTATTGCGCGCTCGTCGTCAACTACCAGAATTCTCATTGTTCTTCCTCCTTTTTCTGTGCCGCAAGCATCTCGGCATATTCCCTCTGAGCGCGCTCCACCGAAACGGAGCGCTTGAGCACGAAGCCCGAGCCCAGATACTTGGTGCGCACGTCCTCATCGCCCGCCAGAGCCTCAGGAGTGCCCTGCTGGAGGATGGTTCCCTCGTAGAGCAGGTATGCACGGTCGGTAATCGCGAGGGTCTCGCCCACGTTGTGGTCGGTGATGATGACGCCGATGTTGCGGTATTTCAGCTTGGCGATGATGTATTGGATGTCCTCAACGGCGATGGGGTCGACGCCTGCGAACGGCTCGTCCAGCAGGATGAACTTGGGGTCGATGGCCAGTGCACGCGCTATCTCACAGCGTCGGCGCTCACCTCCGGAAAGCTGTATTCCAAGGTTCTTGCGCACCTTGTTAAGGTTGAATTCGCTGATCAGCTGCTCCATCCTTTCCTTGCGCGCGGTCTTGCTCATGCCTGTCATCTCCATGACGGACAGGATGTTGTCTTCCACGGTCATGCGGCGGAAGACGGATGCCTCCTGCGGGAGATAGCCCACGCCCTTCTGGGCGCGCTTGTACATCGGCAGGCCGGTGAGTTCTTCATCGTCTATGAAGATGCGCCCCTCGTTCGGAACGATCTGCCCGGTGATCATGTAGAAGCTGGTGGTCTTGCCTGCGCCGTTGGGGCCGAGGAAGCCGACGATCTCGCCTTGATTCACTTCCATCGACACACCTTTCACAACGGTGCGTACGCCGTATTTCTTTACCAGATTTTCGCAGCGGAGTTTCATTTGCTCAACTAATTTGCATCAAGTCCGAGGTCCTTCACCAAGTGCAGGACTTCGGGGTTGGTATTCATCAATTCCTGTGCCTTTTCGGCAGGCATGTATACTTTTTTCTCAATTTCTTCCGATGGCTTGACCGTGATGCCCAGGCGCACCTTGCCGTTGCCGAGTATGCGGGCGAAACTGTTCTCCATCGTGCGGAGCAAGCCGTTCTCTATCCATTTCTTCTGGGCCTCGTTGGTAACTTCGAAACTGACGGTCTTAAATCCGTCGCTTTCTTCGAAACTTAAGGCCGCATTCGCGAGGGCGTTTTCCAGGCGCGGCTTACCCTCAGCGCATTCCTTCACCAGTTCGGGCCATTTTTCGCGGATCTTATCGTCAGACGGGAGCTGTTCCGGAGCGGAGTCAGCCCCTGCTGAATCCCCCTGCGATACGGAAGTAGAGGCTACCCCTTCCCCGTCATCATCGGCCAGCAGGCCGGACATAACCTTCTTGGCACGGCTGCTGCGCTTTGGTGCAGCGGGTGCTTCTGCAGGTTCCACCGCTGAAACCGGTTCTGCTGACGGCTTTGCAACAGTTTGAGGCGCTGCTCCCATGTCGTCTATTTCCAGCAGCTCCATCGGCTCGTCAGGCGCGTGGCGGCTATCTTTAGCTGCCACAGAAGGAGCCGCAGCGGGAGCGGAAACCGTGGCCGATTCCGGAATGCCGCCGAGGAAGGCCAGTTTCATGAGGGCGTATTCTATGTGCAGGCGCTGGTTTGTGCTTGCCTTGTAGCCGGCCTCACAGGCGGTGGTGATGCCGAGGGCATCGTATATGAACTTCAGGCTGCACCTCGAAGCCTGCTCCCTGTAGCGGTTCTTGAAGGAATCCGGCAGGTCCAGCAGAGAATCCAGGCCACCCGTGCGGGCGACCAGAAGGTTGCGGAAATGCTCGCCGAGGGCGGATACGAAATGCAGGGCGTTGAAACCCTTGGAGAGTATCTCGTCGAATCCGAGCAGGGCGGATGCATAATCCTTCGCGAGGAAATTCTCTACCAACTTGAAACTGTAGTCGTAGTCCAGCACGCCGAGGTTGCGGATCACGTCGGCATAATGTATGTCGTTGCCGCAGAACGCCACGGTCTGGTCGAAGATCGTGAGGGCGTCGCGCATGGCGCCATCCGCCTTCTGGGCAATCACGTGCAGGGATTCATCATCCACCTTCACCCCTTCCTTGTCGGCGATGCCGCGCAGGTTGCGCACCATGTCGGCGATGCCGATGCGGTTGAAATCGTAGGTCTGGCAGCGGGAAAGGATGGTGGGGAGCACCTTGTGCTTCTCGGTGGTGCAGAGGATGAAGATGGCGTATGACGGGGGTTCCTCGAGGGTTTTGAGGAAGGCGTTGAAAGCCGCCTGGCTGAGCATGTGAACCTCGTCGATAATGTAGACGCTGTAGTTGCCAACCTGAGGAGGAATCTGCACCTTCTCCATCAGGGTCTTGATATCCTCGACACTGTTGTTGGAAGCTGCATCCAGCTCGTAGATGCAGTAGGACCGTCCTTCTGCGAACGACACGCAGGATTCGCACTCGCCGCATGGCTCCATATTTGCAGACGGATGCATGCAGTTGATGGTTTTGGCGAAGATACGTGCCGTGCTGGTCTTACCGACGCCCCGGGGGCCGCAGAACAGATAGGCGTGCGCCAGCTGGCCACGGAGAATGGAATTCTTCAGCGTCCTGGCTATGTTGTCCTGTCCGATCAGTGTTTCGAAAGAATCCGGACGGTACTTGCGTGCAGAAACTATATACTCACTCATAGTTTACAAAAATAATAAAATAAAGTGTAACTTTGCCTCCGTGAGAGCGATGATAAGAAAATATTTGATGATTGCCATTCTGGCTGTCTGCCAGATATGCGCCTACGGCGAGGGCAGGGTGTACACCCGGAAGGCCCGCCTGGAGGATTTCCCTTCCCGCACCACCCGTGTGGTGCTCACCGGAGGGCAGATGTTCGACATAGTGCTGAAGGAAGAGATTTCCAGCCGCTGGATGGCTTCGCCCTACGAGTTCTGCTCCGTGGCCGACTACAACAAAGACCGCAACACGGATCTCTACTACTTCATCCGCTTCACCTACGACAACGATTTCACCTACATGACCCTCACCAAGGGCGGCGATCCCGACAACGAAAACCAGCTCAAGCAGGGCTTCGACGTGGTGCGCATCCCCATCGCCCCGGCGGTAATGGCTGGAGGCGACGAGTTGGTGTACCTCCCCGCATACATCGACATAATGCAGGAATACATCACCCGGGCGAGGGAATCGGAAAAAGTGGCCTACAGAGGCCTCAAAGGCATCTGTTCCAAAACGATAGGCCCCGTCCACACCGACAGGGACGAGGCCATAGCCGCCTTTCTGGCGGGAGACGCTTTCGCAAACGCGAAGGTGGTGATAACCTCATCGTCTTCCAACAGGAAGATCGAGATGGTCATCACCACCGATACTCACGAACTGCGCAGTATACGCAGGAAGAACTAGAAGTTCATCTTGAGCGACATTCCCGCCGTAGGCCTGAACGTGCTTCCGCTTGCGGTAGCCGCCGAAGGAGTCAGAGCGAAGTAAGGCTCGAAATTCACGTCCAGCGACGCCCTGCGGCCATACAGGTCCTGATAGTACATATTCTTGATCTTGGCCACCTTGGAAGCATCGCAGCTGGACCAGATGCAGAGAGCGAGATCGGCTACCAGACCGCCGATTAATATTCCGGCACTGGATTTTGCCGCCTGCTCATCCTTATATCCGGTCACCTTACCGGTCTCATCCGTAATAACACTGGCGGTAAACTTTTCTCCTGCAGACTTTACGATCTCCAACAGCACACACTCACCTGCGAAGAAAGCAATTCCGCGTCCTATTTCACCCATGCACAACTGTGCAGCGCCGGGAACGAAGAAAGATACCACGCCGGAAGCTGTCTTGTTGTAGGGATCGATGGACTGAGGAACATACATCTTTGCATCGTACATGCCCTTGATCTCCTTGTACTTCATGCCAGGTGCAACCTGTGCATTTGCCTGCACCAGCGATGCCAGTGCGAGAACAACAATCAATAATTTTTTCATTTTTTCAAAATATTTAAGGTTTTACTTTTTCTCGAATATGATCACGTAATCCAGCGGACATTTCACAAAACGGTCCACATCCAAATACTGATAATCTTCAGGAGCCTGTTTCTGGTCCTGAATATGGAACGCCAGAGCGAAACAACCGCTCGGTATTTCCAAAGTTTTTCCACATGTAAACGAATGGACCCCGGAAGTGATGAAGGTAAAATCTTTATCGGTTCCTATCTTGCCTGCACCTGTACCAAGGTTGACGCTGACATTGCTGGTTCCCTTTGGAATAGGACTGAAATAATTCGACAAATCCTGGCCAAAAAACTCATCTGAAGCCACTCCCCTGAGACGATTCCATATACAATCCCAGTATTTGTCATCTTCGCCGGCGCCCCACTCAATTGTCCCGGTAATTTCGGTTGAAGTCTGTCCTGTCAGTGTTATTGTCAATGTATTGTCGGACTCATTATTGACAGAATCATTCCAGCACCAGTTTTTATCTATGGGGCTGACGAATGCCGGATCACTGCCAAAACCACCATTTACCCAAATGCCATATGGAGATTTGTTTCCACCATACACATTCCATATGCCAGGGAGTTTTGAATAGTCAAACTCATATACCGGAGGAACGAACCCATAATCAGTATCAGTTGTGCATGATTCGGCGGGCACGGTAAACCCGTCAGGCATCTTTTCGAGTTCCACAAACAACTGACGGGGACGACGGGCGATTACATCATAGTCGGAATAAATGTTTGTCCAATCATCATTCCCTCCCTTGATATCGAACCTCAATGCTTCTGTTGTGATAGTAATAATTCTGGGCGCCAGCGGTTCTCCTTTTTCATTAGTTTCTGGAACCGGCATCTTAAACTCTCCTGCCGAAACCCAATCAGCTTTAACTGAAGTAGCATCTTCGCGTGTAAAAGTAACCACATTGTCTTCTATGACGTATGTGCCTGTAGCGCGTGGCAGCAACTCATAGAAACCTTTGAGGTCAATGTCGATTTTCGCAGGATTCAAAGTGCTGTTACCGACATGCCACCAGTTGCGGCTGTCCGCTCCGGCCCAATTGCAGAATGTGCCGTCGGAGTTGAACACAAGAAAATTGTCAAGGAGCGCACGAATTCCACGTCCATCATCATTGTTGAAATAACTGTCTTTCGTTAACAAATCGATGACCTTGGAGCCATCCCATTCCGGACCGGTGCCACCCCAAAGCCATAGATGAGTGATTTTGTACACCGGATTCGCAGATTTCATGGATGGCATATCGAATACCGTTCCCGGTTTCAATTCTTCACCGCTCAAATCAGTCTTTGCAACAATCTTATCTTCCACATAAGCTTCAACCGAACATTCTGTCAGCTTGGCAGGAGCCAGCACAACAGGGTAGACCTCACCATTCTTGAACTCTCCCTTGATCTCGATTTGGGAAGATGACGCCGCTACCACGGGCGACTCTCCGGAATAATCGACGGAAAGGGTGCCTGCCATCTTCGCGGCATCGTCCGCCTTGATCACCACGGAGGTGACGCCGTCGAAGCCGACGGACAGGTTCAGCACAGCCACCAAGTTACGGAAATACAGCAAATCGCTCTTGCCCTTCGCCACCCTGTAGGTGGGCACGGGAGAGGCCGTGCTCTGTTCGGTGGGGATGTCGAGCAGCACGCCGGTGGTGTTCAGCCGCACGCCGTCGTTGGCAGGATAGAGAGCAAAAATGCTTTCCGTACCCTTCTTGATGGTTGCAGGGAACTTGGCCACAGGGCCGTCAGCCTCGGTATTGGCGGACTTGACAGTGGAAGTGCCGTCGAAGATGGAGATGCTTTCGCCCTTCTTCCATGTAGGCTGGGTGCCGTCCGAAAGCGACTCGATGGTGGCAGTGAAAGTCACATCGCCGCCGAAGCCGGGATCCTCGGGTTCTTCGGGCTGACTCGGCTGTTCGGGCTGATTCGGGTTATTGGGCTCCTCGGGAATCTCCACTTCGGAACCGCAGGACAGCACTGCGAGTGCCGCCATAACCGTGAAAATGATGTTGAAAATCTTTTTCATACGCACTATTATTTATTGATTATCAATTCGTTGTAAGCTTCTGCAGTAATAGTGAAAGGCCCTGCCGCATCGCATTCTACGCTCACGGTGCGCTTCTCTCCGGGAAGGAGATTGAAGTATCCTTCCGAGAAAATGGCGGGCAGCACGCGGGCCCCGTCTTTCCGGAGCGAAAGTTTCACAGCCAGCGCGGGTGTCTTGGACACGTTTCGCAGCTCGTAGCGGCCGGCACCGAGGGCTTTAAGCCTCAACGTGGCTGCAGGGAGCGAATTCAGCTCCAGGAACTTGCCGGAAGAAGGCAGCAGGTAGTCGTTGAACGACACCACCTGCCCGGCCTTCAGCAGGCGCAGGCGCACAAGACGCACTCCCTTGCCGGACGGAATTTTCACTTCCTCCAGGGGATGCAGGCTGTTAACGGCGGCGGCGAAGCGGCCGAAATCCTTGTGCCACAGACACTTGCCCTGAAGGTCGTACACTTCGGCAACGGCGCTCAAGCCGGCAACGCTTTCACATGTAGTATTTAGCACGACCACCTTGCGGTCGTCGAGATTCATCTGTATATGCAGGGGCTCACAGGCCTTACGGGCGCCGAACCAGGAGCCCATGGTCTCGCAGTCCCAGGAATAGGTCTGCCACTCAACGCTTGGCCAGGCAGGATGGCTCATCCAAAGCAGCACGCCGGAAGTATTGTTCCACATGCGGCTGTTCCAGCTCTCGAACATCGCCCGGTAGCTGTCGTATCCCATCATCTGCGCCTTGCGGCAGAAATCCTCCAGCCCGTCGGGTTCACCGTACATCTCGTTCAGCGCATCCTCGAAGGCCTTCACCTCCGGATGGAAATCGTGATAGTGCCAGGCATCGCCTATGGGCCAGCGGTCCTCTTCCGGGAGGAAGGATTTCATGGACTCGGCGGTAGGGAAAGAAGGCGAGCCGAGCTCGGTGTTGAAGCCCGCGGCCAGGTCGGTGTAATACCAGGATGCCTTCTTTATGTAGTGCCAGGGGCCGCTGCTGCGCAGGTTGCAGTAGCGGGAGTTGGGATGATAGTGGCGGGTGCCGTCTTCTGCGGCGATCATCTCCGAGAGGGTCCTCTCGAGGCTCTCGGGGGCATATCCCTCGTTGCGAGGGCACCAGATGGCGATGGAAGGATGGTTGCGGAAGCGCCGCACCACGTCGGTGGCGTTTGCCATGAAGAGCGGCTCGTCCTGCGGGTTCAGGTTGTAGCCTTCGGTGGAGATCCAGAAGTCGTTCCAGACCAGGATTCCGTATTCGTCCGCAAGGGAGTAGAAGGCCTCTTCGGTGCTCTCCCCCGTCCAGTTGCGTATCATGTTGAATCCGGCGGCGCGGTGCAGCTTGAAGTAGGGCTCCAGCCGCTCGCGGGATACGCGCTTGCACATGTCGTCCATGCCCCAGTTGCCGCCGCGGCAGAATATGCGGACTCCGTTCACGCGTATTACAAGATAGGGCGACATGCCGTCGTCTTCCAGCACTTTCACGGCCGTCAGGGGCACATCGGGCTTGAGGGAAGGCACCTCCACACCCTGCCCCACTCCGCGGAGCAGGAGATTGTCGAAGATGGCGCCCTGCGAAGGATCATATTCTATGCGGAGCCCCTTCTGCCAGGGGGCATCCACCGTGAGTTCGTAAGAGAACTCCCGCACGCCGAAGCGTATGGTCTTGCTGTCAGACATCTTGCCGTCGGAGAAGCAGCTCAGCTTCAGGTCGTAAAGGTTGGGCTCGCCATAGCCCACGGGCATCCACAGACGGGGATTCTCTATGCGGGCAGAAAGCACCGCCACGGCGGTAGAACCCGCCTTCACGGACACCTCTCCCTGCATCTTCACGCCTTCGGTTTCGGCTTCCAGACGCACCGTGCGGTCCTCAGAGAGGGCATTCCGCACCGGCACCTTCACCGTCAGGTCGGCATATGCGGTTGACGGCAGAGGAAGGTCGGTGACCACCTGGGCATCGCCGAGGATAAGACCTTCAGTGGCAATCAGTTCCACGTCCTGCCAAATGCCTATGTTGCGGTCCCTCACGCCGGGCACCCAGTCCCAGCCTTCGGAGCTGATGAAGGTGGGGCCGTCCAGGCAGAGGACTCCCCCGTTCGGGCCGCGTCCCGTGCGGGCGGACTGCTCGTGGGGGATGCCGGGGTTGGGCGGAGGAAGGATTTTTACCAACAGCAGGTTATCCTTTTTTGCCAAAGCAGTGATATCGAAGCGGCCGCGCGTGAAAGCGCCGTCTATTCTTCCTAACGGCTTCCCGTTGAAGAAGACTTCTGCCCGGTAATTGATGCCGTTGAAAAGCAACTCGAGAGTCTTTGCAGAAAGCTGGGAAGCATCCAGACGAAGCTTCTTCAGGTAAATCCAGTTGCTGCGGCACAGGTCTTCCGGAATGGCCATGTTATTCAGGCCATAGTACGGATCGGGATAAACCCCCTGCTGCACCAGCGTAGTGAGCACCGTTCCGGGCACAGTGGCGTCATACCATTCGGGTGAGCCCTCGCGGGCAAGCTGCCATCCGCCTTCAGGCTTTTCAGAAGCCTTCACCGGTTCGCTGAAAGAAGCGCGGGAATGCGGCAGGTCCGCCTCGTCGTGCGGGGCGGTCATACCGAAGTTAGTAGGCGTTTCCTGCCTGTGCCGCTGAGCGGAAAGGCTCAGCGACAGGAACATCAGCAGTATGACAGGGCTCAGTCTCATACTAATATCCCGGGTTCTGCTCCAGCGTGCCTCCGGAATTCTGTATCTCGGAACGCATGAAGGGCAGATAGTAGTTTTCGTTCTTGAAAGTGCGCGTGGCCACATCGACCACCTTGTAGCTGTAGCTGGCACCGGTCTTGCTTATCTTCACACCCTGCACGGGCTTGTTCAGCACCGTAGTGGCATCTTTCCAGCGGAGAAGGTCCCAGTAGCGGTGATCCTCGAAGGCAAGCTCCACGCGGCGCTCGTGCTTCACTACCTCGCGGAAGGAGTCGATGCTCGCCGCGGCTATCGGAGGAAGGCTCATGCTGGCACGGTCCCGCACCTGCTGGAGGGCGGCCTTCGCGCTCATGGGGTATCCCGGAGGCACGACGGAAGGCCCGTAGGCTTCGTTCAGCGCCTCGGCATAGTTCAGCAGCACCTCGCCCCAGCGGTAGGCCACCCAGTTGTGCTGGGCCTTTTGGTCCAGGGTGAGATTCAAGTTGTCGGTGAGGAACTTCTTCAGATAGTATCCTGTCTTGCTGGCGTTCGCGTTGGCCATGTCGTCCGTCTCCCCAGGCGCCTCGGCAATCGTGCGGCCGTTCCATTCGCTGCCGTTCACCACCACGGATGCCTGCAGGCGCGGATCGCGGTTGGCATACGGATCGGAAGGATTAACCGCACCGATGTATTCGTAGGCGCTCACCAGGTTCTCGGTGGGGCACACGCCGCTCTTGCCGCCGGAAGTGGCGATGGGATAGTTGTTCTTCTCCATGTCGTTGGTGTTGGCACGGCGGACTATGTAAATGGATTCCTTGCTGGTCAGCGAGTTGCTCCCACGGAAATAGGTGGTGTAATCCGGATCCAGACCGTAGTTCAGCACAGGGTCGGAAAGCAGGTCGGCCGCCGCTTGGGCGGCACGCTGCCACTTCTTTATGTCGTGGGAAGGATTGTGCAGGGGGCTGGCTGCGTAGAGCAGCACCCTGGTCTTGATGGCGAGGGCTGCGCCCTTCGTGAGGCGGCCTTCATATCCGGCATTCTCTTTCCAGGAAGTGGACAGCTGCTCTTTCCAGTCGTCTATCTCCTTCACTATGTATTCCACGCACTCGTCGTAGGTGGAGCGGGGCACCATGGCGCCGCCGGCGGCATCCTGGGTCTTCTCCACGATGGGCACGCCGCCATACATCTTGAGGAGCTCGGCATAATAGTATGCACGGGCCACGTGGGCCTCGGCGATGTACCAGTTGAGCGATGCCAGGTCGCGAGCGTAGTTGACCGCATCGGTGGTGAGGTTGCGGTTCTTCTGCAGCAGGGCCACGCCCTTGCCATCCGCAACGTAATCCAGGAAGAAGTTTGCCGCACGAATACCCTCATAGCAGTTGTTGTAGTAGGTCCAGAGGGGATTCACGCTGCTGTTCAGGATTCCCTTGTTGAAGTAGATGACGGTGTTGGATGCGGATGTCTGCTCCGCCTCGTCGGAGGCGGATGCGAACAGGTTCCCGTCGATTACCGAGTAGCCGGAAATCATCGGGGTGTAGAAGGCATTCGCGAAGCTCCAGATGCTGCCGCGGTTGGTGGCGAGCGACTCTGAAGTGGCCTTTATGTCCAGCCCCGTGTCGAGGAAGCCGTTGCAGGAGACGGCCGACAGGGCCGCAAGCGCAAGAAGAATGGTGATTCTGTTTTTCATCTTTCCGGGGGCTTAGAAGGTTAACGAAATGCCTGCGTTGAAGCTGCGAAGCTGAGGATACAGCCCGGAGGCGTTCTCCGGATCGATGCTGTACTGGCTCTGCAGCGGACTGAATGTCAGAAGGTTCTGCCCGTTGATGAAGCAGCGCATACCTTCTTTGAAAGTGTAGCCGAACTCCAGGTTGCGGAGTTTGATGAAGGATCCGTCCTTGAGCCACAGTGTGCTCAGGCGGTAGTTGTTCTGGTTGCCCTGGGTAGTCAGGCGCGGATAGGTCGCGTTGGCGCGGTTGTCTATACCCTCCATCGGGTAGTAGGCCCAGGCGCCCTTGGCTATCGCATAGGCGTTGCCGTTGTCGATGAACGCCACCGTCTGGTTCCAGTTGTCCAGCAGATTGACCGATACTCCGGCCACTCCCTGGAATAGGATTTCGGCGTCGAA
>R22__coassemble_211_pt1 | contig 44718 bp, 42 predicted proteins | sample R22__metabat2_low_PE_056 | metagenome-assembled genome bin R22 | reverse complement strand
ATTCTCCGGTGGCGTTCCAGGTGCATACCCCAAAGGGGCACACCATGCCGTTCGCTTATCTCCGGCTGACAGAGGGCTCCGACCGCCTGGCTGCCACCGAAAAGATCCAGACCATCCTCCGGGATATGGACCCTACGATGCCGTTCGAGGTTCAGTTCTACGATGCCATCGGCAAGAACCTGTACAGCGGCGAGGAGCGCCTGCGGCTTGCCGTGTGGCTGTTCTCCCTGCTGGCGGTGCTGCTGTCGCTGGTGGGCATCTGGGGCCAGGTGCTGATGGACGTGCAGTACAAGCGGATGGAGATTTCCGTGAAGCGGGTGTTCGGGGCCGATATGGTCCAGATCACCTCGGAGGGCCTGATACTGTATCTGCGGACGGTGGCCATCTGTTACGTGATTGCGGCGCCCGTCGGCTGGCTGGTGGTGAGGTATTACCTTCAGCAGTTCGCGCACCGGGTGGGCTTCATGCCATCGGTGTTCCTGCTGGCGCTGGTGATTGTGGGAGTACTGTGTTCGGCCGTCGTGCTGTACCACTACCTCAAGACCGCCCGGATGAATCCGGCGGAGACGCTGAAGAATGAATAATCCTCAGTCTTTATGCAGATCCCAGCCCATACGTTTAGCCAGGTCCTTGGCAAAGGCGACATCCTTCTGGGGAAGGGTGAGCTGGAACGTATCCCGGGTGCCGTAGTGCGGACCTTCCGGCTCCATGAGCATGGCCGGTTCTGCTTGTTCTGCGCTGTATCCTGTTACCAGGGAACCGGGCTCCACCCACGGGTGCTTGACGGCCTCTGCCAGTGCGCGTTTGACAAAGGCATTGATGGAAATGCCTGCCTCTGCCGCCAGGTTGGCGATATCGCGATGGAGACAGGGGGCAACGCGGACATTAAAGGCTCCGGAATAACTCTTTTCCGGCTTGCAATTATGTTCTTCACAAAAGATAAGATAATCCTCCACGGCTTCGTGGAAAGCGGAAGTCAATTCCTGGACGGATTCTCCTTCGTAATTAACGAGATCGTCAATTCCTTCCAGTTTTCCGTAAAAAACTTTATCTGGTTCACTATAGGCGACAGAGCCAATGTAACCTTTGTATTTTAATGTATTCATATTAGATATTCCCGTTTCTAATTAATTTTTCAATGATATCTTTTAGGGCATACGTCTTTAAAATATTCCCCGGATGGGGTTTGTGCAGTAAGATCTTTCGTTTCTGTTCATCGATGAACATGACTCTTGATCCGGAAGTTTTTCCCTTGTTGGATTTCGTATACCCGAACAAGGTTAACAATCGCTCAGTTTCTTCAAATGTGAAGTCCTTTGGTTGGCTTTTTAGCCGGTCAACAAGTTTCTCTTTCGTACCCATATGCAAATGTAACTAAATTTTAGTTACAAACCAAGAAAAATGAAAAGTTACCTGACATTCCTCTCCCGCAACAAGTTATACACCGCTATAGAGGCGGTTGGGCTGGCCGTGAGCCTGGCGTTTGTAATCATCATAGGTTCCTATGTATGGCAGCAATATGCCGTGACTTGGGAGAATCCAGACCGGGAGCGGGTTTATGTGCCTGGGACGCCGGGATTCCCTGCGTTGACTTATGGTTTTCCTGATGCCATTGGGGACATCCCGGAAATCGAGTCCATTTCCAGGATGTGTAATGTGGTTGTACATCCTGTCATTCGGGGAGAGCAGACGGAGGCGGAGGGTGTAGGCGTGGAACCGGCGTTCTTTGGGATATGTCCTCAGTTCCGTTTTGCGGAAGGCTCGGCAGAGGTGCTTTCCGTTTCCTCCAATGTCATTCTTTCTGTCTCTTTTGCCAGAAAGCACAGCCTCTCGGTAGGTGATGCTCTTGACATCAGTGGGAGAAGCTATGTGGTGGGTGCCATATTGGAAGACCTGAAGGGAACGGTCATTAAGCCTTATGATATATTCCTCAATGCTGCTGTTTACAAAGACGATTGGCAGCCATTCGATAATTATGGCAGCACGGTCACACTGATCAAGGTCCGGCCCGAAACTGACAGAAAAGAGCTATATAATAAACTTGAGAGTGTTTGCAAGGATGTATATTCAAGTATCTATGGGCAATCTTTCTTTGAACATCTGGTACTCTCACGTTATGATGAATTGTTTTTCAAGGAGACGGAGGGATTTTTCAGACATGGAGACAAAGCGACACTCAAAATTCTGATGCTGGTTGGGCTTCTGCTCCTTCTTTCGGCCATTCTGAACTACATCAACCTGTCTGTCGCACTCACCGGAAAGAGGGCAAAGGAAATGGCCGTGAGGCAATTGTCCGGAGCATCAAGAGTCGGCATTATCTGGAAGTATGTGGCGGAATCCATCGCGTTTACCGCAATATGCTTTGCGGCCGGTCTATTGCTTGCAGAAGCCTTCTGCCCGGCTATGAATGCGCTTTTGAACAATCCGGATATCCCGATAAAGGTCATCTGGTCTCCAGGTTATGTAATTGCATATATCGTCATCATTCTGCTTGTGGGAGTGCTCTGCGGTATCTTCCCGGCAATGATGGCGGGCCGCTATAAACCCGTGGATGTAATGAAAGGTGGATACCGGCGCCGGAGCAAAATGGTATTCAGCAAGGTATTCATTGTGCTGCAAAATGCACTGGCGGTCATCCTGATAGCTTTGGCCATCACGATGGAGGCACAGATGCGAAAGACGCAGGAGCGACCGATGAACTGCAACATTGAGGACATCTTCTTTCTCAAAGATTTTTCCGGTGAAGACAATGCCCCTTTGAAAGATGCCCTTGAGGCTCTCCCGTGCGTAAAACGAATCGGAAGAAGTTCTGGAGTGCCCGGCAGTATCAATATGGGCCAGTATAGCACTACCCGGGATGGACAGGACATCCTTTACAAACTGATAAGGATGGACAGTACCGCATTCTCGATGTTCGGACTTGAGATTTTGGAAGACTTCCATGCCCCGCAATTCAATAGCGTCTGGTTCTCGGACAAGAGTTTTGCCGCAACCGGCTTCGACTCGGACTATCATGACATCAGTGGCACGCTGAGCAGACGGACGAAGGGATGCGAGCAGGTAGCCGGCGTCTTCAAATCTTTTCCGACCAACAACGCCAATATTGGGGAAGAAGATTATGCCATCGTTTCGTTGATGCGCTCTGATGATATTCCTTTTGCCGGATGGGTCATAGAAACCACCCCGGACCGGAAAGCGGCGAAAGCGCAGATCATGGAAGCTTACGATAACTACATCAAGGGCAAGCCGATTTACGGGAGCTTAGCATTCTGGGTTGACGAGAATATCGCGGAGGCCTGGAAGCCGGCCCGCAACAATATGAGGCTGGTGGAGATTTTTATGCTCCTGTCTATTATCATCGCCCTGCTTGGCCTGGTAGCCATGAGCACGTATTACGCCGATGAAAAGAGCCGCGACATTGCAGTGCGAAAGGTCTTCGGCGGCACTGTGGACACCGAGGCTTGGAGAACGATACGTGAATACATGGTGCTGGTAGGGATTGCCTGCGTCATCGGCATTCCGATTGCGGTCTATGCCGCGCAGGAATACCTCAAAGATTTCATTTACAGGCTGGAAGGCTATTGGTGGATATTTGTTGTAGCAGTGCTCCTCACAGGATTTATCGCCTTTGTCTCAGTCATCTGGCAGGTATTGAAGGCGGCAAAGACGAATCCGGCGATTGAACTGAAGAAGGAATAGGCTTCATAAGCGGTTAACCGACGCCAAGCCGAGCGCAATCAAGCCTTGCTTGAATTGCCGAGGCGCGAAGGAGGAAAAAAGAACTTTTACAGGCAAGATTTCGTACATTTGTACGTTTACTAAGAAAAAGACGATGATGAAGATACTGAGAACATTGATTTGCGCGGCGCTGCTGGTGGCAGGGCTGAGTGGTTGTGAGAAGATCGACGTGAACAAGTTGGAAGGGACCTGGACCGAGCAATACGACCCCACGGTCTTCGCGATGGATGGGTCGGTGACGTTCACCTTTGATGGGAACAATGGTTATCAACTTCACGTATATGATGCCCTAAGTGGCGAATCTCACGACTACAGCGGCCACTATGCCATCGACCTGATTAACAAGGGCACTATTACCATCAATCCGTCGATGTCGGACTTCAGCAATGTCACATACAAGCTCGTGAAGCTGACATCAAAGGAGATGGAATGGCAGAAAGAGGGTACGACCTATTCTGTCGGGACCTGGGGCTCTGATTACCGGCACTTTGTGCGGGGGAAGTAGATCCTTCGGCTGAGCCTCAGGAAGACAATAATTGCCTGTAGGAGTCACTTAAAAAACGCATCTGAAGCATCTCAGATGCGTTTTTTTATTTTACTTGCCCACGGATTATCAGCGTGATAAACAAGCAATGCACTGTTTTCAGTGCAATTTTTTGAAAAACCTGCACTGTTTTCAGTGCACTCTACTGAGCGGCAGCCTCATATTCCAGCCCTTTGACGGCAAGGCCGATGTTGACGGGAAAATGTTTCATTTCGCCAAGGGCGGTTTCCCGGAGGTAACTGCTCTTGAGGAAGACATCGAAATCCATGGTCATCTCCCAGAACTTCTTCTCTTCATCGGGCTTGGAAAGGTAGGCCAGCAATGCTTGCTCATCGTAGCCGACAATCTGGAATGCGATGAAATACTTCCCGGGCTCCAGCACGAGGGGTTCTTCCGGCTGAATGTTAAAATCCTGCGAATCCTTGAAAACAGAAACATTGAAGTAAATAGGCTTATGGAGTACGTTGACAAATGATTCATTCTTGCCTTCGATGCGATAGATGTTGATTGATGCAACGCATCCGGGGATATTGTTGCTGCGAATGGTAAGCAGAATGTCTTTGACAAGAAAAGGTTTCTTTGCGTTGGCAACAGATCCCAGTTCCCGTCCCAGCGGATGCTCGCTGTGCAGCGACGTACTGATGATCCCCATATTCTTCAGCACATTCGTCCCGGGTTTCAGGAGATACTCTTCCTTCGTGTTTCCGCCTATGAAAACGGCAGGTGGCAATTCCTGGCCGTGAAGGACGATGATAATATCGTCAGCCGGGCCTGTTACCGGATAGGCGGCCGGCTGATAGGAGACGTGAAAGAACTCAAGAGTGTCGCGCGGGACCTTGATTTCAAAGCGGCCATCCACTGTAGAGATGGCTCCTATCTGAAGTTTGGGCACACCGAGCTGGACGTATTCGACAGCTTCTCCTTGCTCGTTGATGATCCGTCCCTTGACGGTGACTCGCTCCTCTGCAGATAGCAGGGTAGGGAACAGCAGAAGCAGGGCCAATGCTAACTTAATCTTCATAGATATCATCCTCCATTTCTACGCCTTCAGGATCGGGCTGGTAGTCCAGTATGTCGCCGGGCAGGCAGTCAAGCACCTTGCAGAGTTTGTTGAGGGTGGTAAAGCGGATGGCACGGCCTTTTCCCGTCTTGAGGAGGGAAAGGTTGGTCATCGAGATTCCGATCTTTTCGGACAGCTCAGAGAGTTTCATGTGGCGCTCCCAGAGCATTTTATCTAGGTTGACGGTAATCATATCGCAAGTTTGCTGTCTTTTGCTGCCAGATATGCCATTTTGTAGAGACCTGCGAACAGGAGGACGATGAGGGGGACCAGGAGAATGTCTGAATCGAGCATCAACTCTGATTCTCCTTTCAGTACGGCGTCGTAATTAGCGTGGGAAAGGGAGAGAAGAACTGCGACAAGGGCTGTCCAGCGGATCAGGGAGATGTTGGATTTAGGGAAGATATCACCGTCCTTAAGTCCTTGATTTGTGCGGCACAAGAAAACCCAGCACACGATGTAAAGAAGCGCCAGACCGATGAAACGAGCTGCTAGGATAAAGATTTGCCAGCCCTTGATTTCCGGATTCCAGATTATATGATGGATATTGTTTTCCATCCATATCTGGCAATACATCAGGATGCATGTCCAGGCGAGAGCCAGGCCACCTATTACGAGGATGGCGATAGAGAGATTGCGGATACTCTTTTGCGTTGAATTGTTCTGTTTCTCATATTTAAATAAGAATGCGTATTTTTGTATCGTTATGAAGAAAGCAACGGCAGCATTAATCTTATTGGTTATTTGTTTTTCTGCGCTTGCGCAGAAGCCACAGTCTTATCTGGATGTCAAGGACCTGCCGGATATCCTGAACTTCCTGCCTGCGCCTCCGGCGGAAGGCTCTCCGGAATTCGCGGCCGACAAGGCCATGCACGACTGGGCACGCAGCCTGAAGCCAGGCGAACGAACCGAGCGGGCTGCCCGTGAGGCGACCACGAATGTGGATACCATGGCGCTCTACTTCAGCGGCGCTTTCGGACGCCTTCTTTCAGAGCAGACCACGCCTGTCACAATGCACCTGCTGCGACGCTGTATCCGCACATTCCGCGCAGCGGCCACAAAGCCCAAGAACGCCTATCTGCGTACGCGCCCATATGTCTATTATGGGGAGGGCACACTTTTCAAGCCTACCGAAGAGAAGGAGCGGCATACGGGTTCCTATCCTTCCGGGCACACCGCCCGTGGATGGGGAATGGCCCTGGTGCTCGCTCAGTTGAACCCCGAGCGGCAGGACACCATAATGGCGGCCGGCTACCAGTGGGGGCAGAGCCGTGTGATAGCCAACTATCACTGGCAGAGCGATGTGGATGCCAGCCGGATGATGTCATCGGCCGTTTTTGCGCGCTTGCAGTGCTGCGAGCAGTACCTGAAAGACCTGGCGGCCGCGCGGGAAGAGCTTTCCGGTGTAAGCGTTGCGGGGGATGATGAATGGCAGCTCCGCCGTTGGATCCGCACAGTCTCGTCCGACGAGTTCGGGGGCCGCAAGCCCATGACGGAATACGAAGACAAGACCATACGCTATCTGGCCGGAGAACTGGAAAAGCTGGGCCTGGAACCCGCCTTCGACGGCAGCTGGTATCAGCCCTTCCGGATGATTTCCGTGACGGCCCGGCCTGTGGGTAACCAATTGATTGCCAAAGGGAAAAAGAAGGCGGTGCTGAAGTATCCCGACGATGCCGTGGTATGGACTGCGCGTGCCACCGACATAGTGTATCTGCCGAAGGCGGAGTACGTATTCTGCGGTTTCGGCATACATGCTCCGGAATACGGCTGGGATGATTACAAGGATATAGACGTTCGGGGCAAGATAGTGGTGGCGATGGTGAACGATCCAGGCTACTACGATGCCACCCTCTTCCGCGGCCGCAACATGACCTACTACGGTCGCTGGCTCTACAAGTTCGAGGAGGCCCGCCGTCAGGGCGCAGCCGGATGCCTGGTGCTGCACAACACCGAGGCTGCAAGTTACGGCTGGCACGTGTGCGTGAACGGGCATATGGAAGACAATCTGGCCATTTACGACCCTGAAACGCACAATGCCGGTGAACTGGGGGTGAAGGGATGGCTGCACGAGAACGGCGCCCGAAAGCTCTTCGCCGCGGCTGGTCTCGATATGGATAAGGCGATAGAGGCTGCTAAGAAGCCCGGCTTCAAGTCATTTTCCCTTAAGTTGAAGGGAGATGTGAAGATGGATGTCTCCTACGATATCCGGGAAACCCGGAATGTGGGCGGCATCCTCCGTGGAACCGATCCTGACGGGGGAGTGCTGGTGATGAGCGCGCACTGGGACCATCTGGGCATAGGCACCCCGGATGAAACCGGCGATGCCATCTACAACGGCGCTGCGGATAACGGCTCCGGGATGGCAGGGGTACTGCTGGCGGCCAGCAAGTTCGTTTCGCTGCCCGAGCGTCCCAGGAGATCCGTGCTTTTCCTCTTCCCATCCTCCGAAGAGAGCGGGCTGTTCGGGTCTGAGTACTACTGCACCCATCCGGCCGTGCCCATGGAAAAGACTGTCGCATGTCTCAATTTCGAAAGCATAGGCCCGGCGGAACTCACGCGGGAGATGGTCGTGCTTGGTGGAGAGGGGAGTCCTCTGGCACCATACTATGTGGCTGCTGCAGCAGCCCAGGGGCGCAGCATCTTCTTCGATGATGACAATTCGGATGGCTGGTTCTTCCGTTCGGACCACTATAATTTCGTGAAGAAGGGAGTACCCGCGGTGGTTTGGGAGAATGGGTTGCATCCGGCGGATCCCGTCAGGCCCAACAAATACCCTATGCCAGTGTGGTATCATAAGCCGTCCGATGAATATCGGGACGACTGGGACCTTTCCGGCACTCTTGCAAACGTGAATCTGGTTTTCAGCGTAGGCCTGTCGCTTGCCAATAGTTGGAAGTAGGCTTCAGCTGCTTGCTCTTTTACAAGGCCATAAATGCTCTACGTTCCGCTTCCGGAAACTTCTCTATCGCGTAGCGCAGCATAGTGCGGGGCATGGTCCGGTATCGTGGCTTCAAGTATGCCCCCAGAGCGGCTTTGTCCCTTTTTCCCACCTCACGAAGAAGCCATCCTACAGCCTTGCGAATAAGATCGTGGGGGTGGTGAAGCAGGATGTCGGCGATGTCGAAGGTATCCTGCAGCTGCCCGTGACGGATGAAGGTCATGGTGCTCACGATGCCGATGCGCTGTTCCCAGATGGTGCGGCCGTTCTGCGCCAGGTCGTAGAGCAGAGAGCGGTCCTTGTCCAGTAACCATTCGCCCAGCAGTGGATAGCAGCTGAGGTCCACGAGGTCCCAGTTGTTGATGAAGGGGGTGTGGGAGAGATAGAAGCGGATGTATTCTTCAGAATGACAGTGGCGGAACTGCTCTACCAAGGTTAGAAGGGCCGCCAGGCGCACCTCGTGATACTCGCTGGAAATGCATTCCTCAAGTTCCGGAAAGCCAACGGAGCGCCAGCATTCCTTGACAACTGAACGCGTTACGGGAACCTTGATTCCAAGGAACCTGTCACCTTCTCCGTACTGTCCGGGACCGGTTTTGAAAAAACGGGCCAATCCTGCCACCTGGGAAGGATCGGCATGAGCCAACATGTTGTCCAGCAGCAGGTTTGCCATAGGCTGATTATTCGGCGTTGAGTTTCTTTGCCAACATGAAGCCTATCGCTCCGACGGCTATTGCAAAGGCGAAGACGAAGGTCTCGACTATGGCCATGCTGACGGACTTCATCAGCAATACGCAGCATGCGTCCACTGCAAAATGCAGGAAGAATGCCGCAGGGAATAGCCAGAGCCATTTGCCACCCTTGCGGACTGCGGTCCAGACCATGAGCGATAGGCCGATCTGGAGGATAAGGGCGGAGAAGCGCTCCCAAACGCCATAAAGATAGCTGCCCGCAGCGTTAGTCTGCAGCTGCGTGAACTGAGCCTGCACCTGCTCCTTCGCCATTTCCGGAGCCGTTGCAAGCAGGGTATCCGCCTGGCCGTTGTTGATCATGACTGACAGGACCAGATTGGAAATCATGGTTACTCCGAAGATCAGCAGCATCTCGATTCCTCCGTGACCGATACCATAAGCGACAGCGGTTTTGGCTTTGGGGGATTTCTTCTTCAGAAGATATTTCATTGCTAGGAAGCGACCGGTCTCTTCGAAAAGACCGGCGGCGAGGCCACCGTAGAGTGCATAGTACAAGGTGTTTCCCATGATGGCGGGGCCGTGCGGGCCCTTCAGCACCACCTGATGCAGGATAGGCTCCAGAAGCAGTGCAAAGACGATGAATACGCCAGCACCCACGAGTATCGTATAAAGGCTGTTCTTATACTTCTTGGCCATCCACCAGGCAATGGCCACGGGTACGGCAAAGCCGATTACGGCGCACAGCGCCATGGTTATCATTGAACTTACAGGTACCATATTACAAATATAGATTATTTTCATAGAAAGTGGAATCTCTTGCATAAATGCGGTTAGAAAAGTATATTTGCAGAAGGAAACGATAAACGAATATGGAAACGGACAGAATTATTCTTCGCCCGTGGCGCGACAGCGATGCTGAAACGCTCTACAAATGGGCAAGCGATCCTGATATCGGGACGCGTGCAGGATGGCCTCCGCACAAGAGCGTTGAGGAGAGTCTGGAAATAATACGTACTGTATTCAATGATGCCACCAACACTTGGGCTATCGAGCTCAAGGAAACAGGCGAAGCCATAGGCGCAATGGGCTATGGCCCTTCGTGCGACTGCAAACTGCCGGCAATGGATGGCGAGCCGGTTTGCGGTTACTGGATTGCCAAACCCTATTGGAACAAGGGTATCTGCACGGAAGCATTGCACCTTATGATAGATCATATACGCCGTACAACGGATATCAAATCCCTTATTTCCGGCCACTTCGTAGATAACCCCGCCAGCGGCCGCGTCATGGAAAAATGCGGATTCCTTCCCACTGGGCAAATGGTTTTCGACGGAACCCAGTATATGGGCGCCGGCCGTCCCATCCGCGTTCTGCGGCTGATTCTCAAGGCTGACTGATGAAGAGATTAATCGTAATACTTCTGGCATTGGCCGGAATGCAACTGCATGCGCAGACACCCGACTCGCTCGTCCGCAAGGAGACCATCTCCCAGGCCAGATATCTCAAGAGCATCTTCAAGACCGATGAGGCCATAGAGAAGCTTTCCGCCCTTGTGAAGCCCGAAGTTTTCGACATAGAAGTGCTTTCGGAGCTCGCCGACTGCCATTTTCAGAGTGGGGACTATGAGGGTGCTGCAGGAACCTATTTCATGCTGTCTTCCGTCGCGCCGCGCAATATCCTTTACAAGATCCGCCTCATGCAGGTCTATACCCGTCTCAAGGACTGGCCGAACAGCATACAGGCGGGAAAGGCCGTCCTGCAGCTCGACTCCATACCTGCCGTGCTGAGTTCCGTGGGGGATTCCTTCCGGCAGATGGAAAAGCCTGATTCCGCCCTGTGGTACTACAGGAAATCCCTTGCGAAAAATCCGATGAATGCGACCGTGCTATCGAAGGCGGTAAACGTGCTCATCGTGGCGGAAGACTATGACGGGGCCATCGCCATGACGGAAGCTTTCCTGGCGGAAGATCCCGACAACACCATGATCGCACCCCTCAAGGGGCTTGCCTTTTATCGCAAAGGAGATTATGATGCTGCCGTAACGGTGTTTCAGCGCCAGGAAGACATAGGCAACGATTCTTACCCGATTCACTTTTATCTGGGGCACAGTTATTGGCATACAAAAACGCATTACCGGGCGGAAAAAGAGTTGCTGACAGCCTGGAAGGCTGATTCCAGCGATGTCAACCTTGCAATAGCGATAGCGTCGGTAAAGTCTGAGATAGGATGGCAATTTGAAAAGGAGGTCAAGCCCTGGCTGGACAAGGCTTGGGAAATGGTGCAGCCCGATGCTTCGGTGATGTACCGCCTGCATCAGCAATACGGTCTTGGTTATTACAGGCAGCAAGACTCCTGGGACAAGGCGATAGAGCATTACAAGGAGGCATACCGGTATAACCCGAAATACATCCGGGCACTGTCTACGATAGGCTACTGCTACGAGATCAAGAAAGATTACAAACAGGCGCTCGAATGGTACGAGAAGTACCTTAAGGTCGCCCGTCCTGGCTCCCCAGGCTATAACTTCACAGTCAAGAGTGTAGAATACGTCAAGAGCGAGCTCTTCATGGAAGAGAAATCCCGCTAACCCAAAGACTCGATCATCGCTTTAGCGACTGCACGGGAGGCTCCTGAGCCGCCCAGGCGGGCGCGAATTTCGGCGTAATCAGCGACCATCTGTGTGCGGTAGGGGGCATCCTCTATCAGGCGCCGCAGTTCGGCACCGGCCGCGGCCGCGGTGTAGTCGTACTGGATCAGTTCGCGGAAGGCGAGTTTGTCGAGGATAAGGTTTCCGAGGGAAATGTACTTGATGTGGTCCAGCACGTGCAGGGCGTACTTGGCGAGGAAGGCCGTGATGAAGGACGTGCTCCAGCATACCACCTGGGGCGTGCCTATCAGGGCAGCTTCCAGCGAGGCGGTGCCGGAATTGATGAGCGCGGCCTCGGCATACTTCAGCACGTCGTAGGTTCGCCCGAACAGCACTTCCACATAGGGGCGTCCGGCCACGTACTTATCGTAATCCTCTGGAGAACGCGCTGGTGCTCCGGCTACAACGAACTTAAAATCAGCATATTGCGGCAGCGCATGCAGTTCGTCCGCAATCTTCATCGCGTTCGGCATGGTGTGGGAGATCTCTCCCTTGCGCGAGCCCGCGAGAACGGCGATGTACTGCTCCGGCACCGGCCGCACGTACTCGTGAGAATCCACCGCATCTATCAGCGGATTGCCCTTGTATATGAAGGGAATGCCGCGCTGCTCGAAGTAGGGGATTTCGAAGGGGAAGACTATGAACAGTCGGTCCACCCAGGCTTTCAGCTTCTTGTTCCTGCCTTCGCGCGAAGCCCAGGTCTTGGGAGCTATGTAGTAGAATACCCGTATGCCGTGCTCGTGGCAGAAGCGCGCGATCTTCATGTTGAAGCCGGGGTAGTCGATGAGGATTACCACATCCGGCCGCCAGGCCAGGATATCCGCCTTGCAGTCCTTCAGGTTGCGGGAGATCTTGCCCAGGCTGCGGAGCACGTCGGTCGCACCCATCACGGCCGTGGCCTTGTAGTCCCGCACCTTGGTGCCGCCGACGGCCTCCATCATGCCGCCGCCCCAGAAGCGTATGTCCGCCCCGGGATCCTCCGCCAGGAGGCCCTTCATCAGGTTGCTTCCATGTAAATCTCCGGAGGCTTCGCCGGCAATCAGGTAGTACTTCATCTTAAAAATCCTTTTCGAATCCAAGACCCTTCAGACGGGCGTTTTCCGCCAGGTCGTGGCTGAGCAGCTGGTGGCAGGAGATGGTTGCATAACCCTGCGCCAGCAGGTTGATGTCCGCCTCGGGGTCACTGATGGAATCGTTGACAATGTCTCCGGCCATCATGAAAAGCTCCTCGCCTTCGTCCGGGGCGGGGAACTCGGGCAGTTCGCGCCCCATCATCGACAGGACCTTCATGCGGAATAGCCTCTCGTCGTAGGGAATGAACTCGTTTTCCCAGCGAAGCCAACCCTCTTTTGCCATCCTGATGCCTTTCAATGGCCCGGCAGACGGCTTGGGGAAGTTGATATTGTAGATCAGCCCGTAGCTGTCGGAGAGATTGGCCATGATCTTCTCGAAGATGGGAGGGAAATGCTTCTCTATGCTGCTGAAATCCGCATCCGGATCAAAAGCATCGATGGATACCGCAATAGCGGGGATGTATGCCAGCGCGCCTTCCGACGCGGCTCCGATGGTGCCGGAATAGAGGTAGGCCGTGCCGAAATTGCCCCCGTGATTGATGCCGCTTACCACCACGTCCGGCTTTTCCGGATAGAAGATATTGTCGATTCCGTACTTGACGCAGCTCGACGGAGTGCCGCCGATATACCACCACCTTTCGCCTGGCACTTCACTGATTTTCTTCACGGGTATGGGGCTTTGGCCAAGGTTTACGGCCATACTCATACCGCTCTGGTGCTGCTTGGGCGCAACCACGGTAATATCGCCGTAAGGGCGCAGAATTTTCACTAAGGTACGGAGGCCTTTGGCATTGTAGCCATCGTCGTTGGTGACAAGAATCTTCATGCTGGGTCGTTTTATGCAAAGATAGTTCATATTTCTCTGCAATTATTGAAAATGCATCAATTTTTTTGTAAATTTGCGACGCTTTTTGGGATATAATCCCAAGAATAGGTTAGAAATTGTTAAACTTTAATATTTCAGTATGAATAGAATTGCTATCAACGGTTTTGGCCGTATCGGTCGTCTGGCATTCCGTCAGATGTTTGAGGCCGATGGTTATGAAGTTGTCGCCATCAACGACCTCACAAGTCCTAAAATGCTTGCCCACCTTCTCAAGTACGACACCGCCCAGGGTGGTTTCGCCGGTAAGTTCGGTGAGGGAAAGCACACTGTAGATTATAAGGATGCAGTCCTCGCAGAGGACGGCAAGACCGTTGTCACTCCTGGTTCCATCATCGTGGACGGCAAGGAGATCACCATCTATGCAAAGCCCAACGCAGCAGAACTCCCTTGGGGCGAACTCAAGGTAGACGTAGTTCTCGAGTGCACAGGTTTCTACACCTCCAAGGCTAAGGCTTCCGCACACATCGAGGCCGGTGCAAAGAAGGTTGTCATTTCCGCTCCTGCAGGAAACGACCTTCCCACCATCGTGTTCAACACCAACCACAAGACCCTGACTCCTGCCGATACAGTTATCAGCGCAGCTTCCTGCACTACCAACTGCCTCGCTCCCATGGCCGACGCTCTTAACAAGTACGCTCCCATCCAGAGCGGTATCATGAGCACCATCCACGCCTACACCGGCGACCAGATGATCCTCGACGGCCCTCAGCGCAAGGGTGACCTCCGCCGCAGCCGTGCAGGTGCATGCAACATCGTTCCCAACTCCACCGGCGCAGCAAAGGCTATCGGCCTTGTGATTCCTGAACTCAACGGCAAGCTCATCGGCAGCGCACAGCGCGTTCCCACTCCGACCGGCTCCACCACCATCCTCGTGGCAGTCGTGAAGGGTAAGGATGTCACCGTGGAAGGCATCAACGCCGCCATGAAGGCAGCCGCCACCGAGTCCTTCGGCTACACCGAAGACCAGATCGTCAGCTCCGATGTCATCGGCATGAAGTTCGGTTCCCTCTTCGATGCAACCCAGACCATGGTTTCCAAGATCGACGACACCACCTATCAGGTTCAGGTAGTCTCCTGGTACGACAACGAGAACTCCTACACTTCTCAGATGGTCCGCACCATCAAGTACCTCGCCGAGCTCAAGTAATCAGAGTCGGAATTGATCTAAAAGAGCATCCTGCGCGCGGGGTGCTCTTTTTTTGTGCTTGTTAAGGTCCATTTCTTGGACCGGAACCAACATTTTACCCATGTTTTTGACGACAACGGTCCAGCTGGTGGACCGCAGTGAGCAGGGGTGTTGAAACTGACGCCATTTTTTAAATTCAAGGGGTTGCGAATTCTTAATAATATGATTAGATTTGTGGACAGTCACCCCGTGCTCCCTTCTGTGAGGAGACATGAAAAAGGGTGAGATAATCAAATAATTATTAAAAAGAGGAGGTACGCTATGTGTGTATTGAGCCAATGTATGGCAATTGTGGATTTGACTTCTCTTGATTGGAAAGGAGAGGAGAGGTATAGTATGGTGGCACATTCTTTCCGCGTAATGTCGAAAGCGCGAAATTTCGATGAAATTGTTGTTGGCTTGATGCATGAAGTTTATGCCAAGTCAAGTTATGCAAGAGCATTATTCCATTGTGATGTGACCAATTGGTCGGAATGGGATGAGCCCTTGAAGCTTCTAACTTCCCGCCACAAAAGATTTAAACATTTCAAGTACAAAGAAGAACCGGAAGATATTTTGCTGGAGGTTAATCTTCCGCAGAATATGTCGGAGGAAGAAAAGAATGCATGGCGTTTAGAAAAAACCAAATGGACCCGCAACTACAAGCGCCGCCTTGAAAAGATAGCTGTAAACAGGGTGGCCAGACACGTGGCAATCTATGATTTGGAGGATAGAATCCGGATGTTGAAGAATCCTGCTGCGCATTCTAAGTGTCTAGGTTATCCTTATTTCGCTCTCCCGTGGAAAGAGCATTATTGCATAAAAGTTGATAAAAGCCTCAGTTTAAATGTCCCGAATACGGACGATGATTTCCTTTTAAAAGAGGCATCAAAAGAGGAGCGGAATCACGATGATGAACAGTTCCCGGAATGCGATTACTCGGAAAAAGATATACGTCACAATGCCAAAGTAATAAAGGAATGGTTTGATGATTGGTATTCACATGAAATGGCGGAGGAGGAGGCTATGCAATGGGACTCTACTTTGTAACAACGGATCATCTGGAGGATGGCTTATGGTTCAGGGATGACGACGATTATAAGACCGGGATGAACTATGTGGCAGTATTGTCATTTGTGCTGGGTATTAAGGTGATCGCTTTCATATTGATGTCGAATCATGTACATTTTCTGGTAATCTGTAACAGTCGTGAAGAAGCAGAACTGTTCATTAATGAATACAAGAAAAAATATGGGAAATACTATCGACATAGATATGGCGTGGGAGAGTTGTTGAGAAGGAATGCCATTGATATTCAAGAGATAACAATGGAAGAAGAGTCTCCTGAACGCATTATCGCCTATATTTTGATGAATTGTGTTGCTGCTAATATTTGCCTGACTGCAGATGGCTATCCGTGGGGATCGGGAAACTGTTATTTTAAAATGAGAAAGGAAAAAGGGACACTGTTGGGAAACCTCTCTTCTAGGGAGAGAATAAGGAAACTTCACAGTGTTGCCAAACTGCCTTCGGAGTGGATGATTTTAGATGATGGTTATATTGCTCCCGATTCGTATGTAGATGTCGCTTTTGTCGAAAGGCTTTACAGAACCCCAAAAAGAATGAATTACTTTTTGATGAATTCATCTAAAGCCAAGAAAACAATGGCCAACAATGAAAACAAGGTACCATCTTTTCGCGATCAATTGGTCATCGCTTCAATCCCTGATTTATGCCGTTCACTTTTTGGGGTATGCAGTATTAAGGAATTGAATGATAATCAAACAATGGAGTTGATCAAACAACTGAAACGCTGTTTTTATTCTGACGTTAATCAAATTGCCAGGGTAACAGGCTTGTCATACTCGGATGTCGCATATAGATTGGATCACTATTGACTTATATGCCCATAATGGTCCATGGATTGGACCGCAATCAGCATTTTACCCATGTTTTTGACGATAAAGGTCCATCATCTGGACCGCAATGAGCAGCAAAGCAAAAAGTCTCTATAAGGCCGCGTGTTAACGCGGTCTTTTTTGTATATTTGTGGTATGGACCAGCCGAAGATAGAAAGACTCCTGCGGCTCCTGCGCCTGCTGAGCGGGAATGTTACCTATACGGTGGATGAATTGGCCGACAGGCTGGATACGTCGTACAGGAGCATTTACCGCTACATAGATACCCTTAAATCCGCCGGATTCGCGGTGGAGAAGGTGTATGGCAATGTGTACAGGCTGGTCTCCATGAAGGATGCCCGCTTCGACCTTTCGAAGGTGGTGATGTTCTCCGACGAAGAGGCGGCCATAGTTAACGGCATGATAGACGGGCTGGACAACACGAACGCCCTTAAGATAGGCCTCAAGCGCAAACTGGCCGCCGTATATGACAGCACGTCCATAGCGAGCTACATCGGCAGTAAATCTAATGCTGCAAATGTTCAGGCCATAGCCGACGCCATCCGCGAGCAACGCAAGATAATCCTTAAAAACTACGAATCCTCCCACTCCGGCCAGGTGCGGGACCGCCTCGTGGAACCGTTCCAGTTCACCACGAACTATGTGGATGCCTGGTGCTACGACCTGGAAGACAACACCAACAAGCGCTTCAAGATTGCGCGCATAGAAGAGGTTGAGGTGCTGAATGAGGAATGGACGGCGGAAAAGCTGCACAGGGCCCAGCCCATGGATGCCTTCCGCATGAACGGCGATACGCCTATCCATATCAAGCTTATCCTCAGCCTTCGCGCCAAGAACCTGCTGCTGGAAGAGTATCCCCTGGCAGAGAAGGGCACACGCCTGGAAGGCGGACGCTGGATATACGAAGGGGATATCTATGCCCTCCAGGGCGCCGGCCGCTTCGTGGTGAGTCTCTTCCAGGAAATAGAGATTGCTGATGGAGACGCCCTCAGGCAATATGTGGATGATTATTTGAAAGGGAAATGAAAAAATTGATCATAGCTATCTCCTTGCTGTTAACCGCTCTTCCCATTATCGGTCAGGAGCCGGGCAGGGTGCATAAAGTCAGCAGCATGTTGGGTTTGAAAAGAGCCATAGAAACGGCTGCTCCCGGTGATACCATATTACTTCGAAGGGGCATCTATCGGCTGAAAGAAAGCCTCACTCTTGAAGGAAAAAGCGGACTCACAATCATTGGAGACGGCGCGTGCATAAGCGGAGGTGTCTCCATACCCAAGTGGCGCCTGCGCAGGGCAAAGGGGATGGCTGCGGGAGCAAAAAGCCTGAACCTGAGGCGTTACCAGGTGGGTGGGGTGGTCACAAAAGGAGATCCCCGGCTCAAGAGTCTGGCGTGGTCTGGATTCTATACCGACGGCAAGCCCATGCGTCTAAGCGAGTGGCCGGATGAGTCTCCGCTGCCGCTGGATTCGGTGGTGAGCCCCGGCAGGGGTTATCTGCTGAACAGAGACAACGAAGGTTTCGGAACCATCGCTTTTAAGGAAGACCGTCCTCTGGAATGGAAAGATCCCACCCTGGGCTGGATCTACGGTTGCTTCCGCTACGGCTGGACCTGCGAGATGGTGCCCATCATAGCCATGGGGCCGGGCAAAACCTTCACCGCCGGCGATATAACCAACTACGGATTCGGGTTCCAGCCAGGAGAGAAGTTCCAGCGCTGGAGGGTACTGAATATCCCTGAGGAGGTCACCCTGCCTGGAGAATACTCTCTGGATGCCAAGGCGAAGAAGGCCGTACTTATGCTGCCCAAGGGTGCTAAACGCCTGGAGATGAGTGTGATGACCGAACCGCTTCTGATAATCTCCGGCTGTGAGAATGTTACTCTTAAGGGCCTGGAACTTTTCTGCTCCCGCGGCAACGGAATAGCCGTTCAAAAAGGTAAGGATGTGCGCATAGAAGATTGCGACATCCACGGCATGGGACGCGTTGCGGCCGTGATAGACTCGGATAGCCGCCGCTGCGGGCTTTCCGGATGCCACCTCCACGATCTGGGATCCGGGGGAGTGGAGCTCGACGGAGGAGACAGGAAGGCCATCGTCCGCGGTGATAACTATGTGGAAAACAGCCGCATACACAATTACAACCGCATCGAGAGCCAGTATCGCGTGGGTGTGGTGATGAGCGGCATCGGCAATCGCATCACCGGATGCGAGTTCTACGATTCTGCCAGCATGGCCATCCTGTTGCTCGGCAACGACCAGACCGTGGAATACTGCAACATACACCACGTATGCCTGGATATTGAAGACAACGGTGCGGTTTATCACGGACGCAATTTTTCCCAGCGTGGGAGCGTCTTACGCTGGAACTACGTCCACGACATCGACGTCCCTTTCAACGTGCGGGCGTTTTATCACGATGACGGCTCCGGAGCGGTTGAGGTGTACGGCAATATCTTCCAGAGAATCAGTTCCCCGCCAGTGCAGATAGGGGGAGGAAGTTATATCTATTATCACGACAACATCTTTCTGGACATCCCCTGCGCAGCCATTAAGGTGGACGGGCGCCTCAAGACATGGGGCGCGGACAGACTGCCTATTTGCAGGGATTCGGTGGCTTCAGTAGATGGCCCCGCCTTCCGCGCCCACTATCCGGAGTTTGCTTCGTACTACGAAGGGGATTCCGCTGAACCGCAACATAACAGATTGATTAACAATGTATTCTGTAATGTTGCCAACGTGTTCGAAAAGGTGGTTTGGAGCGACCATTACAATAATGATATCATAGAAGGCCGTGCCAACTTCTTCGACGAGATGCGGGGCAATGTGAAGACGGAAGACCGCAATCTGGACCTGTCTGTGCTGGAGCGTGTTCCGCCTACCAGCCAGCATGAACTCCACTTTGTGCACGACGCCTTCAACGGCATACGCTATGGTATAGCCGACGAAAAACAGACTGCGGCCACCAGTAACCCGGATTAATAACATGCAGACCAGGCATTCATTCAATTATTGGCAATGGCGCGTAATCATCTGCTCGATGATAGGTTACGCGATGTTCTATTTCGTCCGCAAGAATTTCGCCTTCGCGATGCCTTCTCTGGGAGAGGAATACGGCATTACCAACACCAGTTTCGGTATAATCCTCAGCCTGGTGGGCATAATCTACGGCCTTTCCAAGTTCGTGAACGGCATAATAGCCGACCGCACGGTGGCCCGCTGGCATTTGGCGATAGGCCTTGCGGCCTGTTCGGTTTTCAACCTGATCTTCGGATGGTCCGACAAGATTTCCACCCTGATAACCGGGCAGACCGGGGGAGCTGAGTTCGTGAGCACGATGGTTATCATCATGGCCACCCTGCTCATACTCAACAATGTTTTCCAGGGCTGCGGCTTCCCGCCCTGCAACCATCTGCTTGCATGGTGGGTGCCACCTAAGGAACTGGCCACCAAATCCGCCATCTGGAACATCTCACACTCAATTGGAGCGGCCCTCGCGGCGGTTTTCTGCGGATACATAATAGCCCGCACGGGCAACTGGCGCTATTGCTTCTTCGCCCCTGCGGCTATGGGATTCCTGGGTGTGGCGTTCATCGTGATAACGCTGCGCGATACGCCTTCGTCGGTTGGGCTGCCGGATCTGCCCAATACAAAGACGGAACTGGATGACGACGACAGTCCGGCGGCGTTCCGGGCCTTTGTGCGGAAGAAGGTGTTCCTCAATCCGATAATCTGGCTGCTAGCCATCACCGACCTTTTTGTGTACATTGTACGTTTCGCCGTACTGGACTGGGGCCCGACCTTCCTGCAGCAGCGGGAAGAGCCGCTTTCGCCAGAACTGGCCGGCTGGACTATTGGAATATTCGAACTTGCCGGCCTGCTGGGCATACTGGCTGCCGGATGGATATCCGATAAGTTTTTCAAGTCTAAGTCCCACAGGGTGGTGGCTATCGAGATGCTCCTGACCGGAGCCTGCCTCCTGGCCCTGCATCTGGTGCGCAACACCGCGTCGCCTATAGTGATCCTGATACTCCTCGCCCTGGCGGGATTCTTCCTTTATGGCCCTCAGGCCATGATAGGGGTCACCGCATCCAAGCATGCCACAAAGAAGGCGGCATCCTCAGCCCTCGGCATCATTGGTATAATGAGCTATGTATCAGTGATTTTCACCGGTGCCGGCCTGGGCTGGTATTCGGATCATTTCGGCTGGGACAGCCTCTACCTGCTGATGGCGGGAGTTTCCGTAATAGGTTTCATTTTCATAGTCGTGCTCTGGAATATCAAGGACGACGGTTACTTAAAGGAAGATTGACATGTGTTTTCCCTTATTCCTTCTGATGAATTTCGTCATCACCTCCTTCGGGGCGGTGAATGACAGCACCCTGGTGCAGACAGAGGCCATCCAGAGGGCCGTGGATGCCGCGGCCGTGGAAGGCGGCACGGTTGTGATTCCCAAGGGCGTATGGCTTTCCGGAGCCATCTTCTTCAAGCCCGGCACCAGCCTGTATCTGGAAGAGGGCGCAGTGCTGAAGGGAAGCACCGACGTGGCGGACTTCCCGGATATCCCCGTGCACATCGAGGGCGTGCTGCAGCCATACGTGTCCGCGCTCATCAATGCCGACCGTTGCGACGGCTTCACCATCAGCGGCAGCGGAACTCTGGACGGAAACGGGCTGCCTTATTGGAAGGCCTTCTGGGCCCGGAGGAAAGAAAACCCGGCCTGCACCAACCTGGAGGTGCGCCGGCCGAGGATGATAGGGATCAGCAACAGCTCCGATATCAGCATAGAAGGGATACGCCTCCGCAACTCCGCGTTTTGGAACATACATCTCTACAGGTGCAAGGGGGTGAAGGTGTATGGGGTGGATATATATGCCCCGGAGAAGCCAGTGAGGGCGCCTTCGTCCGACGGCATAGACCTGGATGCCTGCGAGGATGTGCACATCCGCGGATGCAGTTTCGCCACCTGCGACGACCTCATAGCTATGAAGGGCGGGAAAGGCCCCTGGGCGGATACCGATCCGGACAACGGGCCGGTGCGCAATGTGCTGGTGGAGGACTGCCACTTCGGGCATGGCCCCGGCGTTCTGGTGTTCGGCAGCGAATGCGTGAGGGCGGAGAACATAGTGCTGCGCAACAGCACAGTGGACGGCACCGACCGTCTGGTCTGGCTGAAGATGCGCCCGGACACCCCTCAGCGCTACAGCCACATTACGGTGAAGAACGTGAACGGCCGGGTCAAATATGCCATTTTCGTAAAGCCCTGGACCCAGTTCTTCGACCTCAAGGGCCGCGAGGACATCCCCATGTCTTACGCTTCAGACGTGCGTATTCAGAATTGCAAACTGGACTGCAATGTTGCCCGTTACATAGCGGATTACCCCGATCAATATGAGCTGAAGAGGATAAGGTTCAGGAGGAACAGCCTGAGCTGCGACCGCAGCGGAGTGAGTTTCCTGGGTATGCTGGAGGGCGAGAATGCCGGGCAGAAGGGTTACTCCTATCAGGGGATGGATATAAGCGGGCGCTATATGCTCAGTTGCCAGAATAAGGGTATCGCGAGCATCTATCGTCTGAAGGGCAGGAAGTTCAGGCGGATAGGGCAGTTCCATATGGAATCGTTCAATGAAGACAACCATTCCAACGTAGTTTCGTTCGGAGTGGAGAAAGCCGCAAAAGGCGATCCTCTTCCCGTGGCCTTTATCAGCCAGTGCAGCAAGAATGCCATCGACGGAAAGAAGGATGTCTTGTATGTAGAGCGGATAAAGCCCGGTTTCAGCGGTTCCGAATTGCTGCAGACAATCTTTTATGATGATGTCGACCGCGATTTCGGCTATGCCCTCCAATGGGTAGTGGATGCTCGGGAAAAGATGTTGTATGGCTACGGCAACACCATCGACAACAGCAATCCCGCCAACAGGCACCGCATAATAAAGTTCCGCCTTCCGTCCCTTTCGGAAGGGCCTCTGGTGGTGCTGAAGCCGGAAGATGCTCTGGAGAATTACCTGATAGAGGATGTGTCGGATTTCAGTTTCAACCCCATAGGCCAGGGGCTATACATCCATAACGGAAAACTGTATATGCCCACCGGCGTAGGCAACGCCAGAAATCCTTCGATACTATATGTATGGGATCTGAATGCACACAGAATGGCCGAATACGACCTTTCCGCTTGCACTACGGGAGAGTTTGAAGATATCGGCCGCCGCGGGCGCTTCTTCTATATCCAGGGTCAGGAAGGTCTCTTCCGCTTAAAGATCTGATTTCCGGGGTGGCTACAATCCGCGCATATATCGGAAGTCGGAGGTGCTGCCGTTGTAGCGGATGAAGGCCTTGTCTACGATCTCCTCATCGCAAGAGACTTCCATCCATATGGTTCCGAATGCAGTTGACCAGTTGTATCCGCTTTCCCCAACCAGGTACTTTACCGACCCGTCTGACCAGAACTTGCATCCATATCCTTTCGTTTCTGTCCTTGTCCCGGTTGCCGAGACCTCCCAGTCAAAGTGATAGTTGTCCCCTTTATGCATGCGAAGGGTGATGTTGTAAGTGGTAGGATAAACATTGCCTCCTATACCATAGTCACCATCTCTTGTCATGGTCCAGGTGCTGTCTGCAGCCTCTTTGCTGATCTTAACTCCTTTTATGGATGTCACTGCGGTAACTGTCCATTCCGCCCCTGGGGTCCAGAGGTCTTTGCCGTTGGAATGGTAGGCAGAAGTCCTGCTGTTGGAGACAGAACCGAAGGAATTGAATTCCAGCGCATTTTCCAGCGCCCGCATATTGTCTACCAGCAGACCGGTGGCGATTGACTGAAGGTAGTGACTGCCGGCTGTTGTATTGTAGCTGTAACTACCTGTGAATTCGGAGTCGTAGCTCTTATATGATTCTTTTTTGCATGCGCACAACGACGCAGCGATGGCAATAACAAGTAATATTCTTTTCATAACTCTAGAATCTATATCCTATTCCGAACCTGACGCCAAATGCTATATTACCCATATAATAATCGAGGGTAGCATATAGATCGCGTCCCACCCTGATTCCTATAGGTACGACCTGATATGCAGGGATGACGCCGAGAATGGCCTCCGATCCGTCTTTGCCAAACTGCAAAGCAGCCCCCGCGGATACTCCTGAATGGAGTGAAAAATAATTCCTTATAAGGTATCTGTATTTGATGCCGGGCATCAGACAGAGTGTGTGTTTAGAGTAAACACCTGTATATTCATCTGTGAACGGATCATAATAATCACTACCCACGTGTGTGTATGCGGCTTCCAGGCCAAGAGAAAAATTCTTTTTGAATTTATACTCTGCCATTAGTGAAAACACCGGGAGATATTCCAGGTTGCGAGTCTGCGGACCATAAATCGATGCCAGGTCGGAACTGCTGTAAGAAAAGACATAGTCGCCGAATTCTATATCGTAGGGCGCCCCGGAAATGTTCGCGCTTAGCTCCACCTTTCCCATCCATCCCGGCTGCGCATACGACATCAGCGGCACTATAACGGCTAGGATTGCCAGAATTAACCTATTTTTCATATATTAATCTTTTTCTTTTATAGATGCTTTTGCATAATACTAAGATGCATACTTTCCGCGTTTTTAGTAATAAATCCGGAGAGTTGCAAATCTTGCACGAAGGATGTCGCTATTTGCTAATTATTTTTGAACATCGACACCCTGAACTTTGTGCAGTTGTAGGGTACGAGGGTGATGGTGGTGTCGGCTGCCGGCACCCGCAGCACCGTCGGTGCATCCTCTATGCGCCAGCCCCAGCGGGGGGGCATCTCTCCGGCGCGTACGACCTCTATCTGTGAGGCATCATCCACTGCGAGCTTGTAGTCGCTTCTCTGGCCTGGAACCACGGTGTTCTCGTCGATGTCGTACAGCGGCAGGGCGTAGAGCAGCGGTCCGTAATCCACGCAGGTGTACTTCCTTCCGGCGGTCGTATCGGCGGCGAAAGGATGGGTGCGCCCCCAGTGGGCCTTTGTGAAATATGGATTCTGCGGGTAGCAGTTGTCTTCTACAGTATAGACTTTCGCCCTCATGGGCAGTGTCAGCACTATCTCGTCCCCGTCCTTCCACTTGCGCTTCACGCGGAAGAAACGCCCGTAGTAGCTGCCGGAAACGCTCTTGCCGTTGACGGTCACCGTCATGCCCTCACACCATTCAGGGACCCTGAAATACAGGGGAAGCCTCTGTGCCCTGCCGGCTTTCAGGTTGATGCGGATCTCATCCCCGAAGGGATAGGCGGTGTCGCATTTGAATTCCATGTCGCCCGCGTCGATGCTGCAGGGGCCGTAGAGGGTGAAAGCGTATCCGCCTCCGGCCGAGGCCATGCACATATTCTGCACGTAGTTGGGGATTATCCAGTTGCTGCTGCCGACGCAGCAGAGGGTCTTGTTGCCGGTGGGAGAGTATATTATCTGCCTTCCGGGGCCGGGCACAGGCGGTGCCGGAGGGAAGACCTCGTCGATGCGGTTGGGGCTCTGGTAGTAGCTCATCGTCTTGAAATCGCGGCTGACGGGCACGGGGCCGGCGTTGAGGAAGGCGCGTTCGACCTGGTCGGCCCAGCGGGCATCTCCCGTGATGCGCAGTAGCCAGGTCTTGGTCCACATGGCGGCCGGGATGTCGCAGGTTTCAGTGTAGCGGTAGGGGCCTATGCCGGAAATCCACTCTTCAGCCGAAATTACGCCATAGGGCAGGCCGTTGAACTTGTCTCCCCATTCGATAAGGTGGATGGTGGAATCAAGCTCCTGCCGGTCGCCTGTCCAGAGAGAGAGCAGTGCGGGCACTCGGGCCACTTCGTTGAAGGTTACTCCGTGGATGGTGGCTTCCTGCCAGATCTTTTCATAGCGGTCTTTTTTATTCAGAAGGCGCTGTTCCTCGTCTTTCTGGGTTTTCCCGGAGGCATAGTCCAGCATGGTCTGCAGTATGGCCTTGTTGCCCGTGAGCAGGTAAGTCTCGCTCATCGCATCTAGGTTTACAGCCCCGCGCACCATGCCCTGTGTGAGGCCGGCTTCCGGGCCGTAGATATCGTCCTGCGGGGGTTTAAGGTAGTAGCCGGAGGAATAAACCTTCTCCAGCGCCTGCAGGATGCGCTCGTCGTGGGTGGCCTGCCAGTATGAAACGAGGCAGCGCCCCATCAGGCCGTGGGCCCAATTGTTGAAAGCGCCTTTGCTTTCGCTGCCGTTTTCTTCCTTCACTATGTCATCCGTCTTCCACCAGATGAAGGTATGATTGGGACTGCTGAGTACCCCGTCTACTACACCATCGAGTCTCTGGGTGGTTTTGCGGATGATGGAGGTGTCACCGAGCTGGTAGCCAAGTTTCAGGGCGCCGTCCAGCCAGTAGGCGCACTGCTCGAGGAGCCAGCCCGTGCTGCTGATCTTGCCGTCGCCGTCGCTTTGGCGGGCGCTGATATCGCGCCCCAGCCATCCGTACGCAAAGACCTGTTCGTATTCGTCCAGATGGCCCGTGATGCCGTTCGCGGCATCTTCCGCCCAGTCGTGCAGCCAGCCTTCCGGCTTGATCTGTCCCACTTCCAATGGCACGAAACGCACCGGAATCTTTGTTTTAACGCTGTCATCCTGACTGCAGGATAACAGCAGGAATAGCAAGGAGGCCGTGGCGGCTATCTTATTGATAGTTAGCATATTATTAAAAAGCCTCTGGTGAAAATGTACCAGAGGCGTTGCGATTATTCGTTGATAGTCAGCAGGTTAAGCGCCACGGTGTTGAGGCGCACGCGAAGCCAGCTTTCGAGGCGGTCGCGGTCGGCGTCCGGGAGGGGAGAGGAGCAGAAGGCGATGGCGAGGATACCGTCGGTGCGGGTGCTGTCGGCTTCCACTGTTGCACCGCGGGAAAGGTGCAGCCCTGTAACGGAAGGATACTGCGCAATGGTTTCCGCGGTAATCTGCTCGTAAGGGATGCGCTTGCCGTTAAGCGAATCCAGCGTGGCCTGAAGAGACAGAATCTCGTTCTCCTTGGTTTCAAGCTGCCGGTCGAAACGCTCGTAAATGCCTTCCACAAGTTTCTTGGACTGGTCGTCGGAATCCACGGCGTTTTCCTTGATTTTCAGCTCGTTGGCCTTGATGCCATACTTGCCGGCGAGTTCCACGAGGTCCAGGCGTTCCTGATCGTTAAGCGCTTCTCCGGAAAGATACAGGGTTACCGCCCGGTCGCTGCCGTTGCTGATCTTGTAGTCGTAGATGTAGCTGCGTGCTACCATCCTGTTTTCACTTACGAAGGTCTGGGCGTTCGTGGTGAAGTTGTTGTTGCGTATCATGATGAACGCAGACCATATGCTGGGCACGGTGACGAGCAGCACTACTGCGGTGATCACTGTGCGGGTGCGGCGTGCGGTCCTCTCGTCGGCGAAGCTCTTCTGGTGGAAATGCAGGTACTTGCATGCCAGATAGGTAGCGAACATGATGAAGATGGCGTTGATGGTGAAGAGGTACATCGCGCCGAAGAAGTAGTGCATGTTCCACTTCGCGAGGCCGAAGCCGGCGGTGCATAGCGGGGGCATGAGCGCCGTGGCGATGGCTACGCCCGACATCACGGTTCCCTTTTCCTTGCGGGCCTGTTCCAGTATGCCTGCGAATCCGCCGAAGAGGGCTATGAGCACGTCGTAGATGGAAGGTGAAGTGCGTGCCAGCAATTCGGTAGGGTTAGCCAGGTTGAGCGGCGAGAGCAGGAAGAAGAGCGATGATGCTATCAAGCTGATAATCACCATTATAAGCAGGTTGCGCAGGCTGTCTCCCAGAAGTCGGGTATCGTTCACGCCGAGACCCAGTCCCATGCCTATGATAGGGCCCATGACAGGCGAGATGAGCATGGCGCCGATGATCACAGCCGTGGAGTTGACGTTGAGGCCCACGGATGCTATGATGATGGAGAATGCAAGGATCCAGACGTTGGGGCCGCGGAAATAGATGTTGCTGCGAATGTTCGCCGCAGCCTTGTCAACGTCCAGCTGGCCGCTCAGATTTGCGGTATCCCGCATGTACTGGCTGATCCATTCAGAAATTTTCATGGCCGATTACTTGAATAGTTTATCGAGGGCCTTCAGGCTCTCAGGAACTGCGAAAACTGCCACCCGGTCTCCCTCCTGGATCTGGGTGTCGCCCACAGCGACGAAGGCTTCGTCGCCGCGGATGATACCACCGATTATGGCGCCGGCGGGGAATGAAATGTCTTTCAGGGGCTTCTTGGTGATGGGCATGCCGGCCGTTGCGGTGTATTCCACCACCTCGGCGTTGGTGCCGCGCATGTATTTCACAAAACGGGCCTTGCCGCCCAGGGTGAATCGGTAGATGTTGGCAGCGGTGATGAGTTTCTTGTTGATAACGCTGTCCACGCCCATCTCTTCTGCCAGGCGCACGTACTCGGTGTTCTCCACTTCTGCCACGGTGCGGGGAACTCCCATCTTCTTGGCCACCACGCATGTGAGCACGTTGGTCTCGTCGCTTCCGGTAAGTGCCACGAAGGCGTCGCACTCGTTGATGCCTTCATCGAACAGCAGGTCGGAGTTGCGTCCGTCGCCGTTCACGACTTCGATCTCGTCGTCGAGTTTTTCGGAGAGTTCCAGGCAGCGGTTATGGTCTATCTCTATCAGTTTGACCTCTATGCCGTTGGCGAACAGGTCGGCCGCGAGCATGGCGGCTATCTCGTTTCCGCCGACTATCATCACTTTCTGCACCTGTATGGTGCTCTGCCCGAAGTACTTGATCAGCAGGTCGATACCTTCCTGGCGGGAGAAAGTGAACACCATATCGTTGTACTGGAAGACTGTATCCGGCCCGGGAATGATGGTGTTGCCTCCGCGGGCGATGGCTATGATGCGGAACTGTTCTGCTTCTTCCCTGGTGAGTTTCTGCACGAACTCGGAAAGTCTCAGGTCCAGCAGGGGAGAGTTCTCATCGAGTTTGAAAAGTGAGATGGAGAGCTGTCCACGGCCGAATTCCATGGTTTCGGAAGTGGTAGTGCGCTTGAGTTGGGCCACTATCTCGTCGGCCGCGATACGCTCGGGATAGAACAGGAGTTCGATGCCCAGTTCGTTGAACATCAGGCGATTGTCGGAAGAGAGATACTCTTCGTCGTTAACTCTTGCCAGCACCTTGGCGGCTCCCAGACGCTTTGCGAGCAGGGCGCCCACTATGTTGGTTTCCTGAAGCTCGGCGGGGTACACGGCAATGAAAAGGTCGCATTTATCCACTCCCGCTTTTTTAAGGATCAGCGTAGATGAAGGATTACCCTGCATGGTACGTACATCTATGGATGTGCGGAGTTTGGAAAGGCGTGCGTCGTTGTCGTCGATGATGGTGATGTCATTTTCCTCGCCCCTCAGCATCTTTGCGAGGTGCGATCCTACTCTACCTGCTCCAAGGATTACTATTCTCATAGCCGTACTAAATTATAATCAGTCTATGTGTCAGGCCTGCCACTTTTGCGCCTTCAGCAGGCGTGGGTGCAGGTATGCCTTCTTGCTTACGCAGTTCCTTCCATTCTTTGTGGGCATCACGGACCGCCTTCGCAAGATCGGGCTTGCCGATGCAAAAATAAGCAATTCTCGCGCAATTATCCAAAATTGCGCGTATGCGCATGAAGCGCGCCGTTCTCCTCTGCGCTTTTTCGGGTGTGCATCCCTGCGTGATGCAGGTGCCTGTCAGGTTCTTCTCCAGCGTAAGGAGGTTGTTTCTAAAGTTGAGTTTCAGTTTGAACGGCGAGGTGGTGGGAAGTGTGCCTCCGCCCAGATGCCAGACAAGCGACTGCGGCACAACGTTCACCTTCCATCCGGCAAGCTGAGAGCGCCAGCAGAGATCGATCTCCTCCATGTGGGCGAAGAAACGGTCGTCCAGGCCTCCCAATTGCTTCCAGAGACTTGCGCGGATAAGCAGGCAGGCTCCGGTAACCCAGAGAACGACAGGATCTGCGTTATCATATTGGCCGTGGTCTTCTTCTACCTTATGATGCACGCGGCCGCGGCAATAGGGGAATCCGAAGGCATCCAGCAGGCCTCCGGCTGCACCGGCATATTCGAAGCGGTTGCTGCGGATGTACCGCCCACCGGAATCCTGCAGCAAGCCGTGGAGTTTCGGGCCGCAGATGCCGCATTCCGGATGCGTTTCCATCCAGTTCAGGAGGGGCTCCAGCCATCCGTCATCAACCTCGATGTCGGAGTTGATAAGAACATAATAATCGTAGTTCCGGCCTTCAAGAGCTTCGAAAGCCTTGTTGTAGCCGCCTGTAAAGCCGTAGTTACCGTCCAAAAGGATAGTCTGGACTTCGGGAAATTCCTGCTCCAGCACCTCGCGGCTGCCGTCGGTGGATCCGCTGTCGGCTACTATCAGGTCAGCCCCCGCCTGCTGGCACGAATGCAGCAGCCCGGGGATGAAGGCCCTGAGGTAATCCTTTGTGTTCCAGTTAAGTACGACTACGGCGGTTTTCATTACGAATCAGTTCTTGCTGCAACAATCATGCTCGCCCTTGTGGCAGCATTCGTCACTGCCTTTTTGGCAGCATTCGCCATCTCCGTCATGCTTGTGGCAACCGCCATCTCCTTCATGCTTGTGGCAACCGCCCTTTCCATGGCAGCAATGGCCTTCCTCTTCCTCCAGCGGCAGATACTCTCCGTGAAGGCCCTCGTCAAGCTCTTTCTGGGTGGCATCCCGCACGGAAACTACCTCCACGTCGAAGTGAAGGTGCTTTCCGGCAAGCTGATGGTTGAAGTCCATCGTGACGCTTTCCTCCTTCACTTCCGCCACGGTGCCCTGCACCACGTGACCCGTGCTGTTGAACATGGGAACGACGGTCCCGGGTTTGAGAAGATCTTCACGCAGCACGCCGCCGACCATGAATGCGGTCTTGGGGATGTCGAAACGGAGCTGGGGATTCACGGTGCCGTAGCCCTCTTCCGGGCTGACCTCGATGCCGAACTTGTCACCGGGTTCATGGCCTTCCAGGCCCTTCTCGAAACCGGCAATCATCATGTGAGTGCCGTGGATGTACTCCAGCGGATGCCCCTCGGGGCTCTGGTCTATTACCTTTCCTTCTACCGTGAGGCAGTATGCAACTGCTACAACTTTGTTCTGTTCTATTTTCATATTCTATCCACTAAAATCTACTTGATCGAATGCCAGGGTGGGGGTCAGTTTGGCGCGGCAGCGGCGGGCGTCATCGCCGGCCGCGAGCAGGCGCGACCACAAATCTACGATATTTCCCGTAATCAGCATCTCCCGCACCGGATGGACTATCTTGCCATCTTTGAATCTGTATCCCTGAATCGCATACGAAAAATCTCCCGTCGCGGGATTGCTGTTCCCCCCGCAGAAATCGGTTATCAAAATCCCGTCCCCGCAGGTTTTCATGATATCTTGTCTGGAAACACCGTTGCCGAATCTACAAATAACCGGTCTCATGGCATCCTCGATGGTGGGCGCGACGCCGAGCTTGTTCGCCATGTAGGTGTTCACGAAGAACTCCTGCACAACTCCATCCTTCACAATATAATGATTTGCCGTAGCCACGCCTTCCGAATCGAACATCTTGCCGCAGGCCTCGCCGGGGATGCGCGGCATGTCCATGATGTCCAGCCCGGCAGGGAAGACCTGCTTGCCGATGGCATCGGTCAGGAAGGAATTCTTCTGTTGGATGTTGAATGCATTGAGCGCATTCAGTATTGGATTCAGCACTTTCTGGGACACTTCGCTGTCAATTACCGCGCGGTACTTTCCGCTACGGCAGCGCCTGGGGCCGATCTGCATTACTGCCTCTTCCAGGGCCGCGGGAGCCACTTTTTCGGGATGGAAATCCTTCAGAAGGGGAGCGGCCTCCCACCATCCGCCGCTGTATTTGCGGCCGCGGGAATCCTGAATGGTCAATTCCGTAAAGAACTCGAAAGAGGTTTCGGCATGGAGGACTTCCGTGCCCTGCGTGTCCACCACGTAGTTCCAATACTCCGAATCGGAATACTCGCCCTCCTCCGAAATCAGTTTCCAGTTGTTCTTTGGCTGCGGCAGGACGTGTTCCTCCGACGAAGTTTTTTGAGCGGGCCTTGTGCGTGGCGGTAGCGAGGCGGAGGAACAACTCCTGCCGCAGCAATTATCGAGGGCAAAGGCTATCCGCTGTTCCGGAGTGACGGAACGCCATGCCGGATCGCAGATTCCCAGTTCAGAACCGACTACCGCATCCTTCGCAGTACGGGAAGGCTCAGGCAGGTCCCGGCACGGGTCCGGAGCCAGCATGCGTGTGGTCTCCACGGCCCGGACTATAAAGCTCCGAAGAGAGTCAGCGTCCAGTTTATTGGTAGAGAACGTGCCGTAGCGTCCGTCCACGAAAAGGTTCACGGTAATGCTGCGGTCCAGGCAGGCAGTAATCTTGTCCACCTCGCCGTCGAGCGTCGCCACGATATTCATAGTATTCTTGCTCAGGCTCGCCCTGGCCTTGGAAGCACCGGCCTCCAACGCCATCTTCAGGCACTCGCGCGTCAATATCTTTTCATCCTTCTCCAGCATATCACTCTCCTCCCACGGTAAGTTCTTTCACAAGCACGCTGGGGATGCCGCAGCTCACGAAGGCGCTCTGCTCCTTGCCGCAGGTCCAGGTGCTGTCGTCTATCTTGAGGTCCCCGGCCACGCCGACTATGTCCGCCAGCGCCCGAGGGCCGTTTCCTACTATGGTGATATCCTTCACCGGCATGGTCAGGCGGCCGTTTTCTATCAGTCGGCCGCTCTTGACGTAGAAGGTGAAATCCCCCTCGCCGATCTTAACCTCGCCGTTGGAGAACTGGTCCACGAAGATGCCCTTCTTCACCCCGGCGATGAGGTCCTGACAGCTGCCGTCCCGCCCACTTTGCATGTAGGTGCAGCGCATGCGGGGGATAGGATTGTAGCGGAAGGATTCGCGCCTGCCGTTGCCGGTGGGGGCCACTCCGTAGTATGCTGCGCTGATGCGGTCGTGGAGATAGTTGCGCAGGATGCCATCCTCCACCATATAAGTCTTTTGCCCGGGCACGCCCTCGTCGTCTACGCGTACAGCTCCCCGGTTGAAGGGAATGGTGGCGTCGTCCAGGATGTTGATGCCCTTGGCGGCCACCCGCTTGCCCATCTTGTCTGCGAAGATGCTCTGCCCCTTGCGGTTGAAATCCGCCTCGAAAGCATGGCCCATGGCCTCGTGGAGGAGTATGCCGGATGCCCCTGCGGCCATCACCACAGGCATCTTCCCGCCCTTCGGACGGCGAGCCTCGAAGCGCTCGTCCATGCCGGCGGTAACCTGAGTGGCAAGTTCTTCCAGCAGGGAGTCGGTTATCATCTCTACACCCATGCGGAAACTGCGGGAGGCGTTGTTCATCTCGGTCTGGCTGCCGCGGACGAAAATGACCGTGACGGAGAGACTGCCCACGGGGCGGGTATCGGTGGTGGTTTCGCCCAGCGAATTGTACATCAGGATGTCGCTGACCTGCCAGGCAAGCATGGCTATGACTTTGTGCACGCTGGTGTCTTTGGCGCGGATCAGGGTTTCGAGTTTACGCAGCACGGGCACCAGCTCCGCCGCCCGGCTATTCCGCCAGTCTTCCCTTTGGGAGTAGGGCCCATCGCTCGCGATGTGAGGGATGCCGGCTTGTCCGGCACCGGTTCGAAGGGAGGCTACCCCTGCCTGAGAAATGGCGGAGGCGCTGCGTGCTGCGGCAATCAGCGACGGCATGTCCGTCCTCTCGGCATAAGCATACCCTGTCTTCTCCCCGCAAAGCACGCGGATACCGCACCCATAATCTATATGGGATCCTCCGGCAGAAACTTCGCCGTCGCGCAGCATCAGTTCGGAATAGGAAGTGTCTTCGAAAAACAGGTCGCACCAGTCCCCGCCGCTGCGCAACCCTTCGCCGACGAGAGCCTGCAACTGCTCCGCGCTCACGCCGAAAGCGTCCAGATACTCACTGCTGCTCGTTTTCATCGGGGTAGGCAAGCTTGTGGATGATATCGAATTTCTCTTTATCCTTGATATTGGCACAGGTGGGGTTGCCCTCCGCGACTATGGTGAAGGGGTCGGTGGAGTTGTCGATCAGCAGCCAGCGCTCGCAGATGGGGGCGTATGTCTCGAAGAAATAGTTCAGACCCATGTAATAGCGGCGCCGCACCACATGTTCAGGGATATTGTGCCCGCCTGCCGCAACGCGGTTCTTCACGCGCTGGATGGCCATCTCCGGCGACTTCAGCCAGAAATAAAGGATATTGATAGAGTAGCCTCTGGACTTGGCCTCATTGATGATTCCCAGCAGCGAACGCGTGGCCAGGGTGGTTTCGACACAGAAATCCAGATGGTTCTCCAACAGGTAGTATATCTTCTGCAGCATGAAGCGGCTGGCGGAAACCGAAGCCTCCGCCGGATTGAACGGCGACAGGCTTTTCGCGAACTCGTCGGAATTCACGAACTGATTGCACTCCAGCATTTCGGGGAGGAGCGTGTAGGAAGCGGTTGTCTTTCCGGAGCCGTTGCATCCGGAGATGATATACATGTTAGGCATTAGAGTTCACTCCATAGCCGAAGAGGGCAAAATCGCCTTTTGCAGGGTCGCCCGGGAACAACTCCCGGAACGATTCGGTGATGTCGCGGGCGGTGACGATGTCTTTCGAACGGCGTTTGGTGAGGCCCAGTTCGGTGGCCTGGCGATAAACGTGTACATCCAGCGGAATCACCAGGTCTGCCGGAGAACTGTTCTTCCAGAGACCGAGATCCACGCGGCCGTCGTTACGTATCATCCAGCGACGCAGCATCCAGATCTTCTTGTTTGCGGCCTTGGGATCGGCCTTCTGTCCGTAAATCTTCGTGCGCATCTCGTCTGCCGAAAGGCTTTCCAGTGTATCGGAAGAGGAATAGAATTCCTTAAGTCTCTTGCAGATTCTCGCCACCTCGCTCCATTTCACCGTGCGGTGTATGGAAGATGAGTCGCTGCGCCAGTCCCCGGCCATCACGTAGTCGTAGGGCCGCCACATCATTTCGTCGAACAGACGGCTGCAGTCCCGCACGATCATGGCCCTGCGCCCCCAGGCGAAATGTGCCGCGAACACGGCCGCAATTTCGACATCCTGCAGGCACGGGCGCCATTCTCCACCCTCGAAGCCCAGTACGGGCTGGATGGTGGTCATCATGCTGTGGAAACGCCGGGGGAACGCTATAGGATCCTCTTCGAAATACTTGGGATTGTTGTAGCGTTCCGCCCAGAGCAGAAGTTTATCGGCAACAGCCTGGTCCATATGCTATGCGGTTGCAGCTTCGAGCTTGCGAAGCATGGAGAACATGACTACGCCGGAGATTACGCAGAGTGCCATCAGCACGCTCCAGTTGACCCACAGGGGAACATTGTTCCAGAGCATGGAGGGGATGGAACTGAGGTAGTTGCCAACGGCGGTGGCGGCGAACCACAGACCCATCATCAGACCCTTGTACTTGGGAGGGGCAACCTTCGAGACGAAGGAGATTCCCATGGGGGAGAGCAGCAGCTCAGCGAATGTGAGCACCAGGTAGGTGGATATCAGATAGGTGGGAACCACAGGATCGGGCGAAACGCCGCCAACGGATACGAGGTCCGAAGGTGCCGGCTGGCCCTTGGAGGCCGCCAGCATGATGAGGTATCCCAATGCGGCCACGAACATGCCGAGGCCTATCTTCTTAGGCGCGGAAGGCTCCTTGCCCTTGTTTGCCAGTGCCGCGAAAATTGCCATGGAGATAGGTGTGAGGGCTACCACGAAGAAGGGGTTGAACTGCTGGAACTGCTGGGGAAGGATGTGGATTTCCGGAGCCATGCCCTTGTAGAGGGCCCATGCGCCGGCCCAAAGGGCGAGCGTCACGATTCCGCTGATGGTCTTTCCACGGGATGTCTCAGACTGGAAGGTGCCGAACAGGGTGTAGATGGAAACCGCTATCAGGGCGAGGGCCCAGATGTTGAAGCCGATCTTCAGCGGACCTGCGACTGAAGTCTGGGTGTAGTCGCGGGCGAAGTAGGTAAGCGAGGATCCGTTCTGATGGAATGCCATCCAGAAGAAGATGACGACCGCGAAGACCCAGATGAGGGCGGTGATGCGGTCTTTGGTCTGCTTGGGAGTGAGCTCCTGCACGGGTGCGCCCTCGCCGGCCTTGGCCTGCTTGGCGTTCACGTCCGCATGCTTGAACCAGCTGCGGCATCCGAGGTAGATGGCTATGGAAATTATCAGCGACACGCATGCAACCGCGAATCCGAGGTTGTAGGCGGTGGAAAGGTTGTTGATGTAGTACTGGCTGAAGGTGCCGAGGTCCATGCTGGCAATCTGCTCGCCGGGCATGGCGGCCTTGAGGCCTTCCAGGATGGAAGGATCCGCCAGGGTGCCGCCCAGATACTGGTGTGCGAGGGCAGGAATGTCGGCCTTGTAGATGAGGCCGGCGCCGGCCAGATGCCTGTTGGTGAGGGCCGTGGCGGCGGTGGGTGCGAACATGGCGCCGATGTTGATGGCCATGTAGAAGAGGCTGAAGGCCGAATCGCGCTTTGCGGAGTACTTTGGATCGTCGTACAGGTTGCCCACGAGCACCTGCAGGTTACCCTTGAAGAGGCCTGTGCCCACGGCAATCAGCAGCAGGGCGCCTATCATCAGGGTGAGGGCGAAACCGCGTGCTGCGAACGCGTCGGTGGGAATGGCCAGGCAGAGGTAGCCGGTGAACATGACGCAAACACCTGTGATTACGCACTTGCCGAAACCGATCTTGTCGGCGAGCCAGCCGCCGATCACGGGCATGAAGTAGACCGCTGCAAGGAAAATGGCATAGAACTGGCCCGCGGCTGCGGCGGAGAAACCGAACTTGGCCTGCAGGAATAGCAGGAAGATGGCCAGCATGGTGTAGTAGCCGAAGCGCTCGCCGGTGTTGGCGAGAGCGAGGGCGAATAAGCCTTTAGGTTGACCTTTGAACATATCGTTTGCTTTAAATTGAATTCAAATTCTTACAAATATAATAAAATAATGGGGATTTTGAGTATATTTGTGAACTATGCAACAAGAGAAGCGTTCCATTGGAGTAGTTCTGGTAGAAGCCCTGCTCGGGCTTTTAGCCCGGCTGCCGCTTGGCTTCCATCTTGGCTTCGGCCGGTTCTTAAGCTGGCTGATGCGGGATGTAATCCATTATCGCAGAGACGTTGTGATGACCAATCTCTCCCGCAGTTTTCCGGAAAAGAAGTACGGTGAACTGAAGGAACTGATGAAAGAATGTTACCGTCATTTCGGGGATATAGTGGCCGAGGCCATATGGTTCGGCGGATGCAGGAATGCCCGCGGGCGCAAGCGCCTGAACGAATCCGGAATAGTTGATATCCTGAACCCGGAAGTTTTCAACGAGGTATACGATAATAGCACCAATGTGATGGTGCTGAGCAGCCACGCAGGCAACTGGGAACTTCTGGGCGGATGGTTCAGCTACAATCACAACAAAGAAGTCCCGTTAAAATCCGGCCCGGAAGAGATCGGTGTAGTATACCGTCGCCTGAAGAGTAAACTCTGGGACCGCGTGATCGAAGACAATCGCTGCAACTCTCTGAAAGACACCGACTTCGACGGCTACCTGGAATCGCTTGAAGTGTTCCGTTTCGCAATAGCGCACCGCAGGCAGAAGTTCATCTACATTTTCCCTACGGACCAGTATCCCTACCACATCGCAACCAAGCACAATGTCGGGAAATTCCTGAACCAGGAAACGCTGGCGATGACCGGTGGCGCGGCTCTTGCAAACAAGTTCGGAATGAGCGTGAACTATCTCCGCTGGAAGGTGACCGGCCGGGGCCGTTACAGCGTGGAGTTCGTGCCCATCTGCAGCAATGCAGCGGACTACACTCCTGAACGCATCATGGAAATGTATTATGCCGAGTTGGAGAAAGATATCAAGGATCAGCCCTGGAACTATCTCTGGACTCATAAACGCTGGAAATAATATGAAACGTACGATTATAATCTTAGCCACGTTGCTTCTTCCGCTCCTGGGCAAGGCTCAGGGCAACGTGTCGTATTCGATGCCGCAGACTGTGCTCGTATTCAACATAGAGGCCCAGAGAGAGCAGTTCTATGCCGGTCCATATGCCCAGTACGCACAGAAATACCTTGGCGTGAAGGCCGAACTGGAAGATCATGTCTCCTATTCCGTCACCTCCGTCAAGATGGTGCCCGCGGTAGAGGCGGACCAGAGCCAGCGGTATTCCTATGTCATGAACCAGCAGAGCCATCCGGTGTTCCTCCAGCTCACCAGCCAGGGCCTTGTATCCGGCCCTGCCGGCTCTTACAATTCCGACAAGGGATGGAAGTATCCTGTGGGGAAGGGGACCGGCTTCTCTGATAAGGGCATGCCCTCCAACCTCACCGAGCGCACCAACACTCTGTACGACACCGACAATCATGCCGTGCGTCAGCAGGTTATAGTGGAAAAGAGCACTGAGGCAAAGGCCAAGGAGGTCGCAGACAAGATTTTCGAGATCCGCGAGAACAAATACAAGATCCTTGTCGGTGACACCGATGCCACTTACAGCGGCGAGGCCATGAAAGCCACCATCGACGCCCTGAACAAACTGGAACAGGATTACCTCACCCTCTTCACAGGATATAGCGAATACGGTTCACAGACCGCCAGCTTCGAGGTGATTCCGGTTGCGCGCAAGAACCAGACCTACATCGCATTCCGCCTGTCGGACGAAGAAGGTCTCGTGCCTGCGGACAATGTGTCCGGAAGGCCGTTCTACCTTCAGCTGACCGTCGAGGAAGTGGCTCCCGCTCCGGCTGTCGACAACAAGGCCAAGCCCGTCCAGGAGATCAAATACCGCATCCCTGCAGTTTGCGGATGCCGCCTCACGGACGGCATGTCCACCATCCTGCAGACCCGCGTGCCCATCTACCAGCTGGGCATAGTGGCAAGCTACCCGATCTATAAAACCAAATAAGCGATAATACTATGTCAACTATCAAAGACCTCAAACCCGCACTCGTCTGGAACAATTTCTACCAGCTTACCCGTTATCCGCGCCCTTCCAAACACGAGGAGAAGGTGCGTGAGTTCCTGCTCAAATGGGGCAAGGAACACAAGGTGGAAACGTTTGCAGACGCAACCGGGAACGTAATAATGAAGGTTCCGGCCACTCCTGGCTACGAGAACCGCAAGACCGTCATCCTCCAGGGCCATATGGATATGGTTCCCCAGAAGAACAACGACGTGAAGCACGATTTCCTCACCGATCCCATCGAGACCTGGATCGACGGTGAGTGGGTCAAGGCAAAGGGCACCACGCTCGGCGCCGACGACGGCATGGGCGTTGCCATGGCAATGGCTGTCGCGGAGAGCAAGGACCTGAAGCACGGCCCTATCGAAATACTCATCACCTACGATGAAGAGACCGGCATGACCGGCGCCAACAAGCTTCAGCCCGGAGTGCTGAAGGGGGACATCCTCATCAATCTCGACTCCGAAACCGAGGGCGAACTCTATGTGGGCTGCGCCGGAGGCATGGATACCGAGGGCACCGGCCGCTACACCAAGGTCCGCCGTCCTAAGGGCTACCAGGCGTATTCCCTGCAGGTTAAAGGCTGCCAGGGAGGCCACTCGGGAATGGATATCATCCTCTGCCGTGCCAATGCCAACCGCATCGCCGCCCGCCTGACGGATGTCATTCTGGCCAAGACCGACACCAAGCTGGTGGAATTCACCGGCGGTAACATGCGCAATGCCATCCCCCGCGAGGCGGAGGTCCTGCTCTATATCAAAGATCCTTCAAAGGTGGCACGCGTGCTGCGCAAGGCCGGCCTGCAGGTGCTGGACGAGTTCGCCCAGACCGATCCCGACATGAGCATCAGCCTCACTCCAGCCATCTTCAGCAAGGGTTATGTGAAGGATGATGAGGCCCGCGCGCTGGTGAACGCCGTGCTCGCGTGCCCGGACGGAGTGGAGCGCATGTCGCAGACCATGCCCGGCACCGTGGAGACCTCCAACAACCTGGCAATCGTGAAGATAGCCGGTGGAAAGGTGGCCATCGTCACCCTGATGCGCAGCTTCATCGACAGCGCCAAGGTGGCCCTCTCCCGCAAGATCGCGGCGGTTTTGAACAACGCCGGCATCAAGACCCGCTTCGTGGGCGCGTATTCCGGATGGGCTCCGGACGACAAGAGCGTGATTCTGCGTGTGATGAAGGAATCCTATAAGAAACTCTATGGCAAGGAGCCCGAGGTAATGGCGATCCACGCCGGCCTGGAATGCGGAATCATCGGAGGTATCTATCCCGGACTGGATATGATTTCCTGCGGACCCACCCTCAAGAGCCCTCATTCCCCTGATGAGCGCTGCTACATCCCTTCAGTGCAGAAGGCATGGGACTTCCTCGTGGAGGTTTTGAAGGACATCCCGGAAAGATAGCGCTTTGCAGACACTGAAACTTGATTGTTAGTTAAGTGTTGATAACTTTTCAAGAGGAGGCACACGTCGTGTCTCCTCTTTTAGTAACTTTGTTCCCGGAAAAGGCCTAAATCTCTGATTCGGGTTGCGTTTGCAACTCGGTATTTTTGGCCCCCAAACCACGGATACGACTTTTGTATAACCTTGTAACCTATTGATTATATGGACGTTAGGAAAACAAATGGGACCATCGAAGAGTTCGATCTTGAGAAGCTGAAGAAAGGTATTCGCCAAACCTACAAATCCACCGGCCAGCGCTGTCCGGAGGAGGTGGTGGTATCCATTACCGACAACCTTTATATTTATAATAACATGACAAGCCAGGAAATCCGCCGCCAGGTGGTGGATTCCCTCATGTCCATCAATAAGAAGGCTGCCCTGGAGTATATCCAGAAGTTCGACGACGGCAAGGACCTCCGCAAGAAGAGGGACTTCATCAAGGACTATATCAAGGCTTCCAACGCAGCGACGGGCTCCAAGTTCGACGCCAACGCCAACGTCACCCGCAAGAACATCGTGACGCTTGGTACCGAGCTCTATAAGGAGAACAATATCAAGCAGAACCGCTACATCATGCAGGACAAGATCAAGAACCTGTATGGCGCCGAGCTTGCCGACCAGTACATCAGGGACCTGGAGTCCCATGTGCTCTACAAGCACGACGAGAGCGGTACTCCCGGCTATCCTTACTGCGTGGCAATCACCATGTATCCTTTCCTCGTGAGCGGCCTGCGTGAGCTGGGCGGCGTGTCCATCGCTCCCACCGACCTGAAGAGTTTCTGCGGAGAGTTCATCAACCTGGTGTACTCCATTTCTTCGCAGTTCATGGGCGCGGTGGCTACTCCTGAGTTCCTCATGTATCTGGACTATTTCATCCGCAAGGACTATGGCGACAATTATCTGGAGCGTCTCGACGAAGTTGTGGAGAATAACGCCAAGCAGCGCACCCTCACCAAGGTTATCGACAACTGCTTCCAGCAGGTGGTCCATTCCATGAACATGCCCGCCGGCAACCGTGGCTACCAGACAGTGTTCTGGAACATAGGTTACTTCGACAAGCCTTATTTCGAGGGCGTGTTCGGCGATTTCCGCTTCCCGGACGGCACAGCTCCCAAGTGGGAGACGCTGAACTGGCTCCAGAAGCATTTCATGAACTGGTTCAACGAGGAGCGCAATCACTACATCCTGACCTTCCCGGTCGAGACTATGGCCCTTCTTACCGATGGCGGAGACGACTACGCCGACAAGGAGTACGCCGATTTCACCGCAGAGATGTGGGCAAAGGGTCACAGCTTCTTCTGCTACATCTCCAACAGCCCGGACAGCCTTTCCAGCTGCTGCCGCCTGCGCAACGAGATACAGAAGGACGACGACGCACACAACCACACCACCCACCAGTATTCGATGGGTACCGCTTCCGTGGCAACGGGCAGCAAGTCGGTGATGACCATCAACTTGAACCGCCTGATCCAGGATGCCGCGCGCGACTACTTCAAGAGGGAGAAGCGTGTGGACCTCGAGCCCGGCAAGCCGCTCGAGCAGGGCAACTACGACAAGAAAGCCCTCTACAAGTACATCAGCGATGCGATTACTGAGGAAACCGAGCGCGTTCACAAGTACCAGATCGCCTTCAACGAGATTATCAAGGACTTCCTGAAGGCGGACATGCTCGACGTCTACAAGGCCGGCTTCATCGACATGCGCAAGCAGTACCTCACCGTGGGTGTGAACGGCCTCACCGACGCCGCAGAATTCCTCGGGCTGGAGATCTCTCCGAACGATGAGTACAAGGACTTCGTGAACAATCTTCTGGAGACCATCAACAAGGCCAACCGCAAGGACAGGACCAAGGATGCGATGTTCAACACCGAGTTCGTGCCCGGCGAGAACCTTTCCGGCAAAAACTACAACTGGGACCGCAAGGACGGCTATTTTGTCTCTCCCAAGCACAACATGTATTCCTCCTATTTCTACAATCCGGAGGATGACAAGCTGAGCATGATAGACAAGTTCAAGCTCCATGGCGAGGAATATGTGAAGTATCTGGACGGCGGCAGCGCCCTCCACATGAACATTGCCGAGCACCTCAGCAAGGATCAGTACAGGCAGTTGCTTAACACCGCCGCCCACTACGGGACCAACTACTTCACCTTCAACTGCCGCAATACAGTCTGCAACGACTGCGGTTACATCAGCAAGGACACCCTCACCGTGTGCCCCAAGTGCGGCAGCAAGAATCTGGACTACCTGACCCGCGTCATCGGTTATCTGAAGAGGATATCTTCCTTCAGTGAGATGCGTCAGGAGGAGGCATACCACAGGTTCTACAACGAGAAGTGATCAAGTACGTCCCTCAGATGACATCCGTGGTCTTGGAGGAGATTCCGGACCGTGTTTCCCTGGCAGTCGATATCAGCAACTGCCGGGGAAATTGCGTAGGATGCCATTCTCCATTCCTGAAATTGGATATTGGTGAGGAGCTGACCCCGGCAATCGTCGACCATCTGATTGCGGACAACTTTGGAGTGAACTGCTTCCTGTTCCTGGGGGAGGGACGCGATCCGGATGCACTCCTGGCCCTCGCCGCCCACATCCGCGCAGCCCATCCTGCCCTGGAAATCGCCCTGTATTCCGGCCGCGAGGAGGTAGAGCCCGAATTCTGGGATGCATTCGACTACGTGAAAGTCGGCCCTTACCGCCCCGAGTGCGGGCCGCTTAACGAACGCACCACCAACCAGCGGCTGTACTACCATCGGGAAGATATCACCGCCCGTTTCTGGCGGAAGGGGATTGATCCGAATAGGTAGCAATATGAAAATAATTGCTATATTTGCGGAAATAACGCTTTAACAATTAGACACATGAGAAAATTATTCAGCATTCTCGCAATCGCACTTGCCTTCGTGGCGGTATTCTCTTCTTGCAAGAAAGAGGAAGCTACGGTTTCCAATACCATGACCGTCAGGGGGCAGACGTACAAGATCGTACACGCCATCTGCGCCAATATGCAGGGTTTCTGCCATGTTGATGTCGATACTGAAGGTGGCGTCCTTCACGGCTATGGCGGATTCGAATCCAGCATGATAGGAAAGACTACCGACCTGAAAGGCAATTTCTTCCTTTCCTTCAATCCCCAGCAGGGGCCTTCCATCGATCCAGTCATCAAGAGCGGAACTTGTAAGGTCACTGAGGTCGAGGGCGGATTCAATTTGATAGTCGATGCCGTCGAGCAAGGCGGGGACACGTTCAAAATGAGCGTATTTCTCAAAGATATGGGTGAGAATTTTTAGGATTTTATAGAAATTCTTTCTATATTTGCAGCCCTTTTGGGAAACACCCATAAGGGCTTTATTTATAACTAATTAATTATCAAAATGTTAAAACAGTACGAAACCGTTTTCATTGCAACTCCCGTTTTGTCTGACGCCCAGATGAAGGAAGCGGTTGCCAAGTACACAAGCTTCATCACAAGCAATGGTGGAGAAATCGTGTACGAAGAGGACTGGGGCCTGAAGCAGCTTGCTTACCCCATCCAGCACAAGACATCAGGCTTCTACTACCTGATCGAATTCAAGGCCGATCCTGAATTCGTAGCAAATCTCGAAATCCAGTACAAGCGTGACGAAAGGATTCTTCGCTTTCTCACCGTAGCACTCGACAAAGATGCCATCGCATACGCCGAGCATCGCCGCGAGATGAAGGCCGCGAAGAAAAACGCCCCCGAGGCTCCCGTAGAGGAACCCAAGGCCGAAGAGGTCGAGGACGTCACCGAGTACGATGTTGAACCCGTAGATTCCAAGGAGGAATAAACCATGGCACAGAATGACAATGTACGCTATCTGAACCCTCCTACCGTAGAGCTTCGCAAGAAGAAATACTGCCGTTTCAAAAAGGCTGGTATCAAGTATGTTGATTACAAGGATCCTGAGTTCCTGAAGAAGTTCCTCAATGAGCAGGGTAAGATTCTTCCCCGCCGCATCACCGGTACTTCCCTCAAGTTCCAGCGCAAGGTTGCCCAGGCCGTCAAGCGCGCCCGCAGCCTCGCCCTGCTTCCTTATGTTACTGACCTCCTTAAATAATCCTGCCCTATGAAAATCATTCTCAAGAAAGAAGTCGTAGGTCTCGGAGAGGCCGGAGAACTCGTGGAAGTGAAGAGCGGATACGCTCTCAACTATCTGATCCCTCAGGGATTCGCAGTGCTCGGAACCAAGTCTGCCATCAAGCAGTACGAGGAGACCCAGCGCCAGCGCGCCCACAAGGAAGCCAAGCTTGTCGCAGATGCAGAGGCCAAGGCCGCCAAGATCGCAGCCACCCCTGTGAAGATCACCGTCAAGGTTGCCGAGAGCGGTAAGCTCTATGGAGCCGTTACCGCCGCCATGGTGGCCGAGGCTCTCACCGCCGCCGGTGTCGAGGTCGACAAGAAGGATGTCACCATTCCTGAGATCAAGGAAGTTGGCACTTTCGAAGGCAAAGTCAAGGTTTACAAGAAAGTCTTTGCGGATATATCCGTAGAGGTTGTTGCAGAATAAAAAATCCGGCCATCCGTGATATGAACCCCGAAAGTTAGACAAAAAACTTTCGGGGTTTTTGTTATGCGAAA
>R22__coassemble_198_pt1 | contig 46207 bp, 31 predicted proteins | sample R22__metabat2_low_PE_056 | metagenome-assembled genome bin R22 | reverse complement strand
GAATCCCTGTCTTTCCGCGTCATGCAAACATGTTCAAATCCCGCAACGAATGCGGGATTTGTCTTTTTATTGTATCCACCTGAATAATCAAAGATTTTTTTCATTATATTTGTTCCATATTTGACACATATTATTTAACACACATAACTATTCACTAACAATTACAAACCGTAATTAAAACTCTATGAGAACCAAATTCAATCTCTTGATGCTGGTATTCCTGATGCTTTCGGTTACGGCTTTCGCGCAGACTGGTGGCAAGACCACGGTCACGGGTAAAGTCGTTGACGAGCAGGGATTACCGGTCATCGGTGCTGGTGTCATGCTGGAAGGAACGACTACGGGCGTAGCTACCGACATCAACGGTAACTACACCATAACCGTCCCCTCCAATGCCAACCTGTCTGTCCAGAGCATCGGTTACAAGACGGCGTCCATTCCCGTCAACGGCCGCGCAAAGATAGACATCACCCTCACTCCCGACTCACAGCTTCTCGACGAAATTGTGGTGGTCGGTTACGGCACACAGAAGAAGGCCAACCTTACCGGCGCTGTAGACCAGGTCGGCGAGGAAGCCTTTGAAGGACGCCCCAACGCCAACCTGGCGCAGATGCTCCAGGGCCGTGTCGCCAACCTGAACCTCAAGTTCACGGACGGCCGTCCTAACTCCTCCCCTTCATTCAACATCCGTGGTAAAACCTCAATCGGACAGGGCGGTAGCGCACTGGTGCTCATCGACGGTGTCGAGGGCAACGCCAGCCTCCTCAACCCTAACGATATCGAGAGCGTTTCCGTGCTGAAGGATGCCGCATCCTCCGCCATCTACGGATCCCGCGCCCCTTACGGCGTGGTGCTCATCACCACCAAGAGCGCGAAGAAGGGCACCGCGACGGTCACCTACCAGACCAACCTTTCGTTCGAAACCCCTACGGCCATGCCTGATGTGGTTTCCGACGGTTACACCTGGGCAAAGCACTTCTACGATTCCTGGTATAACTACAAGGGCAGCAATCCTACCGCCATCAACAAGACCATGGAATTCTCCACGGCATGGTTGGAGGAATACCGACTGAGGGCCGAAGCCGGCAACTACGAGACCCTGGTCTCCGACGGATCCATCGGCACGAAGGGCCGCTGGCTCTACTATCATAAAGGCACCGACTACTACGATGCCCTCTACAAGGACTACACCTTCACCCAGACCCACAACCTTTCTGTTTCCGGAGCGGACGACAAGTTCGACTACTACGTATCCGCCCGTCTCTACGACAACAACGGTCTGTTCGACAGCGAGGTGAACCCCGACTACTACAAGATGTACAACGGCCGTGTGAAGGTAGGATACCAGGTAACCGACTGGCTCAAGATCACCTCCAACACGAGCATCGCCTACAGCCGTTACATGATGCCTGAGACTCAGAGCGAGGGCGGCGGTAACATCTGGCGTAACATCGCCGATGAAGGCCACCCCTGCTCCCCTATCGTCAACCCGGACGGAACCCTTTCCTATAGCGGTGTGTATTCCGTCGGTGACATCCTCTATGGAACAAGTAACCGCAAGTACACCAACAGGCAGGCGGAGAACACCCTCGGCGCAAAAGCCACGTTACTCGACAACCGCCTCCGCCTCAATGCGGACTTCACATACAGGGCCCGTTCCTACGACACCCACGTACACCGTCTCCCCACTCCGTTCACAAGGTACGAAGGCATCACCGAGTCCCTTGCGGAAATCAAGGGTCTGGCCGACTACATCAGCGAAACCCTCCGCACTTACGACTATGTTGCCACCAACGAATACATGGAGTATGAAGACAACATCGGCAAGAGCAACTTCAAAGTCCTCCTCGGCTACAACTACGAGCGCCAGACCTACAAGGAGACCTACGCCTACAACGACGGCCTGCTCTCCCCTAACGTAGACAACCTCAACCTCGCCCTCGGCCTGGACAACAAGTCCATCACAGGAGACTATTCACAATGGCGTACCGCCGGCGCGTTCTTCCGTGTGAACTACAACTACGACGAGCGCTACCTGCTCGAAATCAACGGACGCTACGACGGCTCATCCAAGTTCCCTGCACGTCAGCGCTGGGCATTCTTCCCTTCAATCTCCGCCGGTTGGCGCCTGAGCGAAGAGCCCTGGTTCAACGTCGACAAGAATGTAGTCTCCAACATCAAGCTCCGCGGTTCCTACGGTTCCCTCGGTAACAGTAATGTCGGCGTCTATGCATACGACGAAACCTTCGACTTCAGCACGGGAACCATCATCAACGGGCAGAAGGTCCGCTACACCAGCGCCCCTTCACCTATTCCTGATTCCCTCACCTGGGAAACCGCCCAGACTCTGGACGGAGGTCTCGACCTCAGTTTCTATGGCGGACGCCTCACCTTCACGGGCGACATCTACAAGCGCCGCACCCTAAACATGTACACCGTAGGCCCCACCCTTCCCGACGTGTTCGGTGCTTCTTCCCCTAAGGGCAACTACGCCGAAATGACCACCCGCGGTTTCGAAATCGCGCTCGGTTGGGAAGATACCGCCACCCTCGCAGGCAAGCCTTTCAAATATGGCGTACATGCCACCCTGGCAGACTACTACTCCATCATCGACAAGTACAACAACGCCCTCAAGGCCCTCGGCGACAATGCCTACAATACAAGTTACTACGAAGGCATGAGGATCGGCGATATCTGGGGTTATGTCTGTAACGGCCTCTATCAGAGCCAGGCAGAGATCGACGCCGACGAGGCTGCCGCAGCAGCTGCCGGCCAGGCCCACTACAATCCCCGCATGCAGCAGACTGAAAGCTACACCGTATATCCCGGTGACATGCGTTTCGAAGACCTTAACGGCAACGGCTACATCGACCGTGGCGCAAATACTGCAGACGATCCCGGCGACCGCAAGATCATAGGTAACAGCGAACCCCGCTACATCTATTCCTTCGGCTTCGATGTTGAATGGTCCGGCATCTATGCCAGCGCATTCTTCCAGGGAGTCGGCAAGCAGGATTGGTATCCCGACAACGAATCCTCCACATTCTGGGGCATGTACAACCGTCCGTACAACCAGATGCCTACCTGGCACCTGAACAACTACTGGACTGAAGACAACCCCGATGCCTACCTGCCCCGCTACACCGGCTACTTCGCTCCTTTCTACAAGGGCCGCGTGAATGCAAACACCAGGTATCTGCAGGATGCATCCTACATCCGACTCAAGAGCATCCAGATCGGATACAACATTCCCGAGAAGATCACCCGCAAGGCAGGCCTCCAGAAGGTCTCCGTATTCATCGCAGGTGAGAACCTCTGGAGCTGGTCTCCTGTCTACAGGCACACCCGTGACATCGACGTGACTGCCAACATATACGGAAACGACAGCACTCTCTCCACAACCGGTGACGGATACAATTTCCCCACCATGAAGAGCGTCAGCCTCGGTCTTAAGGTTACCTTCGGACAAATCAACAGCAAATAAGGAGGAACAACTATGAAAAGAATATTATACATCCTTTCTTCGCTCGCAGTACTTGGCATGATGGCAGTTTCCTGCGACCTCACAGAGGCCCCGCAGGCAGAAGCCGGCCGTGCTATCCTTTTCGGCGACGAGGCCGGACTCCGTAACTACACCTACGGATTCTACAACTATCTGCCGGACAACGGAAGCGCGCACAAGATCAACGTGATGCACGACCATTCCGCCAAGATGAATATCGGCGTTTACGAGCAGGGTGCCTACACGACCGCCACCTCCACCTCATGGAGCTGGGGCAGCATCCGCAACGTCAACTACTTCATCAAGTACAATACAGATCCGACCGTGTCCGAAACCGTAAGGAACAATTACACGGGTATCGCCCGTCTGTTCCGTGCTTATCTCTACTACGACAAGCTCGTGACCTACGGTGGTGTTCCGTGGATCGACAAACCCCTCGATCCCACCGACGAGGATCTCTACAAGACCCAGGACAGCCGCGACGTCATCATCCAGCACATAATGGAAGATCTCGACTACGCAGCAGCCAACATCACCACTACTACCATCACTCCTTATTCCAACACTGTGAACAAGTGGACGGCACTTGCACTCAAGAGCCGCATCTGCCTCTTCGAAGGCACCTTCCGCAAGTATCACGCTAACGGAAGCACCTATGGTGCACAGTACCTTGCAGGTTGCACTATCACTGCCAACGAACTTCTACAGGCAGCCGCCGATGCAGCCAAGCAGGTGATGGATGCCGGAGTGTACAAACTCCACACCGGAACCGTTTATGAAGCCGGCGGACGCGGAGCATACCGCGACCTCTTCATCAGCGACAACCCCGTCACGGAGGAAGTCATGCTGGCATACAGCCAGAACAAGGAACTCTCCGTCCTGGGCGAAGCCAACTGGTACTACAATTCCACTTCCTACGGCCCGCACCTCTCAATGACCCGTGCATTTGCAAAGACCTACCTCAATGCAGACGGCACCATCTACAACGAGAAGACCGGCACCGGAGCATACAAGACATTCGTTCAGGAGACAACCGGACGTGACGCCCGTCTGTGCCAGACCATCCGCGGTGCCGACTATACCCGCAAGGACAAGTCCGGCGCATACGTGAAGACCGCTCCAGATATGAGCCTCTCGCTCACCGGCTACCAGTACACCAAGTATGTAATGGACGATGTGGGTTACGACAACGGACGTACCAACGACAACGACGTTCCCCTCCTCCGCTATGCTGAAGTTCTTCTGAACTATGCAGAGGCTAAGGCCGAACTCGGAACCATCACTGCTGAAGACTGGTCCAAGACCATCGGAGCCCTCCGCCGCCGCGCCGGCATCACTGGAGGCGACCTGGACAAACTCCCCACGGTCGTGGACACCTATCTCCAGAGCACCTTCTATCCGAATGTCACCAGCCCCGTCATTCTTGAAGTCCGCCGCGAAAGGGCCATCGAGCTCATCCTCGAAGGCTTCCGCCTCATAGACCTCAAGCGCTGGGCCTGCGGCAGCAACTGGCAGAACGCTCCATGGGACGGTGTTTATATCCCAGCCCTCGACTCCCCCATCGACCTCAATGGCGACGGTGTGAACGATGTGTATGTGACCGCTGATGCCAATTATCAGAAGAACGGCACCTACAAGTCCATCGCAATGACGCTGAACGCTCAGCAGAAAGCCAACAAGATAACCGGCGATCCCAACGGCGGATACCTGCTCGGCTACGACATGCCTCGCAAGTGGAACGACAACATGTACATTTACCCGGTACCTGAGAACGTTATTCAGAAGAACACCAATCTCACTCAGAACCCCGGCTGGAGCAACTGATTAATGTAATTGAATATGAAAAGAATAGAGACAATATTCCTCGCCGCAATGTCCTTGTTCGCCGTGGCATCCTGCTCACAGCCCGTGGTATCGGTGACTGCCGATTTCACAACCGACAAAGACACCTACGAGATATTCGAGGATATCAAGATCACCAACATTTCCTCTGCAACCAACGACATTATCGAGGCGTGCAAGTGGGAATGGGAGACCGAATCCGGCGTAAAGCGTGTGTATGGCAAGCAACTTACCGACCCCATCTCCTTCGATACCGTTGGTGAGAAAAAGATCACGCTGACCGTTACTTCCCATACAAACGTTACCGCAACCTGCGTGAAGACCGTCACAATCCAGGATACCAATGTGCGTCCTGTGGCAGACTTCAGCTGGACCCCGACTACGGGCATAAAGGCCGGTGACGAGGTTCAGTTCACCGACAAGTCCACCGACTCCGACGGCACTATCACGGCCTGGGAGTGGAACTTCGGCGGAACCACCAAGACCGAGCAGAATCCCAAGTTCACCTTCAACGAATTCGGCGACATCGAGGTCACCCTCACAGTCACCGACAACCAGAGGGGCAAGGGATCCGTCACCAAGACCGTACACGTGGACAAGAACGAGAATTCCATGGTTCTTCTCTGGTCCACGTCCTACGACACCGATGGTGATGTAGTGTTCTCCTCACCTGCAGTGAGCCCGGACGGCAAGACCGTCTATGCATTCTCCTCCGCCTGGCATCTTGCCGCTATCGGCGACGACGGCGTGAAGAAGTGGAGCTTCGATGCAAGCACCCACAACCCCGCCACCACCCCGACCGGATGGCCTTGCTGCGGTATTTCCGTCGATAGTGACGGCAGCATCTACTGCATCGCAGGCAACAAGGACAACCAGGACAAGACCGGAGCCACAAAGACCACCATCTACGGCGTCAATTCGGACGGAACCCAGAAGTGGGCTTACGACTATTCCTACGGCTACTTCATCGACGTGATTCCTCTGGTGCTGCAGGAGCAGCTCTTCATGGCCACCAAGAGAAATCCTTCTGTGGGCGACGCACCTGATCTCTGGCCTGAAGGAAAGGCGGACAACGGCCTCATCCTGAACAAGGCCAACGGTTCCTACTTCGGTTATGTCCAGGTCAAGCGCGGCTCTCACGGCGGCGTAGCGGCAACCAAGGAAGAAACCATCATGGTTCACACCGACAGCAAGTACGGAACACGTGTTTACTGGAAGGAAGACGGCAAATGGAAATACTATGGCGCCGCAGCCGGCCAGGACAAGTATATGCTTGGATACACCGGTGTCACCAATACCGAGATCGGATTCACCAGCTACATGGCCATCGACGCCAGCAACAAGGTATACATCCTCTATGGCACCGCCACTGGCAGCAGCAGTTCGGAGGCTCCTGCCAAACTGTACTGCTACGACCTCACCAAGTACGACAAGGGCGACGGTGGTGCAACTCCTGAATGGAGCCTTGAACTGGACGGCAGCAACAAGATGTACCGTAGCCTCGGCACCGTGCTCGGCGAAGATGGGACCATCTATGTAACCACCTCTACCGGTGTTACTGCGGTCAAGCCCGACGGCACCAAGAAGTGGGCTGCAACTGCAGAGAATGACGTTTACGGATGCCCTGCTGTGGACAAGAAAGGCTTCGTCTATTATACCGAAACCACCAGCAGCCTGGACAACGGCAAACTCATCAAACTCAACAGCGAAGGCACCAAAGTGGCGGAAGTCACCCTCGGCCAGAGCGCATGCACATCCCCGACCATTGCTCCTGACGGAACCATTTACGTCAACGGCATCAAGGACGGCAAGCCTACACTCTCCGCTATCGAAGGAGTGGCTGCACCCGCATCCGGCTGGTCACAGCTGGGCGGCAACCCTCGCAAGACCTGCAAAGCTGAATAGTCATGATCCGTAAGCTTTTTCTTCTCACTCTCCTGCCCGCAGTGCTGTTTTTCCAGTCCTGCGGGCCGGAGAATGTAGTTAATCCGGTAACTCCTCCCAGTACTGATACGGAATATCCTCAGAAACCGGAAGACCCTCCGGCAAGTACCAGCGCGGACGCCATGCTCGTGTGCACGTTCAACATCCGCTATGCCAACACGGCCGACAAGTTCCCTGACGGCACCAGTGCGGCATGGTCCGTGCGCGCACCGGCGGTCAAGAAGTTCGTGGAAACAAATAAGCCCGACCTTATCGGCCTTCAGGAAGTCCGCAAGGAACAGTCCACATGGTTCTCCTCAACCTTCGGCTCGGAATACGGATACTATGACGTATCCCGCGACAATGCCAACGGCAGTACCGTTGCCACGGCCGGTGGAGAGGGCGTAGGTCTTCTCTATAAGAAAGACCGTTTCGATCTGGTTCTGAAGGATTTCTTCTGGCTAGACGACAAACCCAGGGAACGTCCGGCCCAGAATGCCGACGGCACATACGGTGCCTGGAATTCCGCCTGCCGGCGTGTTACCGTCTACGCAGAGCTGAAAGACAAGAAGCACAACAATTCTATCGTGTGGTTCTTCCCTACTCACTACGACCATAAGAGCGATGCAGCCCGCAAGAGCGCAGCCGAACTTATGATCACTCAGATGAAGGCCCTTTGCAAGGTTACCGACCTGAAGAACGCTGAGCCTGTGATCATTCACGTCGGAGACCTCAACACCACTCCCGAGAACGCTGCACTCAAACCGCTTTTCGACAATATGTCCAATTCAAGGGACACTGCCGAGAGTGCCAACAAATACCAGAGCACCTTCAACGGTTTCGGTGACAGCAGCAAGATAATTGACTTTATCTTCTACGGAGGCAAATCGGTCAAACCCGTGAAGTATTGGGTGGACATTGCCGACTACGGAGTGCCTTTCATTTCAGACCATTATCCAGTTTTATTCCAGTGGGAGTATCAATGATGAAATTGCATTTACTACCCCTTATCCTTACGCTGCTTTCGGTAACTGCGAACGCTCAAACCGGAAGCAGCGTTCCGGATAAAAACGACCCGCAGGCCCAGCCTGCCGCTGTCGTAACATGCGGAAACGCCCGCTTTACCGTCCTTACCCCAAGGCTCATCCGCATGGAATGGGCTGCGGACGGCATTTTCGAAGACAGGGCCACACTTGCCGTGGTAAACCGTAATCTGGAAGTGCCAAAATTCCGGACGACCCGCACAAAGAACGGTGTAACAATTAACACATCCGCCCTGACCCTTCAATACAAGGGCCCCGGACGCTTCTCCGAGAAAAACCTGAACGTGTCCTTTTCCATGAAGGACTCCCACGCCAAGAAAGGCGTGCGCAAGGTTAAATGGACACCCGGTGCAGATGACAGCGCCAACTTGATGGGCACCTACCGCACCCTGGACGGCTGCAAAGGATTCTCCCAGATAAATTACAAGGGAGATATCTACGAACAGGGCATCCTATCCCGCGACGGTTGGGCGATCGTGGATGAAAGCACAAGGCACGTGCTCGTGAAGGACGGTTCAGACTGGGGAGAATGGGTTGCAGCCAGGCCGGAAGGAAAAAGGTACGACTGGTACCTATTCGCCTACGGACACGACTACAAAGCTGCCATCGCCGACTTCACAAAAATTGCCGGCAGCATTCCACTGCCCCCGAAATACGCCTTCGGATACTGGTGGAGCCGCTACTGGCAGTACAGCGATTTCGAGTTTATCGACCTTGCAAAGGAAATCCGCTCCCACAGCATTCCCATGGACGTGATGGTCATAGATATGGACTGGCACGACACCTGGACCCTCCAGCGCAAGAATCCCATAAAGGACGAGTTCGGGCAGCGCATAGGATGGACCGGATACACCTGGCAGAAGGAACTCTTCCCCAACCCTGAAGCGACACTGAAGCAGCTTCACGACTTGAACCTGAAAACATCCCTCAACCTTCATCCAGCATCTGGCATCCAGCCTTATGAGGATTGCTACGAAGGCTTCGTAAAGGATTATCTGTCCAGGACTTCCGATTATGACGGTCCGGTCGGGTACAAGTATCAGGAAGGAGACTCCCTGATTTATCTGAGGAGTGATCCCAAAACACGAAAGGCCCGCACCGCCAGCCAGGGAGAACCCAGCCCCGTTCCGTTCCGAATCGACCAGCAGGCCTGGACGGACGCCTATTTCAACAGCGTCATCCATCCTCTGGAGAATCAGGGAGTGGATTTCTGGTGGCTGGACTGGCAGCAGTGGAAACTGAGCGAGTATATTCCCGGCCTCAGCAACACCTTCTGGCTCAACTATACCTTCTTCAACGACAAGGTGCGCCGTAGCAAGAGCCTGGGCCTTGCCGCAGAACGCCCCATGATATATCACCGCTGGGGCGGACTCGGCAGCCACCGCTATCAGATCGGATTCTCCGGGGACTGCTACGACACCTGGGACGTACTGAAATTCCTCCCCTACTTCACGGCGACCTCCTCCAATGTGGGTTACGGCTATTGGGGGCATGACATCGGCGGACACCAGAATCTGGGAGATCCCTACAAGCCCGAGATTTTCACCCGCTGGCTGCAGTATGGAGTATTTACGCCCATTTTCAAGACGCATTCCACTAAGAACGCCCTTATCGAGCGCCGTGTCTGGACATATGCTCCCGAGTATTCAGGTCCCATGAGGGATGCGATCCGCCTGCGCTATTCTCTTTCACCTTATATTTATAACGCAGCCCGCCAGGCATACGATACCGGCATCTGCCTCTGCAGGCCGATGTATTACGACTATCCGGAAAACGACGAATCCTACGACATGAAGGAGCAGTTCATGTTCGGCGACGACATCCTCGCTACCGTTGTCGGCGAGCCCGTCGACGCCCAGACCGGCCTGGCTCCCAGGACTGTCTGGTTCCCGGCCGGAAACGACTGGTACGACGTAGCCACAGGAATAATCTATGAAGGAGGCAGGACTGAAACCCTGTACTACACCATCGCGGAGAATCCATGGTATGTGAAGGCTGGCGCCATCATACCTATGGCAGATGAGAGTATCGCATCGCTGCAGGAATGCAGCAACATGCAGCGGTACTTCATCGCTCCCGGAGATGGCAAGAGCAGTTGCACTCTATACGAGGATGATGGAAAGACACAGGCCTACAGCCGCGATTTCGCGATCACGGAGGTCTCCAAAGAATCCAGCCGGGAGGCATGCACTATCGTCATCGGCGCCCGCAAGGGTAATTACAAAGGCATGCCTGCTACACGTCGTGTGCAGCTTATCCTGGAAGGCGTAGGAGTGCCGCTTTCGGTTACGGTAGATGGCAAAAAAGCTGACTGGAAGTATTCCGGCAAGGATCTGGCCGTAGTCATTTCCATCCCGGAAGCTCCGGCCTCGAAGGAAACGGTGGTCAAGTGCGAGTACGGAGATTTTGACCCGTCAATCCTCAGGGGGAAGAAAGGTATCTTCCACAGGATGATGGCGATTACGCCCGAATTCAAGGATGCCTATAATACAGCCGTGGACAAATATAAACTGCTGTCCCGTCCGTTCCTGAAAGTGGCGCAGTGTCCCAGCCGTATAGATGCCGATCCCTCGCATCTGAAGGATTATCTGGAGTCCATCGACCTGAAAGCCGTGGAAGACGACCTAAAAGCCTACCCCGGCCTTGAGCGCATGAACACGGCCATCCAGGCCCAATGTAAGCTATAACGAAAAAGGCAGCCGTTAGAACGACTGCCTTTTTTTGTGGAGATGGGCGGACTCGAACCGCCGTCCAAACAAAGTCCCAATGGGCTTTCTACACGCTTATCCTTCCTTTGATTGTCGGCACCGGCCAGCCGGAAGGCGGGCAAATCGGCACTTATCCCCTAAGTCTTGGCGCGGTTTAAGGGAGTCCCCGCGTGCAGGCTTCTTGGATGATACCCCTTGGTCCGCACATAGAAGCCTTAAAGGCGGAGGGATACTCGTCAGTAGCGCAACCTGGGCGCCCCGATTAAGCTAATCCGCTTGGCAGATTAGGCAGCGAGTGCATAGTTGCTGTTGCCAGCTAATTATTTGTCGGTTGAGATTTACGGGCCAGCCTCCGAAAGCCCGGCGTGCTTACCTACCAGGATCAGTGCTGTCAAAACCAGAACATCCCCGTTATAAGCGGCTGCAAATATACAACTTTTTCTTATATAAAACTCATCAGCCCTGTATGCCGGATTTGCCGGAGCGGGCATTCAGTGAAATGCGGGCAGCAAGTTCTATGCTGCGGAGACGGTCCTTATAGAGATTGTTGGCATTCACTTTGTCGATGTCCAGACCGTGGTCGGAGTTGTCGTCCCAACGGCGGCAGAAGTACATCACATCGTAAATGCGGCCTATGCGATATTCACGGCTTACGCGAAGACCTACAGCATAATCCTCTCCATATTTGGTAGTAGGGAAATTCAGTTTGCGAAGAAGCTGCACGAAGAATCCCCGGGGGGCACCCAGGCCGTTGATCCTAAGTGCGTTGTTGCGTCCGTTTTCAGGAGTCCATTCCTTGTGGTCGATTACTCCCGGAGGGAGGGTATTGAGTTCAAAATCCGTAATCTTGTATGTACCCACTACCATCGCGCAGTTCTGCTCGCGGAATGCATCCACAAACTTTTGCACGGTGTTCTCGTCACTGTATAGGTCGTCCGAATCCAGCTGCAGCGCAAAGCGTCCGCACTTTGGATGATGCAGGGCGGCGTTCCAGTTGCCTCCTATCGCATGGTAGCTCTTGTCCTGGGCGATATACACAAGGCGATCATCTCCCAGGAAACTATTGATCACGTCCACGGTACCGTCCGTAGAGTTGTCATCGACAACGATCACATTGTACTTGAAGTCAGTCTTCTGCCCCAGTGCGCTGCTGATGGCCGCCCCGATGGTGCGCACTCGGTTCTTGCAAGGGATAACCACGGAAGCCTCGTATTCAAACTCCCCTTCCGTCAGGTCAACATCCTTGAAAACCGGTTTCAGATAGCCCCCAACGGCTTTGAGATGTTCGGTGCAGACCTTCTCCATCTCCACCTGTACCGCACGGTTCCGGGGGTTTACATAGTCGAATATCTTCTCGCCTGAATCCCGCTTGTCGCTGTCCAGTTCGTAGTACAGGAACTCATTGATATGGAAGAGTTTCCCTATCCTGGAAGCACGCAGGCGCAGGTCGTAGAGGCCTGCGAACTCATACTCCTTTTCCATTCCGGCAACGGCCGCCTTGAGCACGGCGGTCCTGTACATTTGAACGCCCCCGAAATCAAAATCGTCCCGGAGAGATCCTGCCTGATAGTCGATAACCGGAGCAGGTTCTTCTCTGTTGAAATGGTCGGAATAAACCATGGCAGCGGCGGTATCGTCGGCAATCTGCACCATACGTTCAAGGCCGAAGTCCACGAACTTCAACTCAGTCGGACGCGTGTAGATAATCGTGTAATCACTGTCGGCGGCAGCCGCAATCCTGCGGATTTCTATGGTGCTGAAAGATGCAGGTCGGAAAATTTTCACTCTTTCCATAAAAAATCGTATCTTTATGCAAAGTTAAAAATAACACTGAAAATGACCAAATACATTCTAGCACTCGACCAGGGCACCAGTTCCTCCCGCGCGCTTGTTTTCGACCACGACGGCAATGTCTGCAGCGTGGCCCAGATGGAATTCACCCAGCATTTCCCCCAGCCCGGATGGGTGGAGCACGACCCTATGGAGATTTGGGCCTCCGAAGCGGCTGTGATTGCCGAAGCCATCTCCAAGATTGGCATCAACGGCAAGGACATCGCCGCCATAGGCATCACCAACCAGCGTGAGACCACCATAGTGTGGGATGCCGAAACCGGAAAACCCGTGTACAACGCCATAGTATGGCAGGACCGCCGCACCTCCGCATTCTGCGACGAACTGAAAGCCCGCGGCCTTACAGACAAGATACGCGAGAAGACCGGCCTCATCATCGACGCCTACTTCTCCGGCACCAAGATCAAATGGATACTGGACAACGTTCCCGGAGCACGAGAGCGCGCAGAAGCCGGCAAACTCCGTTTCGGCACGGTGGACAGCTGGCTGGTTTGGCAGCTCACAAAAGGCGAAGTGCATATCACGGACGTTACCAACGCATCCCGCACCATGCTCTTCAACATCAATACCCTGCAATGGGACAAGGAGATGCTGGAGTTGCTCGGCATACCCGCCTCCATGCTGCCTGAAGTCAAGTCATCCTCCGAGGTCTACGGACACACCAAGACCACCATCTTCGCACACGAAGTGCCCATCGCAGGCATTGCCGGAGACCAGCAGGCCGCACTTTTCGGGCAGATGTGCACCAGCCCCGGCTCGGTGAAGAACACCTACGGCACCGGCTGCTTCCTGCTCATGAACACAGGCACGAAGCCCATCCTTTCCAAGAACAAACTCCTCACCACGGTTGCATGGAAGATAGGCGATACCGTCAACTACGCCCTCGAGGGCTCCATCTTCGTGGGAGGATCGGTGGTTCAATGGCTGCGGGACGGCCTCGGCATCATCCGCAGTTCTTCCGAAATCGAGGCCCTGGCATCTTCAGTGCCCGATAATGGCGGAGTATACTTCGTGCCCGCACTCACCGGCATGGGTGCTCCCTACTGGGATCAGGATGCCCGCGGCACCATCTGCGGTCTCACCCGCGGAGCCACGGCGGCACACATCGCCCGGGCGGCTCTCGAAGGCATCGCTTTCCAGACCATGGACATAGTATCCGCCATGGAGAAGGATGCCGGCGTGAAACTGGCCGAGCTCAAGGTGGACGGCGGCGCATCCCGCAACAACCTGCTCATGCAGTTCCAGTCCGATGTGCTGGGCGCATCTGTCGTACGCCCGAAAGTCACCGAAACCACGGGTATGGGCGCCGCATATCTTGCAGGTCTGGCGGTAGGATTCTGGGCTTCGCCCGAAGAGATCCGCAGCCAGTGGCAGGCAGACCGCACATTCACACCTTCCGGCAAGGACGTCGCCCCGCTCAAGGCCGGATGGGCAGACGCTATTTCAAGGACAATAAACAAGTAAGAAATGATACAGTACGTTTTCGAATTCATTGGCACCCTTGTTCTGGTGCTGCTCGGCGACGGTGTTTGCGCCGCCACATCCCTCAATAAATCCAAAGCCAAGGGCGGCGGATGGGTGGTAATAGCCCTCGGTTGGGGCCTTGCAGTAATGCTGGGCGTGCTTATCGCCGGTCCCGTTTCCGGAGCACATCTCAATCCGGTTGTAACACTCGGCCTTGCGATCGCAGGTCTTTTCTCCTGGGCTCTTGTGCCCGGCTATGTGGTTGCCCAGATGCTGGGAGGATTCTTGGGCGCATGCCTTGTATGGTCCTTCTACAAAGATCATTATAAGGCCACTGCAGACCAGCCCGACACGATCCTCGGCACATTCTGCACCATGCCCGCCATCGACAATAAATGGCGTAACTTTTGGTGCGAGTGCGTGGCCACCTGGCTGCTTGTATTCTGCATCCTGGCCATCGGCTGGGGCAGCAACGTATTTACTGTGGGGAACGCCGATGCTTCCATCGGTGCCATTGGCAGCTGGCCAGTCACCTGTGTAATCATGTCCATCGGTATGTCTCTCGGCGGAACTACGGGATACGCTATGAATCCCGCCCGTGACCTCAGTCCCCGCTGCGCACACGCAGTGCTGCCCATCGCAGGCAAGAGGGACAGCGGATGGGCCTATTCCTGGGTGCCCGTTGCAGGACCCGCAGTGGGTGCCGCACTTGCTGCCGGTTTATATTTGCTGGTGTTCTAAATTTTTTATATCTTTGCACCCTCTTTCAGGGCGCATAGCTCAGCTGGTTTAGAGCACGTGCCTTACAAGCACGGGGTCGGCGGTTCGAATCCGTCTGCGCCCACCTCAAAAAAAAAGACAGCCGTCAAGCTGTCTTTTTTGCTTTTATCTTGCGGAATCGCAATCGCAGCACCCCCCAGAACGCCTCGCCGAATATGCCTCCGGACATTTTCGACGTACCTTCCTTACGGTTAACAAAGATTACCGGCACCTCGACCAATCTGAATCCAAGCTTGACCGAAGAGTATTTCATCTCTATCTGGAAACCATAGCCTTTCATCTGGATGGCATCGAGGTCCAGTGTCTCCAGGACCTTGCGGGTGTAGCACACGAATCCAGCCGTGCTGTCGAAAATCTTCACTCCAAGCGTCTTACGCACATAAATGGATGCACAGTAAGACATCAGGATACGTCCTATAGGCCAGTTGACAACGCTGACGCCATCGCAGTAGCGGGAACCGACCGACAGGTCGGCACCTTCTTCACACGCACTGCAAAGCCTCGCAAGGTCGAAGGGATCGTGCGAGAAGTCCGCATCCATCTCTAAGATGTAGTCATACCCCCTTTCCAAAGCCCACCTGAAGCCTGTCAGATAAGCTGTTCCCAAACCCAGTTTGCCACTGCGCTCTATAAGGAACAGCCTGTCCTTGAACTCTGTCAGAAGTTTCTTAACGGCGATGGCAGTCCCGTCCGGAGAGCCATCGTCAATAATAAGGATATGGTAACCTCCGTCAAGACCGAAAACTGCGCGGATTATCCGAGTTATGTTCTCAATCTCGTTGTAGGTTGGGATTATGACCAGTTTGCTTTTCATCTATTTTTTCTTGAGCAGGCCTCCGAGAATGCCGGTAGCAGCTCCGAGAAGGGAGGAGCCGGCGGATTTCTTTCCGGTGAGGGCGATTATAATATCGTTGATGTCCACGTCACCGTCGCCATCCTGATCCTTGACTATGCCGGAGAGTTTTCCGAAAATGCCGGGGATGAGGGCGGTAAGGGTTGAACCGAGGTTGCTGCCCAGGCCGAGCTTGCTCACCACGTTCTTCTTGAAGAGGTTGCCTGCAAGGGCGGTAACGGGGCTGCTGGCTGCATTTGCCTTACCTGTGAGGAGATTCTTGATTACGTCTACACCGCCTGCCTTGGTTGCAGTCTGGGTAAGACTTCCAAGAATTGAATCGGAAAGGCCGCCAAGAACCTGATCCTTGATGTTGGAAGGGATTGAAACCCCGCCGGCAGCGGATTTCACCTGCTGCATGATTAAATCGCTGATAGATGCCATAATCGAAGAATTAACTGAACAACAAATATATAAAATTATTTAACCAATCCCAACGATATTCTTTTCCGGTCCAGATCGACGCCCATCACACGCACATGTATCTGCTGATGGAGCTTGAGAACCCTGGAAGGATCCGTGCCGCGGGGGCCGAGCTGGGAAACATGCAGGAGACCGTTATCGTGAAGGCCTATGTCCACAAAAGCGCCGAAGGCGGTAATATTGGTCACTATTCCGGGCAGTTCCATACCCACCTTCAGGTCTTCTATCTCGTGGATATCTTCTGCAAATGCGAAATCGGATGCCGCTTCACGAGGGTCCAAACCGGGTTTGGCAAGTTCTTTAACAATATCGTTCACCGTCGGAAGCCCCACTTCACCCTGGACGTAGCGTTCCGCCTGAATCCTGGAGCACAGCTCGGCATTCCCCACAAGTTCCTTCACGCTGACTCCCAAATCGCGAGCCATCTTGTCGACCACAAAATACGACTCCGGATGCACGGCCGAGTCGTCCAGAGGATTGACAGCGCCCTTCACTCTCAGGAATCCGGCGCACTGTTCGAAGGCCTTTGCACCCAGGCGCGGAACCTTCTTCAGTTCCGTCCTCGAAGCAAAGCCTCCGTTTTCGGAACGGTAGGCCACAATATTGGCGGCCAGCTGCGGACCTATACCGGAAACATAGCGCAACAGATAGGGGCTGGCAGTATTCAGATTCACGCCGACGGCATTCACGCATGCCTCGACCGTATTGTCCAGTTTTTCTTTCAGCAGGGCCTGGTCCACATCGTGCTGATACTGCCCTATACCCAGGTTCTTCGGGTCTATCTTCACCAGCTCGGCCAGCGGATCCATCAGCCTCCGGCCGATGGAAACAGCACCGCGCACCGTCACATCCTCATCCGGGAATTCCTCCCTTCCCACCTCGGAAGCCGAGTAAATTGATGCACCGTCCTCGCTGACAGTCCAGACCTTGCAGCCATCAGGCAGCGACACTTTCTTGAAGAACTCGGAGGTCTCGCGACTGGCGGTGCCGTTGCCTATAGCAACCGCCTCGATGCGGAACTTCTCCAGCATTTCCTGTACGGCGATCAGAGCCTTCACCTTTTCATTCTGAGGGGGATGGGGGAAGATGATGGTATGGTAGAGCAGTCCTCCTCTCTCGTCCAGGCAGGCTATCTTGCAACCATTGCGGAATCCCGGATCCACCGCCATGGTCCGCTTCTGCCCCACCGGGGCGCCCAGAAGCAGCTGGCGCAGATTGTCCCCGAACACACGAATGCTCTCGATATCGGCCTTTTCCTTGGCTTCGCGAAGCACTTCGGAACTGATGGAAGGCTCCAGCAGGCGTTTGAAACTGTCGTCCACCGCCTCACGAATCTGCTCACCGAGCTCTCCGCCCGGATACCCCTGCATCTGGCAGAAATCATAGTATATCTTCTTACCGCAGCGCTCGGAATCCGCATCCACGCTCACGCTGAGGAAGCCTTCGTTCTCGGCACGAAGTATGGCCAGGAGGCTGTGGGAAGGCACTTTGTCGAGGGGATACGACCAGTTGAAATAGCTGCGGTACTTGTCGGCCTCAGGGCCTTCGGCCTTCTTGGTAACTTTCGAAACCACCCTTCGGCTGCGGAATATCTGTCGCAGGTTCTCACGTATGACGGCCGTTTCGCTGAGGCGCTCGGCGATTATGTCCCTGGCACCGGCCAGAGCGGCATCCGCATCCTCCACCTTCCCGGGTGTAACAAACTTCGCGGCATCGGCGCGCGGGCTGCGGCTGCGGAGTCTCCACATGGCATCTGCAAGGGGCTCCAGGCCCAATTCTTTTGCAACGGTGGCACGTGTGCGACGTTTCGGACGGAAGGGTAGGTAAATATCCTCGAGCTCCGACGAAATCACGCAGTTCTCTATCTTCCCGCGCAGCTCATCCGTCAATGCTCCGGCTTCGGAAATGGTCTTCAGAACCGTCTCCTTGCGCTTTTCCATCTCTTCGAACACGTCCACCCAATGCTTGAGTTCAGCAACCTCGGAATCGTCCATACCGCCAGTTTTTTCCTTGCGATAACGACTGATGAACGGGATGGTATCCCCTTCTGCGAACATGTCCGCACAGTTCTCCACCTGCCATGCCTTCAAGCCCATCAGACCGGCAATATGATTTATGTATATCTCTTTCATGACTTAATCTTCTGCAGTAATTTGCTTGAGTTCCTCACGGTAGGCGGCAAGGAGCCTGGAGCGGGAAATGAATCCCAGATATATCCCCTCATGGGTAAGCACCGGCAGGCGCCAGACTTCGGGGCGCTCGAACTTGCGCATCACGCTCTCCATGCGCTCATCCTCGTAAATGAAATCGGCTGGAGCATGCATTAAGTCCCGCACGCGCAGTCTGGCAAAACGCTCTGCATCGAACACGTGCTTGCGTATATCGTCCATCTCCAGCACACCCTCGAAATGTCCGTCGGAATCCAGCACAGGGAAGACCGCCACAGTGCTGTCGGAGATGACCGAGGACACATCCTGCAGGTTGTCGTCTGCACGGAGTCGCGGATATTTGTCCCGGATGAGGTCCGCGGTTTTGAGCAGTGCAAGCGCCGCCTGATCGCTGGAATGAGTCAGCAGATCTCCGCTCTGCGCTATGCGCTTGGTGTATATGGAATAGCGTTCACGTATGCGTGTAACCCCATAAGAAACGGTGGCACAGAGAATCAGGGGAAGCAGCAGCTCATATCCTCCTGTAATCTCGGCTATCAGGAAGATTGCTGTCATCGGGGCCTGCATAACACCTGCCATCAGCCCGGCCATGCCCACCAGGGCGAAGTTCTGTTCGGGCAGGGAAAGACCGCAGAGATTCACGGTCCGGGCAATCAGGAATCCAAGTATAGCACCCTCGAACAGGGTAGGACCGAAGGTTCCGCCCACACCGCCTCCGGAATTCGTCAGCGTCATGCTGACAACTTTCAGAAGGAGGATAAGAAGAAGGAATACCGGGACCCCCCAGGAAGATTTCATGCCGAGGTCTCCCCCGTTCAACAACTCACCCACAGAATCATACCCTTCGCCGAAGAGAGGAGGGAAAAGCCATATCAAGAGTGTGAGCCCTGCGCCGCATACCAACCAGCGAAGCCATGGGCTGCGGAATGTCTTGCCAAGATGGTCTTCCAGCCAGAGGGTGAACTTCGTGAAATACTGCGACATCAGTCCGCAGAATACACCCAGGAGCAGGTAGAAGGGCAGATTCCCCATGTTGAAAGGAGCCAGCGAGCAGGCGAATGGAGACTGCGGCCCCATGAAAACGTACGACACAACCGTTGCCGTCAGAGTGGATATCAGCAACGGCATGATGGAAGTCATGGAGATGTTGAACAGCAGGATCTCCAAAGTGAAGAGCACACCGGCCAGAGGAGCCTTGAATATACCGGCAATGGCACCTGCAGCTCCACAGCCTAACAGCACGGTCACTCCCCTGTACGACAGCTTGGCAGCGCGGCCAATATTGCTGCCGAAAGCAGCCCCAGTATAGACAATCGGAGCTTCGGCACCCACGGAACCACCGAGACCGATGGTTATGGCGCTGGTCAATAGCGAAGACCACATGTTATGGGGCTTGATCCTGGATTCGTTGCGGGAAACCGCCAGCAGCACTTTGGTAACCCCGTGCCCTATATTATCCTTGATCACATAGCGCACCAGCACCAACGAAATCAGCATACCGACTGCAGGAAAAAGGAAATGCCCTCCACGGATCAGACCATGGATGAATCCAATCACCTTAAGCAGCACAACAGCAGAAGCTCCTGCGCAAAGCCCCACAAGAAGGCTGAGCAGCAGGAGTTTGGTGCTTTCGCTGAACTTTATATATGGCAGCTTCATAATCGGCTAATCGCCGTCCGGCCCGTCATCGTCTCCTCCATACTGGGAGATGTTGTCGTCCGGCAAAGTGCCGGCACCCGGATCCGCATCGGCGGAAGGCCCTGCGACCTGTTCGTTCTCCGCATTCTCCTCCCCTTCCAGCCAGCGCTCTATGTCTTCGAGATCATCGGTTTCCACCTTGATTTTAACCAGGCAGATGGAATCCGGCATTTCGATGGTAACAGCATAGAAAGGGGTACCGTCCGGCTTTGTGTATTTGGTAAGATCCTGGAACCAGTCGTTGAATCCGCCGGGATATTTCTCGTTGAACGCAGCAGCGAGTTCATCCGACATATTTTCGTAGCTGATTACTCGTCTCTTCTTGTTGTCCTGTGGCATAGGTTAATAGTGTTATTATTTCACCACAATATTAGAGTAAACTTTTTGATTTTGCAATAGCAAAAATCACATTCTTTCCGGAAGTTCTATGCCAAGCAAAGCCATGGCATGCGCAAGTACCTGTGCCACAGCAGTTATCAGCGTCAGACGCATGCTGCGAACTTTATCGTCAGGTTCACGAAGAATCTGCGTGTCGTGATAATACTGGTTGAATTCCTTGGCAAGATCGTAGGAATAGTTGGCCATCACCGCCGGCGAGAATGCGTCGGCCGCTTCGGCCAGTTTCTGCCTGTATAGATTCAGTAATTGAACAAGTCTAATTTCCTTTGGAGACAATTCTGCTCCAAGCTGAATCTGACCGGATTCAGCTTTCCGCAGGATACTGCGGATGCGGGCATGGGTATACTGGATGAAAGGACCCGTATTGCCATTGAAATCGATGGACTCCTTGGGGTTGAAGAGCATCTTCTTGCGCGGATCCACCTTAAGAATGAAGTACTTGAGGGCGCCAAGACCTATCATATGATAGAGCCTGTCCTTCTCCTCGTCGCTGATATCTGCCAGCTTGCCGGATTCCTCGGAAGTGGCCTTCGCCTCGAGGTACATGTCTTCGATCAGGTCGTCGGCATCCACCACGGTTCCCTCGCGGGACTTCATCTTGCCTTCCGGCAGCTCCACCATGCCATAGGAGAGATGGTAGATACGATCCGCCCACTCGAAACCGAGCTTTGCCAACACGAGCTTGAGCACCTGGAAGTGATAGTTCTGCTCATCGCCCACAACGTATACGTGGCTGTCCAGATTATACTCCGCAAAACGGCGCTCTGCCGTGCCAAGGTCCTGGGTCATATAGACGGACGTGCCGTCGGAACGGAGCAGGAGCTTGCGGTCCAGGCCGTCGGCGGTGAGGTCGCACCACACGCTGCCGTCGGGGTCCTGCACGAAAACACCCTTCTCCAGCCCCTTCTGCACCAGCTCCTTGCCAAGCAGATAGGTATCGTGCTCGTAGTAAGTCCTGTCGAAACTGATGCCAAGGGCGCGATAGGTCTGGTCGAATCCGTCGAAGACCCATCCGTTCATCTTCTGCCAGAGGGCGCGCACTTCCGGGTCGCCCTGCTCCCACTTCACCAGCATCTCGTGCACCTTCTCCATCACGGAAGGATCTTCCTTCTCCATCTTGGAGAACTCCACGTAGCAGTCACCCACAAGGTGGTCACCTTTCTTGCCGGTGCTCTCCGGGGTGGCCCCGTTGAAACGCTGCTGCCAGGCGTACATGCTCTTGCAGATGTGCACTCCACGGTCGTTCACCAGCGTGGCCTTGATTACATCGTTGCCGGCGGCGGAAAGCAGGCGGCTCACCGAATCGCCAAGCAGGTTATTGCGTATGTGCCCGAGGTGCAGGGGTTTATTGGTGTTGGGGGATGAGAACTCCACCATTATCTTCTTCCCGGTGGCAGGCAGGCTGAAGTAATCTTCTCCGGCGGAGATGATTCCCTCCAGCGCCTCGCGCCAGTAGAGATTGCTGAGGCTCAGGTTAAGGAAGCCCTTCACGCTGTTGAAAGCGCTGATCTCGGGGCAGTGCTCCACCAGCCAGCCGCCTATGGCAGAACCGGTTGCGTCGGGCGCGGCATGGGATATCCTTAAAAGAGGAAAGACTACAAGCGTGTAGTCTCCCTCGAATTCTTTGCGGGTCACCTGCACCTGAAGGGTTGCAGCGTCGACCTCGGCTCCATAAAGCTCCTTTACGGCCTGTGCGGCCTTCGCGGAGATGAACTGTTCAGGGGTCATTCTTTATCCCAGATAAGATTTGAGTAATTTGCTTGCGGAAGGCTTCTTGAGTTTGCGTATGGCCTTCTCCTTAATCTGGCGTACACGCTCACGCGTGAGGTCGAGGCGTTCGCCGATCTCCTCCAGAGTCATCTCCTGGCAACCTATGCCGAAGAAACTCTTGATGATCTCGCGCTCACGGCCGGTCAGGATCTGGAGGGCGCGCTCGATCTCGATGCTGAGGCTCTCGTTGGTGAGACCCTTGTCTGCCATGGGGCTGTCGTCGTTGGGCAGCACGTCGAGCAGGCTGTTGTCTTCGCCCTCGACGAAGGGAGCGTCCACGCTCACGTGGCGTCCGCTTACGCGAAGGGTGTCTGCGATCTTGTCGGTGGGGATGTCTATCATCTCGGCAAGTTCCTCGGTGGAAGGCTGGCGCTCATGCTCCTGCTCGAACTTTCCGAGGGCCTTGTTGATCTTGTTGAGGGATCCCACCTGGTTCAAGGGCAGACGCACTATGCGGGACTGCTCTGCCAGGGCCTGGAGTATGCTCTGACGTATCCACCACACTGCGTAGGAGATGAATTTGAAACCACGGGTTTCATCGAATTTTTCCGCAGCCTTGATGAGACCCAGATTGCCTTCATTGATCAAATCAGGAAGGCTAAGCCCCTGATTCTGATACTGTTTCGCAACAGATACCACGAATCGGAGATTAGCCCTCGTGAGTTTTTCCAATGCTACCTGGTCGCCCTTGCGGATGCGCTGTGCCAGTTCTACTTCCTCCTCCGGTGACACCAACTCTTCGCGGCCTATTTCCTGGAGATATTTGTCCAGCGAGGCACTCTCGCGGTTGGTGATCGATTTTGTAATCTTTAATTGTCTCATTTACTCTTATTCGTCTTTCGCGAAGCCGAAGTAGACGGACTTTCCGTTGGCATCCACGCCCTCGATGTAAATGGCCCTCTTGCTGCGGTACGCGATATCTATCACTTCCCGAGGCTTGGAAACAGGCTGGTCGTTCACATAGAGGATGACCGTGCCGTCGGTGGCACCCGCCTTGGCGAGTGTGCCGTTTCCGGCAGAGACGATCTCAACTCCCTTCTTGAGCCCGAGCTTTGCGAGCTTGTCCTTGTCCGCTTCCTTGAGCGAGCCGCCGTAGAATGCGGTTTCACCCTCATCATTGACGGTGCCGGTTATACGCTCCGTGCCCTGGAAAGTCACAGGGAGTTCCTTAACCTTGCCGTCGCGGACAATCTTGAGGACAGCCTTGTCGTCGGGATGGAAACCGTTGACCTTTTCCTGAAGTGCTGAAGGCGATTTAACGACCGTAGAATCTATTGCAAGCAGGATATCTCCTTCCTTGACTCCGGCCTTGTCTGCCGCTCCGCCCTTCGAAACCTCGTTAATATATACGCCGTCCAACGAAGAAAGTTTCATTTTATCTGCAATTTCCTGGGTGACCGGGCTCATCGTCACTCCGAGCTTCGCACGCTTGACGGAACCGAAGTCGATGAGGTCGCCGACAATCTTCTTCACGATGTTGGAAGGCACCGCGAAAGAGTATCCTGAATAGGCACCGGTCTGGGACACGATTGCAGTGTTGATACCCACCAGTTCGCCGGCCTTGTTCACGAGAGCGCCGCCGGAGTTTCCGGGGTTGACGGCGGCATCGGTCTGGATGAAGGATTCGATCTTGAATTCACGGGTGGTGTTGGGCATCGAGCGGCCCTTTGCACTCACGATACCGGCTGTGATGGTGCCGCGGAGTTCCTCTCCGAGCGGCGATCCGATTGCAAGCACCCATTCGCCCAGGCGGAGTTTGTCCGAATCCCCGATGGGCACGATGGGCAAGCCGTCGGCCTCGATCTTGATGAGGGCCACGTCGGTAGCAGGGTCGGTGCCGATGACGCTGGCCTTGTAGGATTTGTTATTATTGAGGGTAACCTCGATTTCGGTAGCACCCTGCACTACATGATTGTTGGTGACGATATAGCCATCTTCGCGGATAATGACGCCGGAACCGCTTCCCTGCTGCACACGCTCGCGGGATTGAGGCTCTCCGGGATTTCCAAAGAAGAAGCTGAACGGATCGAAATTATAATACTGCTGGGTGGTCTTGACCGTCACCTTGACGAACACCACGGCATCCACCGCAGACTCGGCTGCATATGTGAAATCCGGATAATTATCTTGTGACAGATTGACAGTGCGGTATGCCGAACCGTCAATGGAATAGGATGTCTGTGTAGTTGCTGTCTGGGTTTCAGGCTGGTTGGCTTTAACGATGCCGAATGCGGTCAGCCCGCTCAAAAGTACGGATGCGATAACTGTTAGCATATTCTTGTTCATATCTTTTGTTTTTATTGTCTTTTGCCGGATTCTTAAAAAATCAAAAGATATGCCAAATTATTCGCCATTAATTCCTATATTTGCAGTTACCCTCGCGCGAGAGGGCGTATGTAGGATAGTAAAATAGAGAAGATATATGGAATTCAACGTTTCAAGTGCCGAATTGCTCAAAGCCCTGGTGGATGTTTCCAAGGCCATCCCCGCAAAGACAACCCTGACCATCCTGGAGAACTTCCTCTTTGTCGTTAAGGGTAACAAACTCGAGATCACAGCTTCCGACCAGGAACTCACCCTCCGCACCAACGTGCCGGTTGAAAGCGTGAAAGAAGAAGGCAGCATCGCCGTGCCCGCACGCCAGATGATAGACCTCTTCAAGGCCCTTCCGGACCAGCCGGTCAACATCCACACCACCTCGGATTCATCTTTCGAGTGCGTATGGTCCAACGGTAATTCCGCACTTCCGTTCTTCCCCGCAGAGGACTTCCCCGAAATCAAGGGTGCCGGCGCCGAAGCAATCACCATCACCGTTCCGGCTGGGAACCTGGTGGACGGCATCAGCAGCACCATCTATGCCACGGCAGACGATGAGATGCGCCCTGCGATGAACGGTATCTTCTTCGATATCGCCCCCGAGGCTACCACCCTGGTGGCATCCGACTCCCACAAGCTTATCTGCTACACCACCGACGAGGTCAAATCCGAGGCAGTGGCATCCTTCATCCTTCACAAGAAGCCCGCAGGCGTGCTGAAGGCCATCGTAGACAAGGAAGCCGGAGACGTCACCGTCACCTTCGACAACGCCACCGCGGTCTTCACCTTTGGCGAAACCATGATGGTCTGCCGCCTGGTAGTAGGCAAGTATCCCCGCTACCGCGATGTAATCCCTCAGAACAATGCCAACGTGCTCCGCATCGACAGGGCCCAGCTCCTGAACACCGTTCGCCGCGTGGCAGTCTGCGCCAACAAGGCTTCGAACCACATCAAGTTCGAGCTCAAGCCCGGCCAGTTGGAAATCACCGCACAGGATCTCGGCTTTGCAACCGAAGCCTACGAAAAGCTCGAGTGCGATTACAGCGGTGCAGATCTCGTCATCGGATTCAAATCTTCCTTCCTCATCGAGATACTTGGCAATATGAGCTGCGAAACTGTTGTGCTCAAGTTCGCCGACGCCCGCAGGGCGGCACTGATTGTTCCTTCCGAAGAAGAAGCCGAGAGCGAAAAGATCTGCGGCATCCTGATGCCGATTATGGTTTCCTAAATTAACAGACTATGGATCTGAATCTTACAAGGCCCCTGATTTTCTTCGACATAGAGAGCACGGGGCTTAGCATTCCTGCAGACTCTATAATAGAACTGAGTTTCGTCAAGGTCTTCCCCGGCAACCCCGAGCCGGAGGTCAAGACGTGGAAGATACGCCCGTGGGACTATGAGAACAACTGCCAGCGCCACATCAGCGAAGACGCTTCCAAGGTGAACGGGGTTCACGATGAAGACCTCAAGGGCTGCCCCCTCTTCATAAAAGTGGCAGGCGAGATAGCCGAATGGCTGAAAGACAGCGACCTGGCCGGATTCAACTCTGCCAAATTCGACCTTCCCATGCTTGCGGAAGAATTCGAACGCGTGAAGCAGTACTGCAGGATGCGGATATCTTCTGCAGAAGCTCGGGAACTTCTCGCGAAAGTGGAGACAGTCAACCTTCACGAGCCCCTGATGGTCGACGTGCAGAATATATTCCACACCATGGAGCCCAGGAACCTCCGCGCCGCCTACCGTTTCTATTGTGGAGGTGAGGATTTCGAGAACGCCCATGCCGCCGAAGCCGACACCCTGGCCACATTCGAGGTACTCAAGGCCCAGCTGGACCGTTACAAAGAGCCCGACAAATACCGCGAGCAGGTGCTCAAAAACGACGTTCAGGCTTTGGCTGCATTCGTCGGAAAGAAATACGTGGACTTCTCCGGCCATCTTATCATGGGTGACGACGGCGAGGTCTACATCAATTTCGGCAAACACAAGGGCAAGACCGCCCGCGAAGTATGGAAGGCCGAACCGGCTTATTATTCCTGGATACAGGATGCCAGTTTCACCCTCGATACCAAGGCTCAGTTCGCCAAACTGGAAAAACAATTCAGGGCCGAACGCGATGCCGCCGGCAAACGCCCTGCCACCGCAAACGAACTCGAAGACCTGAAGAATAAATTCAACAACGGAAAACTGTTTTAGCATTTATCAGTCGTGAGACTCATACCTATCTATACCTGGAACAAGGGTATACGCAATTTCGACATACGCAGCAAGCGTTTCAGCAAGCAGCCCTGGGCGCAGGGGGTTATTCTCCTCGCGTGCGTGATGATAGCGATGCTGCTGGCCAACCTGCCCTTTACGAAGGTCTTTTACAACGATTTCCTACATACTGCATTCACCCTTCATATAGCCAGCCCGGACGGTGCCCTGAATCTGTATGTGCCGAAGGATCTGACTGTGGAGAAGCTCATCAACGATGTGCTGATGATGGTTTTCTTCTTCACCGTAGGTCTGGAAATACGCCGCGAGATCGCATACGGCGAGCTTTCCTCCCCCAGGAAGGCATTGCTGCCGGTAATAGCGGCATTCGGCGGCGTGGTTGCTCCCGCGCTCATCTATTCCCTGGTGAATCACGGCGCTGCGGCTGCATCAGGATGGGGAATTCCTACGGCCACGGATATTGCCTTCGCCGTGTGCATCCTTTCGGTGCTCGGGGACAGGGTACCCATATCGCTTAAGGTCTTCCTGACCGCACTTGCCATTGCAGATGACCTGATCGCCATCCTCGTAGTGGCATTCTTCTACGGTGGAGCAATACGCTTGAACCTCCTGCTGATTGCCATTCTCGTCATGGCATTCATATTCCTTCTCAAGCAACTGGGAGAGAAGCACGTGTTCCCTTACCTTTTGCTCGCACTGGTAGTATGGGTGCTGTTCTACTATTCGGGCATCCACGCGACCATGTCCGGGGTGGTGATGGCATTTCTCATCCCCTCAAGCCCCCGATACAACAAGTCCCAGTTCGAGCATAGATGGCTTAAATACACCAGACGCTTCAACGAATTTGCCGATGTGCCTTCAAATGCCTTCCCTAACGGCCCACAGAGGCACTGTTTAAAGAAACTGGGCAAGATCGGAAAAGGCTCGATGGATATGACATACCGTCTGGAAACAGCCCTCTCTCCCTGGGTCAATTTCCTGATCATGCCGCTGTTCGCCCTTGCGAATGCAGGAGTCGAGATAGCCGATCCGAGCTACTTCAACGTATTCCATTACGAGCCTGTGCTTGGTAGCGTAAGCATGGGCGTTTTCCTCGGTCTTGTTTTGGGCAAGCCCATAGGCATTACTTTGTTCAGTTGGATCGCTATCAAATGCAATGTGGGAGAAATGCCCGCCAAGGCCACCTGGCCGATGTTCTTTGCCGTTGCATGCCTCGGTGGCATAGGTTTCACCATGTCCATCTTTGTGGACACTCTTTCTTTCAGCGACCTTCTGGATGCGCACCAGCTGCGGGATATGGGAAAAATCGCCGTGCTGATGGGCTCTCTGTGTGCAGGCGCCCTGGGATCAATTCTGGTCAGCATTATTGCCAAGAAGAGTGAAGTTCATAAAAAATAACTATATTTGCATCCCCGTTCCCAGTGGACGGCATGCCACTTTAGCTCAGCGGTAGAGCAGCGCATTCGTAACGCGCAGGTCGGGAGTTCAAATCTGCCAAGTGGCTCGAAAGGCGACCCTTAAGGCCGCCTTTTTTGTTATTCTTCCATAATAATTGCTATTTTTGTAAGTATGAACGTACTGAAATACTTACTTCCCGCTTTGCTGGTCTGCAGCATTGCAAACGCAACGACACCAAAACTAAATGAATTCCCTGCCAGCGACTCTCGCATAACCTATGTGGCACGCACACTGGTTGAAGGCAACGACGTTTCTTTCGACTGGACCGGTTCCTACATCCGCATCGCCTTCGAAGGCAGTTACCTGGCCGTCACCCTGAGCGACAGCGGCAAGGACTGGTTCAACGTATGGCTCGACTCCCCCTTCACCAAGGACGCAGACCGCATCCTTACCGCCAAGGGAGACACAACCCTGGTGCTCTGCGATGCGGACATCCTGAAGGCGAAATACGGAAAGAAGGTGCCGAAACAGCATACGGTCATACTCCAGAAACGCACCGAGGCCAGCCAGGGCAGGGTTACCATCCATAGCTTCAAGGCGGAAAAGATTCTTCAGGCGGAGCCCATAAAACAGAGGGTTATCGAGTTCGTGGGCGATTCCTTCACCTGCGGATACGGCGCCGAGAACAGCAAGCCATCCGATCCCTTCCGTCCGGAAGATGAGAACCAGAACCACACCCACGCAGCCATCCTGGGCAGGTATTTCGATGCGGACATACTGGTTGCAGCACATTCCGGCCAGGGCGTGAACCGCAACTACAACGACGGCGGCCGCGGCTATACAATGGTCGACCGCTACCTGCGCCTTTTCGACGCCTCAGATCCCAAAGACAAGGATGCTCCCAAATGGGCGCCGGAATCTTTCCCGGTCAAACCGGCAATCACCGTCATCTACCTGGGCGAAAACGACTTCTCCCGCCAGCGTCAGCCTTCCAAACGCGCCTTTACCGAAGACTATATAAAACTCCTGAAGGAAATCAAGGCTTTCTACGGCGAGGATCACCCGATACTCTGCGCAGCACCGAGGATAGAAGTATTCGAATATGTGCAGGCGGCCGTGGAGCAGGCCGGCATGAAGAACGTGACCTATACCGGCATATTCCGCCAGGCTTTCCTGATGAACGAAACCGGATCCTCACATCATCCGGCATACCCCGCCCAGCGGAAGATTGCCCACAACTTCATCCCCTATATCTCTACCCTCACCGGGTGGCCGATACAGGAGAAACCCATTCTGTAGGGGCTCCAAACAGATTTATCCGCAGTAGAAATACTGGGCCACCAGACGGCGCATCAGCTTGGTGTCGCCGCGCGCCTCGCGGTGCAGGGATTCATCGTGATAGGAACGCAGGGACTTGATAATGCCGTCTATCATGCGCGGGCGGAACACGTCCGCATCCTCATAGACCGAACGGACCTTCTCCAGGCACTCGGCACTCTCCGTGCAGCATGTAGGCAGCTGCTCGAGGGTGGCCAGACGCGCAGCATTCTCGCTGCGGTGGATGTCCATGTCCACGTACTTCTCTTCCGCGATGCGGAGAGCCTCCTCCCTTGGCATTTCCAGGCCCTTGCGGGCAGCCACGCATAGTCCGGCCATAAGCTGGTAGATGTCGGCGGAGCAGTCGGGGCTGCGCATCTCGAAGGTCTGCTTGGCGGTTGTATCGTGATCGGCCTGCTGCTCAAGGGGATTCGCCTTTGAGCACATATCCGTGCCGGAACTCCAGCCCAGAGGCACGCGCACCAATGCGGAACGGTTGCAATCCCCCCAGCAAACATTCGTAGGCGCTTCCTGATGAGGCACGAGGCGGAAGTAGGATGTAGGGTTCTTGTTGCCGAAAGCGGTGATGGACGGGGCCATATTCATGAGTCCGGCAATAGCGCGCCGGGCCTCCTCGGAGAGCCTGCCGTCCGCACCCAGGGTGACATTCCTGCCATCCTTCATCAGGCGCATGTGTATATGCATGCCGGACCCGGCCTTGCCGGTAGTGATCTTCGGGGCGAAACTCACGTCCAACCCGTACTTGAAGGCCAGGTTACGGATAACCCACTTTGCCAGAAGCAGTTGGTCTGCGGCGGTATCCACAGGATTGGGCAGGAACTCTATCTCATTCTGCTCATAAATCTTGCCGTCCAGGGTGAAGTTGCCCACCTCGCTGTGGCCGTATTTTATCTGACCGCCTGTCTTGGCCACATGGTCCATGCAGGCACGGCGGAAGTCGTTCATCTTCGCAAACGGCTCACTCTCGTGATAACCCTTCTGGTCGGTGGCCGGGAATAGAGGATCCTCGTTGCATATCACATAGTACTCCAGCTCGCCCATGGCCTCGAACTGCATGCCGGTGCTCTCCTCGAAAGCCTTCTCGGCCCTCATCAGAGTAGCGTAGGGAGCGCAGTCGAAGGGCTCTCCGTTCTTGTCGAAGAAGCTGCAGAGGAAGCACAGGGTGGGAATCTCGTTGAAGGGATCCACAAACGCTGTGCGGTAGCGCGGAAGCACGTACAGGTCGCTGTTCCCTGCCTCTATGAAAGAAGGGAAAAGACTGGATCCGTCCACACGCTCACCTTCCGTGAGGATGGTTTCGGCGTATTCAAGGTTATTGATAGTAAAATTGAGCGTCTTCACGCGTCCGTCTTCTGCCGGATACATGAAGTCTATCATGCGTATATTCTTTTCGCAGATAAAATTGAGCATATCCTCACGGGTGAAGGCCTCCGGAGACTTTTCCAGGAATGAAACCACCTCGTTGGGATTCAAAGCAATTCGTTTGTCCATTACAGAAATTGGTTATTTATATAATTTAAGTGTTGCAATCAAAGGGTTTGCCGGAGTTGTCGATTCCGGACGGTATTCCACAGCGCATTGCATGTGCAGTTCGGCTGCCTTCAGCCGCATTGCCATAATCACTTCGCCCGCCTCCAGCAGGTACCGCCTCGGAGACGTAGGCCCCAGCACCCGTATCATCCCCTCCTTCTCGTCCGTCTCGTACCTAAAAGATTCGGATTCTTTTATTATGGTTCCCGCCCGCAGCACCGCCTGCACTTGTACTGGCATAACTGATGCGTCGACCGACGCATCAGTCGACAATCTCTCAAGCAATCCCTCTACGGAAGCGGACGGACGCCTAACGGGAGCTTTGCCGGAACGGAACTCCTCCATCTTGTTTTCCAGGTAATTATCTGCCATTTGCAACTGCCTCCGCACAGCGAATGCCATCTATGGCCGATGAGACAATGCCTCCGGAATAGCCCGCTCCCTCTCCGCAAGGGTAGACCCCGGGCATGGAAACATATTCAAGGGTTTCGGGGTCGCGGGGGATGCGGACGGGGGAAGAAGTCCTGGACTCGACACCCAGGAGCAGGGCGGCATTCGTATAATAGTTACGTATCTTGACCCTCGGAAAAACCTTACGCAGACGGTCCGCAATCATCGGCGGAAGCAATTCATGCAGAGGAGCGGAAATCACACCGGGATGATAGGTGGTCTCCGGCATCTTCTTGCTGATCTTTCCAAGGCAGAAATCCTCCATGCGCTGGGCAGGGGCCGCCATGGGATTCTCCGCGCCATTCGCAGCGCAGAAATCATACATCTTCTTCTCCACCGAATGCTGGAAATCCATCATGCGGAACGCCGAATCGCCCGGAACATCCTCCGGCTCGATCTGCACCACTACGCCGGCATTGGCGAATTTGCCGCTGCGGGCGGAATTGCTCATGCCGTTCAGTACCACTGTGCCGGGCTCGGTGGAAGAGGGCACCAGGATGCCGCCCGGGCACATGCAGAAGGAGAACACGCCGCGGCCGTCCTGCTGCTCCACGAATGAGTATTCCGCGGCCGGCACGCCAGGTTTCCAGGTGCCGTGATACTGCGCCCAGTTAATCTTCTCCTGAGGATGCTCCACGCGCACTCCCATGGCAAATCCCTTGGCCTCCAGAGTGCCGCCCCGGGCCGCCAGCATCTCATAGATATCGCGTGCAGAGTGGCCTGTAGCCAGGATTACGGCCTTGCCGGAGTATACTTTTCCGTCGGCCGTCCCGATCCGGAAAGCGCCCGGCTCACCCTCAATGGAGACCACCTTCGATTCGAAGTGATACTCCCCTCCGTGGGCCACGATGCACTTGCGGATATTCTCCACCACCACAGGCAGTTTGTCCGACCCTATATGAGGATGGGCGTCGATGAGTATGTCTTTCGACGCGCCGAAATTCACCAGTTGCTGAAGCACCTCGCGTATGTCCCCTCGTTTGGAAGAACGGGTGTAGAGTTTGCCGTCAGAAAAAGCCCCGGCCCCGCCTTCGCCGTAACAATAGTTGGATTCGGGATTCACCAGGCCTGTCTGCGAAAGCTTCGCCATGTCGAACTTGCGGGCATGAACATCCTTTCCGCGCTCCAGGATCACAGGCTTCAAGCCCAGCATCAGGAGCTTCAGGGCGGCGAACATTCCGGCAGGGCCGGCGCCCACCACGATAACCGGCTCGGCCGTTGAAACATCCTGATATTCAGGAAGTTCATAGGGCTGATACTCACCCGGGGCATAGGCCTCGTACCTGTATCGCCACACCGGCTCCTTGCGGGCATCGATGGAACGCTTCACGGCAATCCACTGAAGGCCGCCTGCCTTGGCTTCTATCTCCTTCAGGCGCGGTTCCCGCGTCAGGGGGCAACTTATCTCGAACTCTTTCATATCACTCCGCTTCCTATCATTTCGCCGTCCGGGGCATACCACACGGCGAACTGGCCGGCGGTTATGCCACGCTGGGCTGAATCGAACAAAATATACATGCCGTCCTCCCGGCGGAGGAGGGTTGCATCCTGCAGGGGCTGACGGTAGCGGATGCGCACGCGGTAGCGGCGCGTCTCCCCCACTGCCATCTCCATGTCCGGACGAATCCAGTGGAGATCATCCGGCGCCACACGGAGGCAGAGGCGGGAAAGCCCGGGATGCGTATGGCCCTCGCCGACATAGATTATATTCTTCTCTATATCCGTGGAAATCACGAAGATGGAATCCTTGTGACCGCCGATGTTAAGGCCCTTGCGCTGGCCTATGGTGTAGAACTGCGCACCCTCGTGACGCCCCACAATCTTCCCGAAAGGATTCTCCTTCCACCGTGTCTTGCGCACGTGTTTCTTGCCGGAACGGTAGGTCTCGGTCTCGAACTGGATGGCATCGTAGTTCAGAGGCGTGGAAAGCGTCCTCAGGTCTTCATCCGTCATGGACGCAATCTTCGCATCGTCGAAAGGATGCGAATCTTCCACCGGAGTGGCCTTGTCTTCCGAGATGTAGTGGGAGATGACTGGCAGCGGACCTGAATAATCATCCTTCAGTATGCTGCGGACTATGTCGCACTGCCGCTGATACAGCGCATCCGACTCATAGAAAGCCGGATAGACCTCCACCACATCCCCCTCGACAGACTTGAGTTTCTGCTGCAGGAATGTAGGCAGATCCACCTTCCCAACGAAGCATATGCCCTGGGAATCCTTCTTGTCGGCAGACGGCAGGTCAGCCTCCTTCGCCAACCTCCGCACCTCGCTCTTCAGCATCCCCCCGATGGGGAAAATGGCCTTGGAAAGCTGCTTCTGGCTCAACTGGCACAGGAAATAGCTCTGATCCTTCACCGGATCCACTCCCTGGAGTATTTTGTATATGGTGTGCGCCTGGCCTTTCGGACGGGCAATGCCCGTACAATCGGCCCCTTGCGGGTCATTGACGGGCCCTTTGCCCGTCGCGGAGGGCACGCGCTCAATGCGGGCGTAGTGGCCCGTCGCCACCATATCCGCCCCCATCTTCTGCGCCACCTTCAAGAACGCATCGAACTTGATCTCCCTATTGCAAAGCACATCGGGATTCGGCGTACGCCCCTTGGAATACTCGTCGAACATATAGTCAACCACACGCTGGCGGTAGCTCTTGCTCAGGTCGACGAAATAGAAGGGAATCTCCAGTTTGCGGGCGACCATCTCGGCCACGAACTTGTCTTCTTCCCACTCGCAATCCCCATGCAGGGTGGCATCGGCATCGTGCCAGTTCTGCATGAACATCGCGAAAACGTCGTATCCCTGCTGCTTGAGCAACAGGGCGGCAACGCTGGAATCGACTCCGCCGGACAGTCCTACGCAAATCTTCATAAGACTGCAAAGATACTGCTTTTTCTGTTTCCAGAAAAAAATCACTAAATTTGAAATCGTATGAAACGCATATTACTGGCTATCTGCCTCTTATCGGCATGCCTGGCCGCCCGCGCCGGGGAAAGCGTCAGCCTCGACGGAAAGTGGAAACTGGATTACTGGAAGCAGGGCCGCACGGCCGTGCTGGGGCCTGAAGACCTTGCCACACAGGGCATAACCCCCAAGGCCATAGACGCTACTGTGCCCGGAAATGTGGAACTGGACCTGCTGGCCGCAGGCCTTATAGATAACCCCGAAATCGGCAGCAACATCTATAAACTCCGCCCCTGGGAAGGCTTCCAGTGGCGTTACAGCAGGAGTTTCCAAACCCCTGCACATGGGGAAGAAGACTACCTGGAACTGGATTTCGAAGGCATAGACTGCTACGCGGAAGTCTGGTTGAACGGCAAGCACATCGGCTCCACCGACAACATGCTGATTCCATGGAAATTCGATGTCAGCGAAACCCTGCAGCCGGTCGGCGGCACCAACAGCCTGGAAGTCTACATCCGCTCCACGGTGCTGGAAGTGCGGAAGGAAATCCCTCCAGTATACGCCTACAACTGGGGCCGCACCGAGGCGCCTTATGTGCGTAAGGCCGCCCATTCCTTCGGCTGGGATATCATGCCCAGGCTGGTGAGCGCCGGGCTCTGGCGGAGCGTGCGTATCAACATAGAAAAGCCAGCCCACATCAGGGACGTACACTGGACCACCAGAAGCCTTGATACAGCCAAAGGAACAGCCGATATCGCAATGGACTACGTTCTCACCCTTCCCGTTGATTATCAAGAAGATGCACTGACGGCAGAGATACTCCTGTCCTACAAGGGAGAGACCGTCTGGAAGGAAGTCTTCCCCATCCGCACACACGCTTTCAGGCATCGCGCCAGCCTCAGCAACGTGCACTTCTGGTGGCCCCGCGGATACGGCGAACCCGCCCTCTACGATGCCATCTTCCGCATCCGCGGTAAGGACGGCAGCATCTGGGACGAGGACATACGCCGCATAGGCATACGTACCATCAGGCTCGACAATACCCAGACCCACACCAAGGACAATCCGGGCCGCTTCTGCTTCGTGGTAAACGGCGAGCCGGTGTTCATCAAGGGCAGCAACTGGACGCCACTGGACGCCCTCCACAGCAGGGACCCGCAGCATCTGGAGAAGGCTTTCGCGCTGGTAACCGACCTAAACTGCAACATGCTCCGCTGCTGGGGCGGCAACGTCTACGAAGATGAACCGTTCTACAAGCTCTGCGACGAGGCGGGCGTGATGATATGGCAGGATTTCTCGATGGGATGCACGGCCTACCCTCAGACCACGGATTTTCAGCAGAGGCTGGAGAAGGAACTCTACGCGGTTGTCCTGCGCCTCCGCAGCCATCCCTGCATAGCCCTCTGGGCCGGAAACAACGAGGATGACGTACTGATCGCCGACGGCGATTTCCGGGCCTACAAGCCGGACCCGAACCGGGATATAGTCACCCGCAGGACCATTCCGGAGGCACTTTTCGCCCTCGACCCGACACGCGACTATCTCCCATCCTCCCCCTGGTGGAGCCCGGAACTCATAAAAGAATACTACACTGCCAAGGCCCTGCCGGAAGACCACCTCTGGGGCCCTCGCGGCTACTACAAGGATCCCTTCTACTCCAAGTCCAATCCCCTCTTCGCCAGCGAGACCGGATACCACGGCATGCCCTGCCGCGAAAGCCTCGAGCAGATGTTCACCCCCGGCAACGTGTATCCATGGACGGGAGACTTCGAGTGGAACGATGAATATGTGACCAAGGCAGTCCGCAAATGGAAGGAGGACACCGACAGGGATTCCCGCCGTAACAACCTGATGACCAAGCAGGTACGCATCCTTTTCGGAGATGTTCCCACCGACCTCGACGACTTCATCTTCGCCTCCCAGTCGGTGCAGGGGGAAGCTGTAAAGTACTTCATTGAGATGTTCCGTGCCGGCAAGTTCGACACCCGCACAGGCATACTCTGGTGGAACATCCGGGACGGATGGCCCATCATCTCCGACGCGGTAGTCGACTGGTATTTCCGCCCGAAGCGCGCCTACTGGTACATCAAGCGGGCGCAAACCGATGTATGCGTGATGATTACCGATGCCGCGGACGGCGCACACCCGATAGTTGCAGTGAACGATACCCGCAAGCCGGTAAAGTGCAAGATTACCGTCAGGGATGCCGCAAGCGGCAAAACCGTATGGAGAGGAAGCACAAAACTGGAAGCAAACGGAAGGGCGGAACTTGCTCGCCTTGAACGCCCTAAAGGACAGGGAATCTGGCTGATAGAATACAGCGTGGACGGCGCCCCCACGACACACAACCACTATCTTTACGGCGAACCGCCTTTCAAACTTGAAGAATACCGCAGATTATTTGTATATTTGTGAGTTATAACACAAGATTATGACCGAAAAAGAGATCAAAATCATATTCCACGAATACACTTCGCTGGACGAGCTGGATAAGGAAGACCGCGAACTCGCGGATGCCGCAATAGATGCGATGAAGGGCTCATATGCGCCTTATTCCCATTTCAACGTGGGTGCGGCCCTGAGGCTTAGCAACGGAGTGATAGTGAAGGGAGCTAACCAGGAGAATGCCGCATTCCCTTCCGGACTCTGCGCCGAGCGCACGGCCATGTTCCACGCCGGAGCCTCATATCCCGACAAGGCCATGGTTTCGCTGGCGATAGCCGGAGGAGTTATGGGACGCCTTGCTAAGGCCCCTGCAACCCCCTGCGGAGCGTGCCGTCAGGTGATGGCCCAGTACCAGCTGAAGGGTGGCAGGCCCATGTCGGTGCTCATGATAGGAGATGGCCAGATATGGAAGTTCGACAAGGTCGACGACATTCTGCCCCTGATTTTTGACAGCATCTAAAAAATTACGTATATTTGCAACGGGAAAGTCGTACACGACCAGCTCCCTCCCAACTCCCCCAGGGCAGGAATGCAGCAAGGGTCAGAGGTTGTAGCGGTGCGATGTACTAAGCTTTCCCTTTTTTCGTTTTATGAAGTCTGACATAATCATAATCGGCGGAGGTGCGGCCGGCCTTATGGCCGCCTATGGAGCAGCATCCACCCTGGTGGCGGCAGGATCCGACGCCTCCGTGCTTCTTCTGGAAAAGATGCCCCGCCCAGGGCGCAAGATAATGATTACAGGCAAAGGCCGCTGCAATTTCACAAATGTAAAGGATTGGAACGCCTTCAGCGCCCACATCCGCAGCAAGGCCAACTTCGTAAAACCCGCATTCTACAACCTTACGCCCGAAAACCTTGTAGAGTTCTTCGAATCCGTCGGCATGCCATCCGTGGTAGAGCGCGGAGACCGCGCCTATCCCTCATCCTATCATTCCACGGACGTGATTGACGCTCTGGTGCGTGCATGCCAGGGTGTCGGCGTAAAGATTGAAACTGAAGCCGAAATCTCATCCTGTCATTCCGAACCTGCGGAGCAGGTGAAGGAATCTCCTTTCACCATAACCACCGCCGATGGCCGAACCTACACCTGCAGCCGCCTCATAATCGCCACCGGCGGCCTCTCATATCCCGGCACCGGCTCCACCGGCGATGGCTACCGCTTCGCCACCGACACCGGCCACACCCTCACCCCGCTCTTCCCCTCGCTTACCGCCCTGGTCCCCCGCGGCTACAAACTGACCACGCTTGATAATCAGGCACTTGCTGAAAGTCGTCTGGTAAAAAAGAACCAGACGACTACACCTAATCCGCTGATAATCAGCAGCACCACCGAACTACCCCGCCATATCGACCGCAGCACGCCGCTGACCGAATTGGGCGAAAAGTTCCAGAACATACACCTGAAGAATGTCGGGGTGCAGTTGCTGATAGAAGGCACTGTGGCTGACAGCGAATTCGGTGACATAGACTTCACCGACGGCGGAATCGAAGGTCCGATAGGCTTCCAGCTTAGCCGGAAGGCGGTCAAGGCCCTGATCAACGGCTCCCGCGTCAAACTCATTCTCGACCTCAAGTCCGGCATCAGCCTCACAGAACTCACAACGCGCGTGAAGGAACTGTGGATGCAGATAGACAAGGATCCCCGCAGCCGCGGGGTACGCGAAAAGGAAAAGTGCCGCATCCTGCTGGGCAAGCTGATGCCCTGGGAGTTGATTCCGGCGTTCACCGCGGCCAATCCCGGAATCTTCACGCTGGAGAGGAAAGGACGCACCGACACCAAGGTCTGGGTTAATCTCCCCACCATAGCCAAGTGCTTGAAAGAGTGGGAGTTCGACATCGAAGGATATGTGGGATACGAGCGCGCCGTGGTAACCGCAGGCGGTGTCAGCACCGACGATGTAATCGCCAAAACGCTAGAATCCCGGAAGGTGCCGGGGCTCTATTTCTGTGGGGAAGTTCTGGATGTGGATTGCGATACGGGCGGCTACAATCTCCACTGCGCCTTTGCTACCGGCCTCCTCGCCGGCCAGTCGGCCGCTAAAAATCTGCTATCCTAGATACAGGAGCCACATCCAATGACGTACGCTCACCGGCAAGATAATGATAGTAGCCGGCGATGGCGATCATAGCGGCATTGTCCGTAGTGAACTTGAATTCAGGAAGATAGGTATTCCATCCGCGCTTGCGTCCTTCGGCCACGATGCGATCGCGCAGCCCGCTGTTCGCCGACACGCCGCCGCCGATGGTAATCTCGCGAATTCCCGTCTGCTTAGCTGCTTTTATCAGCTTGTCCATCAGGATGTCGATCAGCGTCTTCTGGAACGAAGCGCAGATATCCTCCTTGTTCTTTTCCATGAAATCCGGATCCTTCGCAATCTCGTCCCGCACGAAGTAAAGAAGCGAAGTCTTGATGCCGCTGAAACTGTAGTCCAGCCCGGGGATATGGGGTTTTGCAAACTTGAAGCGCTCAGGATCGCCCAGTTTTGCAAGACGGTCGATCACAGGTCCGCCGGGATATCCGAGCCCCATCATCTTTGAGCACTTGTCGAAAGCCTCGCCAACGGCATCGTCTATGGTCTGACCAAGGATCTCGAAATCAAGCGGGGAATTCACCTTGACTATCTGGGAATTACCTCCCGAAACCAGCAGGCAGAGGTAAGGGAAGGACGGCTGCACCACAGGTTTGTCTTTCTGCTTCACGAAGCCTGCGAGGATATGCCCCTGCAGGTGATTGACCTCAACTATAGGTATATCCAGGGCCAGCCCGAGGGCCTTGGCGAAGGACGTGCCAACCAGCAGCGAACCCAGAAGGCCCGGCCCGCGGGTGAAGGCGATGGCAGTCAGGTCGGATGCGGAAATACCCGCCCTGGAAAGAGCTTCGCTGACAACCGGCACGATGTTCTGCTCATGCGCACGCGAAGCCAGTTCCGGTACCACGCCGCCATAAGCCTTGTGCACATCCTGACTAGCGATCACGTTCGAGAGCAGCCATCCGTCGGAGATAACGGCAGCCGATGTGTCGTCGCAAGAAGACTCTATTCCTAAAATAATGTCCATTTCACCTGTTTTGAACGTGCAAATTTAAGCATTATTTCTTATTTTTGTAGATTACAATAATTATGCATTGACGAAAAGGAATCCTGACATAGCGGCCCGAATCTTTGGATTCATAGTACTGTTGCTGGCAACGGCAGCGGTGGCCGTGCAGTCTCCCGACGTGCAGTCCCGCCTGGTGCGCACCTTTCTGGAACGCAGCGCAGGCAAGATGGACGGCAGGATAGAATTCTCTTCCGTCAACTTCCAGTCCCCCGGTACCATCGCCCTCACGGACGTTCTCATCCTCGACAAGAATCCCTACGACGACAAGTTGGGCACCGGCAACCCCACCTGCGACACCATCTTTTTCGCGAAGGAAGTCAGGGGAACCGTCTCCACCGGCATGCTGCTGAAAAAGAAGGGCCTGCACCTGAGCAGGGTGGAAGTCCGCGATGCGGATTTCTTCCTCGCGATGGAGCCTGACGCTCCCGGAAGAATGAACATCACCAGGGTGTTCGGCGAAGGCAATAAGGATTCCACATCCACCGGTTTCCCCATCAGCATATCCAAGATCTACGGGGAGAACATCCACTACAGGATGTCCGAGTTTACGAAGTTACCCAAGCCCTGCACGCCCACGGCCATCAATTACGACAGACTGGATGCACAGGTCAGCACCATCACAGCGCACAACCTGAACGTGAATGGCGGCAAGTTCTCCATGACGGTCGACAACGCCGACATAGTGGAAAAATGCGGAGCCGACGCCAAGGTCAGCATGCGCATGGACATCGACCGTCAGTTCATCCAGTTCCGGGACATCCACATAGTCGACGGCACCACCGATCTCCGCGCTCCCCTCTATTCCATGACAGGGACCACGCCCAACGCTTACAAGGACTACTGCAGGGCGGTGCGTATGCGCCTGAAGGTCGCCAAGGGAAGCATAGTCTCGGCAAAGACCATTTCCAAGTTCTCCCTCGGGCAACTGGACAATATGGACTTCCTTCTCGATATAGATGAAGCGGAAGCCGACGGATACGTAAGCGACCTCAACATTTCCAAACTCAAGTTTACCGATCTCTACGGAGGAATCAAGGGAGATGCCACATGCCGCCTCACCGGCATCACTCTCACCGAGGATTTCCTGTTGGATGCCAAAATTGGCAAGCTCGATTTCACCACGGCCGGAGCCGAGAAAACCATCAGCCGCATGACGGGTAAGGACGTGAAACTGAAGAACTTTGCCCCAGGGCAGAAGATCAGTTTCTCCGGCAATGCGAAGGGGCCTCTCAGCAAACTCGCCGCCAAGGGAAAGATCAAGACAGGCAAGGGCAGCGCAGATGCCGACCTCACCATAAAAAATCTTGCAAGCAAGACGAAGGGTACGGAGGTCGGAGGTGTCGTGCGCGCCCGCAACCTCGGTCTCGGCCGCATCATCGACAAGGATTTCCTCGGAAACGTAACCGCAAACACCGGCTTCAAGGCCGTTCTCAACAAGGATAACGTCTCCGTCAAAGTGGACTCCCTGATGATAGACCGCCTGGGCCTGCTCGGTTATGACTACACCGGGATCGCCGCTGCCGGCACTTACTCCGACAATGCCTTCGACGGCAAGATAATCTGCGCGGATCCCAATCTGAACTTCATTTTCCAGGGAATATTCAACCTTTCCCCGAAGACAAAGAACGCCCTCTACAAGTTCTCCGCCAACGTTGGATATGCTGATCTGGAGGCTCTGAACCTCGACACCCGCGGAGGCACATCCAAGGTTTCTGCAGAACTCAGCGCCAACCTGATGAAGATTCCCCGCGGGGACCTGCTCGGCGATTTCAACATCTACGACCTCACTCTTGAAAACGACAACGGAGTCAAGTATATAGGAGACGTTTACGCCGGTTCCCATACTACCGGCGGCACCAGCCGGGCACAGATCAGCTCCAGCTTCCTGGATGCAGGATATGTGGGAAACCGGAGCATAACGGACCTGTTCAACGATATCCAGGCCATCACAACCAGGCGCGAACTTCCGGCCATCTACAGCAGGAAAGACAAAGACAAGGGTGACCCTGATGCCAACTACGACATTACCGTAGATTTCCACGACAGCCGGGACATCCTGTCCTTCATCAAACCTGGGATGTACATATCCGATTCCACGAAGATAGACCTTCGCATGGCGAACGGAGACCTTTCCGGCATCATCCACTCCTCCCGCATGGCCTACATGACCAACTACCTCAAGGGGCTGGACATCATCCTCGACAACCAGGGCGGCAGCCTTAACGCTTCGGTGCTGACAGATGAATTCAGGATGGGCCAGATAGGTTTCGTGAACAGCGCCCTGATTGCATTCGCCCAGAGCAACGGATTCTTCCTCAGTTTTCACTACGACAACATCAGCGGCATGGACAATGTTGGAGAACTCTACCTGGCTGGAAACATAGAAAGAGATGCCACAGACACCCTCATAGTGCACGCCAAGCCACTGTCGTCCTATGTCCGCTTCGAGGATTCCCAGTGGGATCTCGCCGAATCCGACATAACCTACCGTTCAGGAGAAGCCAGTTTCAACAACTTCTCCATCGTCAACGGCGACCAGGCAATACGCATCAACGGCGGTATCTCCAGGAGCATGACCGACACCCTGACCGTCGGCATCGACAATGTAGACATGAGCCTCATCAACCACTTCACGGGCAAAGACTACGGCTTCGCAGGACGGACTACCGGCCGGGGCATACTGTCTTCTCCGCTGAAGGGGGACATGATGGGAATGGTTAACCTGAACTGCGATTCGCTGGCTGTCGCCGGAGAGAATGCCGGATCGCTCCGCATGGCCCTGGTATGGGATAAGGCGGCGGACAAAGTCAGTGCTTTCATCCGCGATATAAACGACGGCCTGGACGCCCTCAACATCAAGGCGAACTACGCTATTTCGAACAAGATCCTGGATGCCTCTGCAGTCGCCGACGGCCTGCATCTGGCATTGCTCTCTCCCCTGCTTCCTGATGCCCTTACCGGCCTTGGAGGCAGTCTCAGCGGCTATTTCAAAGCACGGGGAAATCTGGATAGCCTGGCCCTCAGCAGCGACAGCGCACGCATCGAAGGCGGCAAGCTGAAAGTGGCATACACCGGGGTCGATTATAAACTCGGAGGGCCTTTCCACATCGACAACAAGGGCCTGCATTTCGACAACTTCAACATCACCGACCCTGAGGGAGGATTCGGCATCCTCAACGGAGGCCTTCTCTTCAGTAACCTCAAAGACTTCAGCCTCGATACCGACCTGGCCCTCAATAACCTGATGGTCTTCGGCAACAAGAGCGGAACCATCTACGGAGACCTCTTCGTCAGCGGCAACGCCTACCTCACAGGACCCATGGATGCCATAAACATGGACGCCGACATATTCACCAACAAGGCAGGAACCATGCATGTATCCCTCGGAGGAGCATCATCGGCCAGTGTGGGCGATCTGCTGACCTTCACCGATCACACAGAAGTGGAGATAGATCCTTACGACGAGATGCTGCGCGAGATACTCCAGCAGGTGGCGACCCAGAAGCAAAGCTCCGCATCCAACTTCACCGCACATGCACGTATTAATGCAACTACGGACCTGGAAGCTGTTCTTGAACTTGATAACACGGGAGACAACTTCCTGACCGCACGCGGATCCGGCCTGCTGATCATGGACGTGAATTCGGCACGGAAGATATTCGACGTAACAGGCGACTACAACATCTCCAACGGTAAATATCACTTCGCCCTGCCGGGCATCGTGAGCAAGAACTTCAACATCGAGAACGGCTCCAGCATCAAGTTCGGAGGCGATGTGATGAACAGTGAACTGGACATCGACGCGACCTACACCCTGCGCACCTCCATAAACCGCCTGATGGCCGACACATCGTCCGTCGCAACCCGGCGTACAGTCAACTGCGGCATCAGGATAAGCGACAAACTGAGTTCCCCGAAAGTAGACTTCTCCATCGACATACCCGACCTCGACCCGTCCACTAAATCCGAGGTCGAAAGCGCTCTCAACACCGAAGACAAGGTGCAGAAGCAGTTCCTTGCGCTCCTGATCACGGGATCCTTCCTCGAAAACGAGCAGTCCGGAATCGTCAACAACACCAACCTGGTGTTCTCCAACGTGAGCGAGGTAATGTCCAGGCAGCTGAGTAACCTGCTGAACCTTATGGACATACCCGTAGACCTGGGTGTAGGATACCAGCAGAATGCGAGCGGCACAGACCTCTACGACGTGTCGGTTAGTACCGAGCTGTTCGACAACCGGGTGGAAGTGCGCGGCTCCTTCGGCAACCGCCAGTACAGCACCACAACCAATCCGAACGGCGACATGGTGGGCGACCTCGACATCGACGTCAAGCTCGACAAGCCCGGAGAACTGCGCCTCAACCTGTTCTCGCATTCGGCGGATGAATACACGAGCTACCTCGATTACTCCCAGCGCAACGGCGTGGGTATCACCTACCAGAGGGAATTCAACAAGTGGAAGGACTTCTGGCGTAGCCTGTTCATCAGCCGCAAGAAGCGGCAGGAACTCAACCGCGATGCCAGCCTGACGGAGGAAAAACAGACCATAACCATCGAAGCAGATGAATAAAGGCAGACTCTTTCTTATCCCTTCCCCGCTCGGGGATTACGATCCCGCGGAAGTCATTCCGGCAGGCACCCTGAACGTGCTGAAGGGGATAAAGACCTTCGTGGTGGAAGAGACGCGCACGGCACGCCGCTACCTTTCGGCGGCCGGTCTGAAAGGGCACATTGCGGAACTGGAGTTCCACGAACTGAACGAGCACACCGCTCCCGCCGAGGTTGAGGGCCTGATGAAACTCTTCGACCAGGGGGATGTGGGGCTGATTTCCGAGGCGGGGCTCCCTGCGGTGGCCGATCAGGGGGCCGCACTGGTGGCACTCTGCCACCGGCACGGCGTCGCCGTGGTGCCGCTGGTCGGTCCGTCTTCGCTGATGCTGGCGCTGATGGCATCGGGGCTGGACGGGCAGAGTTTCGCCTTCCGGGGATATCTTCCCGCGAAGACGGACGAGCGGCGTGCGGCCATCCGCCGTTGCGAAAAAGACTCATCCGCCCTGCACCAGAGCCAGATTTTCATAGAGACTCCGTACAGGAACGATTCCCTTCTCGGGGACCTTCTGGAGCAACTCTCCCCTGCCACACGCCTCTGCATCGCCGCAGACATAACCCTGCCGGATGCATTCATCCGCACCGATACTGTCGCCTCCTGGCGAAAGAATAAACCTATCATTGGAAAGAGACCATGTGTATTCGTAATACTGGCACAATAGAGCTTCTGGGAATGCATTTCAAGGCATACCACGGTTGCCTGCCGGAGGAAAGGACCGACGGCGGCGAGTATGTGGTGGATTTCCGCTGTTCGGTCAATCCCGAGAATGCCATACAGACCGACGACCTTGCCGATACAATCGATTATTCCGAGATCTACTGCATCGTTTCCCAAGAGATGGCCGTTCCGTCCAACCTGCTGGAGCACGTGGCCGGGCGCATCAGGGATGCGGTCGAAGCCTCGTTCCCCGATCTGGAGGAGTTCTCGGTCAGCATCTCGAAGCTGAACCCTCCTGTCGGCGGTCCAGCCGATGCCGCAAGGGTAACTGTCAAAGGAGGTTCTGCCGTATGAAGATAGCCTTCATCACGCTGGGCTGCAAGCTGAATTTTGCAGAGACTGCCACCTACGAGCGCGGGTTCCGCGCCGCGGGGCTGGAGGTCGTTCCCTGGCGCGAGAAAGCTGACATTTATCTGATAAATACCTGCACCGTTACCGAGACGTCCAACAAGAAGTCACGCGGCGAAATCCGCAAGGTGCACCGCATCAATCCTGACGCAAAGATCATTGTCACAGGCTGTTACGCCCAGATGAAGCCTGACGAGGTGCGCGCCATCGATGGTGTCGCCCGCGTTTTCCTTGCCTCCGAAAAATCCCTGGTCGTCCCCGAGACCCTTGCTGCGGCAGGGTTGTTGCCCCCCGGGGGACTCCCCGCCCGTAGTTGGCTCCCGCCCCACCCAACAGCGCTGGGCCCCACCCCCAGCCCGAATAGCCGGGCCCCCGCAAA
>R22__coassemble_179_pt1 | contig 49043 bp, 33 predicted proteins | sample R22__metabat2_low_PE_056 | metagenome-assembled genome bin R22 | reverse complement strand
TGGTTCTCGACTTCAACGAGCAGCAGAAGCGCATCGCCCTCGGTCTCAAGCAGCTCACCGCTCATCCTTGGGACAACCTCAATCCCGACCTCAAGGTTGGTGACAAGGTTACCGGAAAGGTGGTCCTCATCGCAGATTACGGCGCATTCATCGAGATCGAACCCGGCGTGGAAGGTCTTGTACATGTTTCCGAGATGTCATGGAGCCCCCGTCTCCACTCCGCTCAGGAATTCCTGAAGGTCGGCGACGAGGTTGAGGCACAGATCCTCAGCATCGACCGCGAGGCCCGCAAGATGAGCCTTGGCCTGAAGCAGCTCACCGCCAATCCTTGGGAGAGCATCCGCGAGAAGTATCCTGTCGGCAGCAAGCAGACTGCAACCGTGCGCAACGTCACCAACTTCGGTGTGTTCGCAGAGCTTGAGGACGGCGTGGAAGGTCTCGTGCACATCAGCGACCTCAGCTGGACCAAGATCAAGCATCCTTCAGAGGTTGTTGCTCCCGGCGATACCATCGACGTCCAGATCCTGGACTTCGACGAAGCCAATCATAAACTCAGCCTTGGCCACAAGCAGCTCACTCCCAACCCTTGGGACGAGATCGAGGCCAAGTTCCCCGTCGGTTCCACCGTTGAGGGTACTGTAGCTTCCACCACCGACAAGGGTGCCAACATCGCCCTTGACGGAGCAGAGGGCTTCGCATTCAACCGCGAGCTCGTCAAAGAAGACGGCAAGCAGGCAGTCGTAGGCGACAAGCTCCCCTTCAAGGTCGTTGAGCTCCGCCGCAGCACCAGCCGCATCCTCCTCAGCCATCTCCGCACTTATCAGGAGGTGAAGGAGAAGGCCGCCGCCACCGAGGCTGCAACCACCAGCAAGGCCGTGAAGAACATCAACAAGGCTGTCGAGAAGACCACCCTCGGTGATATCGACGCACTTGCCGCTCTCAAGGAGAAGCTTGAGAAGGGAGAGTAATTCCCGATGAACTTCACCCTGACGATATTGGGCTCGGCTTCGGCCCTGCCCTTTTCCGACAGAAATCCAAGCGCCCAGGCACTGTCCGTGCACGGGCGCTTGTTTCTCCTTGATTGCGGTGAGGGCACGCAGCAGCGCATACGTCAGGAACACCTTTCTTTTGTCAAGATAGAAGCTATCTTCATTTCGCATATCCACGGGGACCATTGTTTCGGGTTGTTCGGCTTGCTGAGCACGATGAGCCTTTATCATCGCACCGGCGATTTGCATATATACGGCCCGCAGAATCTGGGGCCCATACTCAAATTCTACCTGTCTTATTTCGGGCAGGATCTGGGCTATGAGATCGTGTTCGAGCCGCTTTCGAACGGCAAGACCATCGAATTGCCGTTCGTCAACGTGACAGCATTCGAACTGAACCATAAGATAGACTGCTATGGATTCAGGTTCGACGAAGTGGTGACACCACGCCGTAACCCGTGGAAACCGCGTTCCTATGCATACGTGTCAGATACTGCACCGTTCCCTGAACTGGCGGAATATGTGAAGGGGGTTGACATTCTCTATCACGAGGCAACATATCCGAAGGGAATGGAGGATAAGGCCGCACAGTATTTCCATTCCACAACACTCCAGGCCGCATCCTGTGCAAGGGAAGCAGGTGCAGGCAAACTCCTTATCGGGCATTATTCCTCGCGTGTGAAGGACATCGCAACGCTTGGAGAGGAATGCCGGGAGATTTTCCCTGAATCCTTTACCGTAAATGATGGAGATATCTTCGAAATTCCGTATATTCGCGAGTATGAAAAGGTATCTGATGATTCTTCTTGCGATGATGGTGGGGCTCCTTGCCCTGTCGGACACTCCGCAGAATGATTATATAAATAAGTATGCGCCCATAGCGGTGAGCGAGATGCAGCGTTCGGGCGTGCCGGCGAGCATCACGCTTGCTCAGGGCATGCTGGAATCCCGCTACGGCCTCTCCAGCCTGGCGGCGGATGGCAACAATCACTTCGGCATAAAGTGCCACCGCAATTGGAAGGGCAAGACCATGCGCGTCAACGACGATGCTCCCAATGAGTGCTTCCGGGTTTACGGCAGTGCAGAGGAATCTTTCAGGGATCACAGCGATTTCCTTCGCTATCAAGACCGTTATAAACCTCTGTTTGAACTGAAACCCACCGACTACAAAGGATGGGCGAAGGGGCTCAAGAAGGCCGGTTATGCCACCGATCCGAAGTATGCGGAGAAGCTTATCAAGATAATAGAAGATTATAAGCTCTATCAGTACGATACCGGAAAGACCCCTTCGGGAGAGGCGACGAGCGCCCCGGTCGTGGTGCCTGAATCCCCGCTCAAGATAGAAGAGAAGGCGCAGGTGGAGGTGCAGAATCCGGTTCGGCGCGGCCAGGCAAAGGAAACCTACTCTTTCAGCCTGGACAGGAAAGTCTTCAAGAAGAACGGCATCCTGTGTGTCTATGCCGAGCATCAGGACACCTATGAAAGCATAGCCCTGGAGTTCAATCTGTTCCAGAAGGAAATCCTCCGTTTCAACGATGTGAAGGCCATGCGGCCTCTCAAGATAGGGGAGGTCGTGTATCTTAAGGCAAAGAAGCGCCAGGCTCCTTACGGATTGCCCATGTATGTTGCGGACGACAAGCCGGAATCCCTCTGGGAGATATCCCAGCGCTTCGGCGTACGCATGAAGTCCCTCCTCAAATGGAATCCCGGCCTGACTGAGGATTATAAGCCGATAGAGGGTGATGTCATCTATTTGAAGAAGCCAGTAAGATGAAAAAGAAGAAGAGTTCACTGATAGGCCGGCTGGCAGTCGGCATAGTGGTCGCCATCATTGTGGTTGGCGGGGGAAAGGCATGGCGCTGGCTGTCGGACAACAAGCTCCCCAATGTAAAGGAGCCGGTGGAACTGTTCGTATATCCCGATACGACTCCGGAGGATGTGCTGGCGGTGCTGGATACATGCGTGGCGCGTCCCGGGAGCATCAAGAGGGCCTTCGAAGAGCACAAGGTGGCAACATATCTGACCCCGGGTCACTATCGTGTTGAGTCCGGGCAGACCAGCGCATATATCTCCCGCATGCTGAACAATGGCTGGCAGACCCCGGTCAAGCTCCGTATCCCTGCCGCGAGGCTGAAAGGTTCGCTAGCGCGCAGTATCGCATCGCAGATGATGGTGGATTCCGCCACTGTGGCGGCGGCTCTTGAGGACGAGGGACTTCTCTCCCGCTACGGCTTCAAACCTTCCACGGCGTTCTCGCTGTTCATCCCGGACACCTATGAAATGTACTGGACGGATTCCATAGATGAGATATTCGCACGTCAGAAAAAGGCCTGGGATGCGTTCTGGACTGCGGGCAACAAAGCCAAGGCCAGGTCACTTGGGCTGACTCCGCTGGAAGTATCGATCCTTGCATCTATCGTGAAAGGGGAGAGCAACCGTCAGGAGGATTTTGCAAAACTGGCGGGGGTGTATATCAACCGTCTGCGCAAGGGGATGAAACTCCAGAGTTGCCCCACGGTCGCATTCCTTTTCGATTATAAAAAGAACCGTATCCTGAACGCTGATTTGAAGACAGAATCGCCATATAACACTTATATCCATGTAGGTTTGCCCCCGGGACCGATTTCCGTACCGGACAAGGCTTACCTCGAGGCCGTGTTGAATCCGGACACTGCAAACGGATATCTGTTCTTCTGTGCCGATCCCTCCTTCAATGGGCTTCACCGCTTTGCGCGCACATTCGCTGAGCATTCCCGTAATGCAAAGGAGTATCAGAAGGCTTTGGATCTGCGTAACAAGTAATAATAATGGAAGAGATTGTCGAAAAAGCACGTGCGCTTGCCCTGGATGTGCTGAAGGATGAGCAGCGCTTCGACGGGAGCCCGTTTATCGGGCATCCCGACGCCGTCGCGGCCATAGCCCGCGACGAACTCGGCCTGCCGGCCGAGTGCAGCGCTGCGGTATATCTGCACGAAGCCACCCGCGCACATACCGATGTAGACATTTCTTCCTTCCCGAAGGACATCCTCACAATGGTGGACGGTCTTAACAAGATATCCACCATCAAGCCGAAGGATACGCGACTGGAGGCTGAGAACTATAAGAAGCTGATAGTCCAGTATTCGACCGATCCGCGTGTGACGGTGCTCAAGATTGCAGACCGGCTTGAGGTTATGCGCAACCTGGCCATCTTCCCCAAGTCTTCCCGCGATCAGAAAGTGCTGGAAACGCTGATGCTGTATATTCCGCTGGCTCACCAGCTGGGGCTGTACAATATCAAGAGCGAACTCGAAAACATCTATTTCCGTTACGCGGATCCCGAACAGTACCGTGCCATAACAAATAAGCTGAAGGCTACCGAACGGGACAGGGAGCGCTTGATGGCGGAGTTCATCGAGCCCCTGAAGCAGAAACTTTCCGATGCGGGAATCGAGTATAAACTGAAGATCCGCACCAAGACCGCGTATTCCATCTATCGCAAGATGCAGGTGCAGAAGGTGCCTTTCGAAGGGGTCTACGACGTTTTTGCAATCAGATTCATCATAGACTGCGAGCAGGACCCCAAACTGGAGAAGGAACTCTGTTGGAAGGTTTATTCCTATGTTACCGAGGAGTATGAGCCGGATACGAAGCGCCTGCGCGACTGGCTGACGACTCCCAGGCCGAATGGATACGAGAGCCTGCACATCACTGTCAAGAACAAGCAGGGGAACGCCCTGGAGGTCCAGATCCGCACCAAGCGAATGGACTATGAAGCCGAGAACGGCCAGGCCGCCCACTGGGCATACAAAGGCGTGCAGCATGAGGTCAGCATGGACCGCTGGTTGAAATCCGTGCGTTATGCTCTTGAGCATCCTTCCGAGGCCAAGCCTGAGGACCTTCCCCAGCCGCCTTCAAAGGAAATATTCGTCTTTACTCCTACCGGGGAGCTCCGCATCCTGTCTGCGGGTTCATCCGTGCTGGATTTCGCTTTCAACATCCACACGAACGTGGGCATTCGCTGCACCGGCGGCCGCATCGGCGGGAAGGCTGTCTCCATCCGCGAGAAGCTGCATACGGGCGATACGGTGGAGATAATGACATCCAAGAACCAGCGTCCGAACCAGGACTGGCTGAATTATGTGGTCAGTTCGAAGGCACGCACCAAGATCAAGCAGGAACTTGATGCCGAAGAAAGGAAACTCTCGGCAGATGGCCGCGAATTGCTGGAGCGGCGCCTCAAGAACTGGAAACTGGAATGGCCGGATGCCTTGCAGCAGGAATACATGAAGGCCCACCAGTATTCATCCGTCATCTCATTCATGGCCGACATAGCCCGGGAGGTGATAGATGTGAACGATATCAAGGCCTACATCCAGAAGCATTCCGAATCTCCCGTCCACGAACTGGAACAGGCGCCGAAAGAGAGGGCTCTCAATTATACTTCCGGCAGCGATGAGATACTGGTAATCAATGCCAAGAATGTGCGCGGGCTGGACTATAAGCTCGCAAAGTGCTGCAACCCGGTGTTCGGAGACGATGTGTTCGGTTTCGTGACCCGCACCGATGGCATCAAGATACACCGCATGGGCTGCCCCAACGCTGCCCAGTTGATGGAGAAGTATCCATACCGCATCCAGAAGGTGGTGTGGCAGGACAGTGCGTCTTCAGGGGATTTCCAGTGCACCTTGAGCATCACTGCCGACAAGGAACAATCCGCCATTGCTTCCATTATGGAGATAATAGGGCAGTTCAAGGCATCGCTACGCTCTTTCAATGTGAATGAGAACCCCCGTGGCGGAACATACGACATTTCGGTGCGCCTGCTGGTGCCTTCAAATATGGAGTTGGATAAAATCATTTCCCAAATCAGCAATTTGCGTAATATTCTTAAGGTAAAGAGAATATAAATGCTTATATTTGTAAGCTAAAAGAAACTTATCAACACAATCTTTAATATGAAGAATTATTTCGATCTTTCCGGCCGTGTAGCAGTCGTTACCGGCGCATCCACAGGCTTGGGCCTCCAGATGGCCAAAGCATTCGCCAGCCAGGGCGCAAATCTTGTGCTTCTTGCACGTCGTATGAATCTTCTTGAAGAGAACGCAAAGGCTATTACCGCCGAATTCGGCGTTGAGGTTCTTCCTTTCGCATGCGACATCACCGACACCGAGAGGGTGAAGGCAGCAGTTGCCGCAACGATGGAGAAATTCGGCCGCGTAGATATCCTCATGAACAATGCAGGCACCGGGGCCGTCGCTCCCGCCGAGGAAATCACCGACGATCAGTTCAAGCACGAGATGCAGATCGACCTCTTCGGAACCTTCGTCTGCGCACGTGAATTCGGTAAAGAAATGATCAAGGCAGGTTATGGCCGTATCATCAACATCGCTTCGATGTATGGCCTTGTGGGCAACCTCATCTGCGGAAGCTCTCCCTATCATGCAGCAAAGGGCGGCGTGGTGAACCTCACCCGCGCACTCGCAGCAGAGTGGGGCAAGTACGGCATCACCGTCAACAGCATCTGCCCCGGCTACTTCTACACCGACCTTACTACCGCTACCCTGGATTCCGATTACTTCCAGGCAATTGCGAAGCAGAGCATTCCTCTTGGCCGCTATGGCAAGCAGGGCGAACTCGACACCTGCGCCCTCTTCCTTGCATCTCCCGCCAGCACCTATGTCAATGGCCAGAACATCGCCGTTGACGGTGGTTACACCTGCATCTAATCTATTGTTTAGATACAATTAAGGCCGGAATCCAAAGGTTCCGGCCTTTTTTATGTAAAAAAACACTAACTTTACGCAGAAATGTACAGGATTGGCGATTACATCCATAATGGGTTGTTGTATCTGAACAACATGACCAGGCCTCGGCACAAGAAGCTGAGCCAGCTGATGATATACGCCACGACCATCTGCCAATCCAAGTGCAGGCATTGCTCCATCTGGGAGAAGCCGCACGAAAGCCTGAGCCTGGATGAAATAAAGGCTATCGTGGGAAGCAAATGCGTCACGCGTAAGACCGTCGTGGGCCTGGAAGGCGGTGAATTCGTGCTGCATCCCCAGTATCGCGAGATAATGGAATGGCTGCGGGACAATCATCCTTACTATACCCTCCTTTCCAACGGCCTTGCTCCCACAAAAGTCATAGATGCCGTACGCCGCTACAAGCCGGTGCGCCTATATCTCTCTCTGGATGGAGACAACGATTCCTATCCCCAAGTACGCGGAGTGGACGGCCACGACAGGGTTATCAGCATAATCAACGAATTGAAGGACGAGATTCCCATTTCCCTGATGTTCTGCCTGACTCCCTGGAATTCCTTTAAGGACATGGCCTATGTGATAGATGTGGCCAAGAAGTACGGGATAGACGTGCGCATAGGCATTTACGGGACGATGGATTTCTTCGACACCAAGGCGGAACTGCTTGAGGCAGAGGATTTCAAGGACAGCATTCCTGCAAGCATCCACGACACAGAAGAGAATTTCGATTTCGTAGCCCTGTATGATGAATGGCGGAACGGCCGGCTCAAACTGCGCTGCCAGAGCATCTACGGGAGTCTGGTAATCCATAGCAACGGAGATGTTCCCATCTGCCAGAATCTGGGCGTCAACCTCGGCAACATAAGGGAGAATAGCCTGGACGATATTTTCAACGGCGAGGCGGCTCACAAACTTCAGTGCGAGCACGACCGCAACTGCAATGGCTGCTGGATCAATTTCCACCGCAAGTACGACATCATCCTGCTCCGCAACTTCGAAAAGGTTCTCCCCAAACGGGTGATAGAATGGTTTTACGGCCCTTATCAGTGGACTGACGACCGCCGGATGACATATAAACGCTACTTCAAATGATTATGGGTATCATAGACAAATACAAGAGGGCCCGCAGTGAGGCCTTCCTGAAGGAGACCTACTCAGGTGCATATGCATTCGTCGGCCTTGGCCAGCATAGCCTGAGCAATCTGTATCCGGTCATCAACTATCTTCAGCTTCCCCTTAAGTATATCTGTGTTACGTCGGAATCGAAGGCTGAGCTAATTGGAAAAAAGTTCCGCGGAGTAACGGGAACTACCGACCTGGATACCGTCCTTGCAGATCCGGATGTGAAGGGAGTGTTCGTCGCCGCCAGCCCCAAAGCCCATTTCAGCATTGCGCAGAAGGTACTGCAGAGCGGAAAGGCTCTCTTCGTGGAGAAGCCCCCGGTGCAGAATGGTACTGAACTGGAAAGCCTTATTGCACTGAACAAAGGCCTTGCGGTTGCGGGATTACAGAAACGCTATGCCCCGGCGGTGCGCATCCTGAAAGATAAATTGGCTAAAGAGAAACTGATCAGTTACGATCTGCACTACTGCATCGGTGCATATCCTGAAGGCAATTCCCTTTTGGACCTCTATATCCATCCTCTGGACCTGGTATGCCATCTTTTCGGCAAAGCTGAAATCACCGCCTGTGAGAAAACAGGAAAGGATTCATTCCTGCTGATGCTGCGTCACAAGGATATCTGCGGCACGCTGGAGCTGTCCACTGAATACAGTTGGACCGATGCCAGCGAAATATTGAAAGTGAATACCGGAACCGGGCTTTATGAACTGGACCGCATGGAACGCCTCAGCCTGGCACTTAAACCCGCTGTAATCGCCGGCATCCCTCTCGAGAAAACCGGGCTTGGCAACAACGGAACAAAAGTTCTGTTCGAGCAGAACAGTTTCTCACCCGTACTCACTCAGAATCAGGTCTATACCCAGGGCTTTTACGACGAGGTGCGCAACTTCGCCCTCCGTGTCGAGGGTCAGAAGGCCGATGGCCTATCAGACCTGGCATCCCTGCGCGACACCTACCAGCTCCTGGATAGCCTGGCATAGTATTATTTTACCTCCAGGCCAAGGTCGGCGATAAGGGCTGCGATTTCGCTGTTCTCGAAAAAGATTTTAAGATCGTTGGCGTTCATGGCATCATCATTTTTAATTCAACGATGCAAAGGTACGCCCCTGTTTTGACAGGTCTTGTCAATTAGGAAAAATTACTTCCAGACTTTGAGATATTGCTGCAACGCCCACATTTCATCGCGGTAGCGGGCGGCTTCGGAGAATTCAAGGTCTGCGGCAGACTTCTGCATGCGGCGGCGGTCTTCCTCTATCATCTTCTCGATCTGCTCGCGGCTCATGGAGCGTATGACCGGCTCCTGGAGCAGGGCGGCGAGGTCGGCCTTCACATAGCCGTCCACGAAGGCGGCGCCGGGCTCCCGGTGGGAATCGTGCCCAAGCCCTACGCTGACCACTCCGGAACCCAGATCGGAGGGGTTCGGAATGTAGACGGGATCGTCGTAGGAATTGGCTGCGCTCACTCGGCCTGTGGTGCCGTTCGCCACGCGCGGATTCATTGCCTTCCCGCCTCCCATCGAGGCCAGTTCGGATGCCAGCACATTGCTTCGCGTCTCGATCTGCTTTGGAGTGATTCCGTGCAGCTTGTTGTATTCCATCTGCTTGGTGCGGCGACGGTTGGTCTCGCGTATGGTTTCTTCCATCGAAGGAGTTATCTTGTCGGCATACATGATCACCAGGCCGTTCACGTTGCGGGCGGCACGGCCGGCGGTCTGGGTAAGGGCGCGCGTAGTGCGCAGGAACCCTTCCTTGTCGGCATCGAGGATGGCCACGAGCGACACGCTGGGCAGGTCCAGGCCTTCGCGTAGCAGGTTCACGCCAACCAGCACGTCGAACAGTCCGTTCTTGAAATCCTCTATTATCTCCACGCGCTCGCCGGTATCCACGTCGGAATGGATGTAGCGTACGCGGATGCCGATGCGGCGCAGGTATTCGTCCAGTTCCTCAGCCATCCTCTTGGTGAGGGTAGTCACCAGCACGCGTTCATCCACCTCCGCACGCTTGCGTATCTCCTCCACCAGGTCATCTACCTGATGCTCGATGGGGCGCACCTCGATGGGAGGATCCAGCAGGCCGGTGGGGCGCACAACCTGCTCTGCCACAAGGCCTTCGGACTTCTCCAGTTCGTATTCAGCGGGGGTGGCGCTCACGTAGACTTTCTGGCCGGTGATGGCCTCGAACTCGTCGAAGGTGCAGGGCCGGTTGTCGGCCGCTGCGGGCAGACGGAATCCATATTCCACCAGCACGCTCTTGCGGGAGTGGTCGCCCCCGTACATCCCGCGTATCTGCGGCAGCGTCACGTGGCTCTCGTCGATGAAGGTGATGAAATCCTTGGGGAAGTAGTCTATCAGGCAGAAGGGCCTCTGGCCGGGCTGGCGGCCGTCGAAGTAGCGGGAGTAGTTCTCGATTCCGGGGCAGTATCCCATCTCCTTGAGCATCTCCAGGTCGTTCTCCACCCTTTGCTGCAGGCGCTTGGCCTCTATTGGCTTGCCTATGTCTTCGAAGTAGGCAATCTGCTTCACCAGATCGTCCTGTATCTGGGAGACGGCGGATACCACGCGGTCGCGGTTGGTCACGAAGTTATTGGCCGGATACACATCCACGTTGTCCAGGGACTCTATGCGCGCTCCGGTCACCGGGTCTATCAGGCTGATGGCATCTATCTCGTTGCCGAAGAACTCTATGCGCACCGCCTCGTCGGCTCCGCCCAGGAAAACATCCACCGTGTCGCCCCGTACGCGGAAGGTGCCTCGCTGGAAATCGGTCTCCGTGCGAGAGTAGAGGCACTCCACCAGCTGGTAGAGGAAGGTGGTCAGGCTGACGGTAGCTCCCTTGTGAAGATGGATGGTCTGCGTGCGCCAATCGTCTGGATTGCCTATGCCGTAGAGGCAGGATACGGAGGATATCACCACCACGTCCCGCCGGCCGGACATCAGGGCACCGGCCGCACTAAGGCGCAGTTTCTCTATCTGGTCGTTGATGCTCAGGTCCTTCTCTATGTATGTGTCGGTCGTGGGCAGATAGGCCTCCGGCTGATAATAATCGTAGTAGGACACGAAGTATTCCACCGCGTTATCGGGGAAGAACTGTTTGAACTCTCCGTAAAGCTGCGCCGCCAGAGTCTTGTTATGGCTCAGGATCAGCGCAGGGCGCTGGAGGTTCTGGATGACATTGGCCATCGTGAAGGTCTTTCCGGATCCGGTCACCCCCAGCAGACAGATGTCCCGGACGTTGTTCTGCAGCGCCTCGGTAATCTGCTGTATGGCCTCCGGCTGGTCGCCGGAAGGCTGGTATGCCGAATTCAGGTGGAATTTCATTCTGCTTGCAAAGTTACAAAAAAAGGCCGTTTTTTTGACGCGCCTGAATATCAACTACTTACAAATAATCGTCTGGTACATTTGTACCAGACGATTATAAGCAACTGCCTGATAATCAGGCCTTAAATAAATATGTATTTGCAGATGAACAGCGCCGCGAGCACCCACATCGTGACCGAAATCTCCTTGAACTTGCCGGCAACTGCGTGGCAGAGAACATAGGAAATGACACCGAGGAGGATACCGTCGGAGATGCTGTATGCAAGAGGCATCATGATGATGGTGACGAATGCAGGGATGGCCTTGCAGTAGTCTTCCCAGTGGATGGTCTTGATGGAAGGCATCATCATCACACCGACGATTATGAGGGCGGGAGCGGTAGCTGCGCCGGGAATCGCCAGGAAGATGGGGCTGAGGAAGAGTGCCAGTGCGAAGAAGATAGCCACGGAGAAGGCTGTGAGGCCGGTGCGGCCGCCTTCGCCTACGCCGGAAGCGCTCTCCACGTAAGTGGTGGTGGTGGAAGTTCCGAAGCAGGCACCGCAGATGGTTGCGATGGAGTCTGCGAGGAACATCTTCTCTACGCCTTCGATCTCGTCGTTACCCTTGTTGATGAGGCCGGCGCCCTGGTGCACACCGATGATGGTGCCCATGGTGTCGAACATATCGATGAAGAGGAAGGTAAATACGACTGCGAGCATGTCCCAGCTCAGGATGCTGCCCCACTCGAACTTGCAGAAGATGGGGGAGAGGCTGTCGGGAAGCGACACGACCTTGGTAGGAAGGGTGGTGATGGCTGCGCCGGTGGCGGGATCCTTGATGAAGATGCCGATGACGGCGGTGATGAGGATGCCCCAGAGTATGCCTCCGCGCACCTTCGCCATCACGAGACCTGCGGTGATGAACAGGCCGATGACGCCGACGAGGGCCTTGCCTTCGGTGATGTGGCCGAGGCCGACGAGAGTAGCGTCATTGTTGATGATGATGCCGGCGTTCTGCATGCCGATGAAGGCGATGAAGAGGCCGATACCCGCGCCGATGGCCTTCTTGAGCGTTCCGGGGATGGCATTGATGAGCCAGGTACGGACCTTCGTTACGGTGAGGATGACGAAGATGATACCTTCGAGGAGGACTGCGGTCAGTGCGAACTGCCAGCTATGTCCCATTCCAAGGCATACGGTGAACACGAAGAAGGCGTTCAGACCCATGCCGGGGGCGAGGGCGAAAGGCTTCTTGGCGTAGAGTGCCATCACGAGGGTACCCACGATAGCCGCGAGAGCGGTGGCGGTAAAGACGCTGCCGGCAGGCATGCCCGGGAGGGCGCTGAAGATGCCGGGGTTGACAGCCAGGATGTAGGCCATCGTGAGGAAGGTGGTCAGTCCGGCCAGGATTTCTGTACGGACGTTGTGCTTCTGGGCGTCGAAGCCGAATGCTTTAGCAAGGAAATTTGCCATGGCGGATCAGATTAGAAAGTCCAGCGTGCGCCGATAGCAGGGTTGCAGAGGAAGCCCTTGGCAACGAAGTTGACGGAAAGTTCGATTTCTCCACCAACATCGAGGTGGCCGTCGAAGGTGTCGCCGAGGTTGTACCAAATCTGAGGTTCGGTAAGGAGGGAGAACTTGGTCTCGTCGGTACCCCAGATGGCATTGCTGCCCCAGATATCCATGAAGCCCTTGAATACAAGGCCTTTCACGCCGAAGATGTCGTTCATGCCCCAAACAGCGGAGAACTTGAGGGGAACGTCGGCAGTGGAGATCTTGTTGCCGTTGAAGTGCTCATACATGAGATACAGGGAGAGCGTGTTGGCGAAATCCTGGGAGTGCAGGAAATACTTGGCACCAACGCACCATGTTCCCATGTTGAAACCGGTGCCTGTGATGAGGCCGTCGTACTCGAGGTGGCCGCTGAGGTCCTTCAGTTCGGTATCCTGCCAGAAATTGATACCCCTTTCGATCTCGAAATAGCTTCCGTTTGCGGGACCGCTGTTCTGAAGAAGTTTCAGATTGCTGTCGGTGCTGTTGTAGTAGTGGTCGATGAAGAAGAACGTGTCACCGAACTTGTCCGGCTTGAACATCTCGAAAGTAGTTGTTACATACTTGCGGTCTGCGCCGAGATCGTAGAAAACCTGAAGGTTCTGGGCCTTTACTCCTTGAGCGAAGGCGAGAGCTGCAAAAGCAACTGCAAAGAAAATTTTTTTGGACATAAAGTGTAATTTATGAACAGAATATAATAAATAAGGTTTTAGTTATCTCTCAGAAAGCCTGAGTATCGCGCTCACCTCCACGTCCTCGGGGAATGGGGCGGTGCGGGGCACATCGGTAATATCGATGATGAAGTTGAGGAAAACTGCCTTGGGATTGAAGTGCTTCACGAGGCGGATGGTCGCCAGGGCGGTTCCTCCCGTGGCCAGAATGTCGTCGTGGATGAGCACTACGTCGTCGGGGCAGATGGCATCGGCGTGAATTTCAAGGGTGTCGGTGCCATATTCCTTCTGGTAGGATTCCCTAAGGGCGGTGGCCGGCAGCTTGCCCGGCTTGCGCACGGGAACGAAGCCCGCGCCAAGCCGGTCTGCTATAGCCGCTCCGCTGATGAATCCACGGGACTCTATGCCGGCAACCTTGGTTATTCCTTTGTCCTTATAGATGTCGCAAATCCTGTCCAGGACTTCTTTATAGGCCTTGGAATCCTTGAAAAGCGTGGTCACATCGAAGAACTGGATTCCCTTTACGGGGAAATCAGGTACTATGCGGATGCTCTTTATTAATTCCGAATCAGTCATTTTTTCTTGCGCAGGGAAGGATTGATCTCAAAATCGACGGCCATGTCGCCTATTTCGTTCTTTCCGAACTCATAGTCCTTGCCGGGCAGTACGGCATTCAAGATGATACCTACCAGGGCGCCGACTGCAAGACCGGAAAGCTTGGTGAAGCCGAGATCCAGACTGCCTGCCTGGCTGTAGGAGATGCCGATGGAAAGCACGAGGATGAGGGCCATTATGAGAACGTTGCGGGAAGACTTGAAGTCTACCTGGTTCTCTACCACGTTGCGCACACCGACTGCGGAAATCATACCGTAGAGCACAAGGGAGACACCTCCGATGGTTGCTGCGGGCATTGCGCCGATCAGTGCGGAGAACTTAGGGCAGAAAGAAAGTATGATGGCGAAGCAGGCGGCGATGCGGATGACGCGGGGGTCATAGACCTTGGTGAGGTTGAGCACGCCGGTGTTTTCGCCGTATGTGGTATTTGCAGGGGCTCCGAAGAGGGAAGCCAGTGCGGTTGCGAGACCGTCGCCCATCAGGGTGCGGTGCAGGCCGGGATTCTCGAGATAGTTGATGCCTGTGGTGGAGGAGATAGCGCACATGTCACCGATATGCTCCATCATTGTTGCGAGGGAGATGGGGATGATGGCGATGATGGCGGCCACGATAAGCTTCCAGTTTGGATTGGCGAAGACCGACACCGCGGTATTCTCCCATTTGACGGGAAGTCCTACCCATGCCGCTTCCTTCACTGCGCTGAAGTCGCAAAGTCCGAAGCATGCGGCTACGATGTAGGAGCCCAGCACGCCGAGCAGGATGGGGATGATCTTGATCATCTTCTTGCCCCAGATGTTGCAGACGATGATGATCACGATGGCAAGCAGGGCGATCCACCAGTTCTGGTTGCAGTTGTTGATGGCGCTGCCGGCGAGTATGAGGCCGATGGCGATGATGATGGGTCCCGTCACGATAGGAGGGAAGTAGCGCATCACCTTCTGGGGACCAAAGGCTGCGAAGAGCCCGGCCAGTATGAAGTAGATGAGACCTGCGCAGAATACGCCGATGCATGCGTAGGGGAGTGCCTGGGCCTGGGTGAGGCCGCCGGCCATTCCCATCTGCACCACGGTTGCATAACCTCCGAGGAATGCGAAGGAAGAGCCGAGGAATGCAGGAACGCGCAGCTTTGTGCAAAGGTGGAAGATCAGAGTTCCGAGACCTGCGAACAGCAGGGTCGCAGACATGGAGAGTCCCGTGATTACAGGGACGAGAACGGTGGCTCCGAACATTGCGAACATGTGCTGGAGGCCGAGGGTCAGCATTTTCCCTGTTCCCAGGGTGCGGGCATCGTAGATGCCTTCATTTTGTGCTTTCGTCATTTTTTATTGTTTTTGATGGTTTCTATTCCCATTCAATGGTTGCCGGCGGTTTGGAACAGATGTCGTATACGACCCGGTTTACGCCCTTAACGTCCCGGATAATGGAATCCGAGACTTCCGCGAGGAAATCGTAAGGGAGATGAACCCAGTCGGCAGTCATTCCGTCCACTGACGTAACGGCCCGCAACGCTATAGTGAATTCGTATGTCCTTTCGTCTCCCATCACGCCTACGCTCTTGACGGGGAGGAGGATGGTGCCTGCCTGCCAGACATCATCGTAGAGTTTCCAGCGCTTGAGCGCGCCGATGTAGATCGCATCCGCCTCCTGAAGGATGGCCACCTTCTCGCGGGTGACCTCCCCGAGCACGCGGATTCCCAGTCCCGGACCGGGGAAAGGGTGGCGGCCGAGGATGTCGGGATCCAGGCCCAGGGCCTTGCCCACGCGGCGGACCTCATCCTTGAACAGCAGTCGGAGGGGTTCTACAACTTTAAGTTCCATCTCCTTGGGGAGCCCTCCCACATTGTGGTGGCTCTTGATGGTTGCAGATGCTCCGGGAACCGCCGAACTTTCGATGACATCGGGATAGATGGTGCCCTGGGCAAGCCAGCGCACGTCCTTTATCTTCTTAGCCTCGGCGTTGAATACCTCTATGAAATCCTTGCCGATCGCCTTGCGCTTTAGTTCCGGCTCGGTGAGGCCGGCGAGGTCGGCGAAGAAACGCTCGGAGGCTTGGACTCCCTTCACGTTGAGGCCCATCCCCTTGTATGAGGCCAGTACGGAGCTGAATTCATCCTTGCGCAGCAGACCGCTGTCCACGAAAATGCAGTGGAGCTGGTCGCCTATGGCTTTGTGCAGCAGCAGGGCCGCGACGGAGGAATCAACTCCGCCGGAAAGGCCGAGGACTACCTTGTCGGTGCCTATCTGTTCTTTCAGGGATGCTACCGTGGATTCGATGAAACTGGCAGGAGTCCAGCTGCCTGCGCAGCCGCAGATACTGAGAACGTAGTTGCGCAGAATCTGCTTGCCGAATTCGCTGTGATGCACTTCTGCATGGAACTGTATGCCCCAGACGGGTTTCCCTTCCACCTTGAATGCGGCATTGTCGACCGATGCGGTGGAGGCTATCACTTTATAACCGGCCGGAAGGGAGTTTATTGTATCGCCGTGGCTCATCCATACCTGGCTTTCTGCCGGAATATCCTTAAGGAGAGGGTCTGTGCTGTCTTTGACGCTGAGGATCGCGCGTCCGTATTCACGTGTGCCGGAATTCGCTACGTTACCTCCCTTGCTCCACGCAAGCCACTGGGCTCCGTAGCAAATGCCGAGTATGGGCATGTCCGCAGGCACTCCGCCCAGGTCGGGCCGGGGAGAATTCTCCGCAGCTACGCTTGAGGGACTTCCGGAAAGGATGATGCCTTTGACATCGGGGGTGATGGCAGGGATTCTGTTAAAAGGAACGATGTCACAGTACACGTTCATCTCGCGGATGCGACGTGCAATAAGCATTGTGTACTGCGATCCGAAGTCCAGAATTAGAATCCTTTCCATACTATTTATTATAGTTAGGAGCCGGTTTTGCGATGATGAGGTCGTGAGGATGGTTCTCTATCACTCCATTGGAGGTGATGCGTACGAACCTGGCGTTCCAGAGCTCCTCGATGGTGTGCGCTCCGCAGTAACCCATTCCGGAACGGAGGCCTCCGATAAGCTGGTATATGATATCGGATACAGGGCCCTTGTAGGGGACCTTTCCGACAATTCCTTCGGGAACCAGTTTCATGGCTCCGGTCTGGAAATAGCGGTCGCGGGAACCGGCTTCCATCGCATCGATGGAGCCCATTCCCCTGTATACTTTGAATTTCTTTCCGTTCTTGAAGTCTTCGATGATGTCTCCCGGAGTTTCGTCTGCTCCGGCAAGGATGGATCCGCACATGACAGAGGAAGCGCCTGCGGCCAGGGCTTTCACTATGTCGCCGCTGTAGCGGAGGCCGCCGTCGGCTATGATCGGGATTCCGAAGGGTTTGGCGGCTTCGGCAGCATCGTATATGGCCGTGAGCTGGGGAACTCCCACACCGGCTACCACGCGTGTGGTGCAGATGGATCCGGGGCCGATGCCGACTTTGACGGCGTCGGCGCCTGCGTTGATCAGGTCCCGCGTGCCTTCTGCGGTGGCCACGTTGCCTACCACGACGTCGATTCCGGGGAAGGCTTTCTTGATTTTCTTCAGGGCTCCGAGTACTCCTTTGCTGTGGCCGTGGGCCGAGTCGAGGACGATGGCATCCACTCCGGCTTTCACAAGGAGTTCGGCGCGGTTCACGGCATCTGCCGTAATGCCCACGCCTGCCGCAACCTTGCCGCCGGCGGCCTTTGTCTTGGCCACCTCCTCCGCCTGGCATTCCGCCGTCATATTCTTATGAAGAACCCCTATGCCGCCTTCTTTTGCAAGAGCTATGGCCATAGGGGCTTCTGTGACGGTATCCATTGCCGCGGAGGCGAGAGGGATATCCAGGGAGATGTTCTTTGTAAATTGTGTTTTGAGGGAAACTTCCCTAGGCAGTACCTCAGACCATGCAGGTATCAGAAGTACGTCGTCGAAGGTTAAACCTTCCTGCTGAATGCGTTTTTCGGTAAAAGACATTTTGCTAACTTCCAAGTGACAAAGGTAGCCAAAAACTCGCGCCCCTGCAAGAGAAGCGCGAGTAATTATTCACAAGTTATGAACAATCTTATTTATAGAGGAAACGTTTGATGCTCATCTTCGGGGTTTTCTCGAAGGGCTGGAGCACAACTTCCACCTTTGTGAGCTGGCTGTAAGGGGGCAGATGCCTGTTTGCACCGCGGCGTACCTGCTCGGGAATGTCGGAGATCGCTTCTTCGTCGAGTCCTGCATTCTTGATGCCGTCGGCATCGAGATATACGAGTGCGACGAGCTTGCCGGCACGGTCAACCACAACACTTTCAGCTACGAACTGGCGCTGGTTGACGGCGGCCTCCACCTCTTCGGGATAGATGTTCTGTCCGTTGGCGCCGAGTATCATGCTCTTCGAGCGGCCGCGGATGAAGATATTGCCGTTGGCATCGATGGTGCCGAGGTCTCCGGTGTGGAGATATCCGTCGGAAGTGAATACTGCGGAATCCGCTTCGGGATACTTGTAGTAACCGCTGCAGATGTTGGCTCCCTTGGCCTGGATTTCTCCGGCGACGTTTTCGGGATCTTCGGAGTCGATACGCACATCGGCACAGTCTACGGCCTTGCCGCAGGAATCTGGAGCATAATCCCAGGGGTGTTCATAGGCAAGCAGCGGGGCGGCTTCCGTCATGCCGTAACCAACGGTATAGGGAAGCTTGATCTTGCGGAAGCAGCGCTCTACTTCCGGGTTGAGGGCGGCACCGCCCATGATGAACTCACGGACGCTTCCGCCGAATGCGGAACGAAGTTTTTCACCGACTTTCTTGTAAATGATGCCGCTGATGCCGGGGATGGCGGTCAGGATCTTCATGTACCACTTGCTGAGTACAGGCTTGATGGATGCCTTATAGACTTTCTCCAGCACGAGGGGAACGGTAATGACGATGTAGGGCTTGACTTCCTGCATGGCCTTCAGCAGAAGTGAAGGTGAAGGAGTCTTGCCGAGATAGTAGACCGTTACGCCGCTGATGAGCGGATAGAGGAACTCATAGGTGAGCCCGTAGATATGGCCCATAGGGAGCATCGAAACGATGCTGTCGGCATTGCTGCAGGGAATGAAGCGCTGGCCGAAATCGATGGTGGCGCTGAAGCATTCGTAGCGGAGCATTACGCCCTTGGGGTTGCCCGTGGAACCGGAAGTATAGTTGATGACTGCGAGATCCTTGTCGTTATCGGTGGGATAATTGACCTTGGATGCATCGAATCCTTTCGGGAACTTCTCCTTGAAACTCTTGTCTATTTTGGTGTATGCCTTGATCAGGCCCTCGTCGCTGCCCCAGATAGGCATGAGGTCTGCGAGACTCACTACATAACGGAGTTGAGGCATCTTCTTGACATCAAGCTTCTGGAAAAGCTCGGGATCGGTGAAGAGGACTACACTGTCGGAGTGGTCGGTCAGGCGTTCGACGGCCTCGGGGAGGAAGTCGGCGAGAAGCGGAACCACTACCGCCTCATATGTAGAAATGGACAGGAAGGAAACGGCCCAGTTGGCGGAGTTCTTTCCGCAGAGGGTGATTTTGTCCCCCTTCTTAATTCCGGCCTCTTCGAATGCTATGTGAATACGTTCGATTTTGCGGGCGAGTTCACCGAAAGTGTATTGCTGCCCATGATAATCGCATAATGCAAGCTCGTTCCACCATGTTGCCATGGATTTCTGAAGTTTGCTCAGGAAATGCTCCGCCTTGGGAGCTTCAGGTCTTTTGTACATATTATATAGTTTAAAATAACTGCCTGTCGGCTATCAGACAAAAGTACTGCCAATAGCAGGACTGTACAAGAATAATTGACGGTATGTGGTGAAAATTGATTATGTTTGTGGCGAAATTTGACAATAAGGGGTAAAAAGCTATGGCAAAAAAACCGATAGTAGCGCTGATCTACGATTTCGACGGCACTCTGAGTCCCGGCAATATGCAGGAGTTCGGGTTCATCCAGGCGGTGGGCAAGACTAAGGAAGAGTTCTGGAAAATGAGCGACGGCATCGCAGTCGGTCAGGATGCGAGCAATGTGCTGGCCTACATGAAGCTGATGTTCGACGAGGCCCGCAAGGCGGGCATCCCCCTGCGTCGCAGCAAGTTCAAGGAATTCGGCAAGCACATAGAGCTCTATGAAGGCGTGAAGGAGTGGTTCGGGATAGTGAATGAGTATGGGCGTCAGAAAGGTGTGCGCGTGGAGCATTACATCAACTCGTCCGGCCTGAAGGAGATAATAGAGGGCTCGTCCATCGCAAAGGAATTCCACCACATATATGCGGGCACCTTTATATATAATGAAGAAGGCATAGCGGAATGGCCCGGTATAGCGGTGGACCACACGGCTAAGACCCAGTTCCTGTTCAAGATCAGCAAGGGCATCACCAGCCAGCACGATTCCAAGATGGTGAACGCCAGCATCGCGGACGACAAGAAACGCATCCCCTTCTCGCACATGATCTACTTCGGCGACGGAGAAACGGACATCCCCTGCATGAAGATAGTGGGAATGTTCGGAGGCAACCCCATCGCCGTATATGATCCGGACTCCGCCAAGAAGAAGGCCACGGCCCAGAAGCTTCAGCGCCAGGGGCGCGTGAAATTCATCACCCCCGCCACATACACCAGAGATTCGAGAACATTCAAGATCGTGGCCGCAATCATCGACAAGGTGAAAGCGGAGGACGACCTTGCCAAACTGTCATCAAAAAGTATCAAATAATGAAGAGATTATCCTTAATAGCAGGATGCCTGTTCCTTTCCGTCCTGGCGTTTGCCCAGGGGGGGGAAGGCTCCCGCTTTTCCGTACGTCTGGGCACCGGACTGCCCGGATCTGGTGCGGAGAAGTTCGTCTCCGGTCTGAGCACCGGGCACTATGGCATCCAGGGAATATATGACGACTATTATTCAGATACGAAGGCTCTTCCGGCCATATCTGCCGAAGGCCTCTACCAGGTGAACGAATGGCTGAGCTGCGGAGCGCAGGTGATTTACGGATCATATTCGAACCAGCGCTATGACGGCATCACCGATCAGTTGAAGGCCGAGCGCAGTGGACAGACATATATCGTAATGCCCGAGGCCCATGTCAGTTATTTCCAGAAAGGTTTATTGTCGCTCTATATGGGCGTGTCGGTTGGAGCCGGCTATTTTGCGGGATTCGACAATATCGACGAGAAAGTATCTTTCGAGGTGCAGTTCGTGCCTCTGGGAGTAGAGTTAGGCGGCAGGGTGTTCTGCTTCGCCGAAGGCTGCCTGGGTACAGCGGTGAACTGGGTTCACGGTGGTGTAGGTTTCAGATTTTAGGGAGGACAGAATATGAAAAAGATCATTACTATCGCATTGGCGGCCGCATTGCTGGCTTCTTGCACATATTCGAGCGATATGGTGTCCCAGAGGACTCCCGCTAATCTTGCCAATCTGAATATTGAGTTGCTGAACAGTTCCGCTACTGCCGCGGTGCTTGTCTTGCTGGATCTGGACATGCAGGCAAAGGATACCATCCTTACCGCCGGTTTCGACACCCTTATGACCTCGGAAACTTATTATAACCGTTTCGGCTCATCCGCCAGTGAAATGGAAATCCAGCTGGTCGCCGACAGCACCTGGACATTCGCCAGCACCGGAACCGGAGCGCTGTCTTTCGCCGGCAATATCAGGATGACAGGGAGAAACGATGAGAAGTATGCGACCTTCCGGTCGGACTATATAGGTGTATACGATGAGGGAAACGGATTTACGGCTGATTTCAGCTCTGCCAAGCTCGAGTTCTCGCTGCAGACCAGCATGATGTATGTAGAAGGGTATGGCTATACTCCCAAACTCATGCTCTTCTGCTATGGAGATGCAATCCTGAAAACATACAATAATTCGACTCTCCTGGATAACGTGACAACAACCTTCAAGGGAGACGAGATATCCTATTGACAATTTGTCACTGGAATACAATTTGAGAATCGTTTCAGCAGAACAACTGAAACGATTTTTTGTTATGGCAAAAGAGAAACTACAAGGCAAAATCGGTGTAACCACCGAGAATATATTCCCGGTCATCAAGCAATTCCTTTATTCCGATCACGAGATCTTTCTCCGTGAATTGGTGGCGAATGCGGTAGATGCGACCCGCAAGCTCCAGGTGCTCGCATCCAACGGCGAGTTCAAGGGCGAACTCGGCGACCTCAAGGTCGAGATTGAACTGGACGAGAAGAAAAAGACCCTCAAGGTCATCGACCACGGCATAGGCATGACAGCCGAAGAGGTCGACAAGTACATCAACCAGATCGCATTCTCCTCCGCCGGGGAGTTTCTCGAGAAGTACAAGGACCAGAACATCATAGGCCATTTCGGTCTGGGATTCTATTCCGCCTTCATGGTGAGCGAGAAGGTCACCATTGACAGCCTTTCCTGGCAGGAGGGCGCAAAGGCCGTCAAATGGACCTGCGACGGATCTCCGGAATACAGCATGGAGGATGGCAAGAAGGCCGACCGTGGCACTGTCATCACCCTCTATCTCGACAAGGACAGTGACGAATTCGCGGCCAAGGGCCGTATCTCCCAGCTCCTTGGCAAGTACTGCAAGTTCATGCCGGTGCCGGTCGTTTTCGGCAAAAAGACCGAGTGGAAAGACGGTAAGGAAGTGGAGAAAGATGAAGACAACGTTATCAACAGCATTGATCCCATCTGGACCAAGGCCCCTTCGGAGCTTAAGGATGAAGACTACAAGAACTTCTACAAGGCCCTCTATCCCTTCGAAGAGGAACCCATGTTCTGGATACACCTTAACGTGGATTATCCCTTCAACCTCACCGGCGTTCTCTACTTCCCCAAGATCAAGGAGCGCATGGCCATCGACAAGAACAAGATACAGCTCTACTGCAACCAGATGTTCGTGACAGACCATGTAGACAACATAGTGCCGGACTTCCTCACCCTGCTTCACGGCGTGATTGATTCCCCGGACATCCCTCTGAATGTGAGCCGCAGCTATCTCCAGAGCGATGCCAATGTCAAGAAGATAAGCACCTACATCACCAAGAAGGTGGCCGACCGGCTGGAAGAGATATTCAAGGAGCAGCGCCAGCAGTTCGAAGAGAAGTGGGACAATCTGAAACTCTTCATCGAATACGGCATGCTGTCGGACGAGAAGTTCTGCGAGCGCGCGATGAACTTCGCCCTTCTGAAGAATACCGACGGTAAGTACTTCAGCTTCGAGGATTACCGCAAGGGAATCGAGACCGAACAGACCGACAAGGACAAGAAAGTCGTCTACCTGTATGCCACGGACGTGGAGGCCCAGTACGGGCAGATAGAGGCAGCGAAGAAGTTAGGATACGATGTGCTGCTTATGGACTGCGAGCTGGATTCCCACTTCGTGAACCTGCTTGAGCAGAAGCTGAAGGATGCGCGCTTCGCACGCGTAGACTCCGACTCCGTGGATAACCTTATTCCGAAGGAAGACAAGGTGAAACCCGAGATGAGTGAAGATGACAAGAAGGCTCTGGATGAACTCTTCAAGGCAGTGCTGCCCGCCGGGAACGAGTACTATGTCGAAGCTGAAAACCTCGGCGAGACATCCGCACCTGTGCTGATCACCCGCAATGAATTTATGCGCCGCTACCGCGAGATGAGCGCCCTGGGCGGGGGCATGAACTTCTACGGCGAGATGCCGGAGCCGTTCAACATCAAGGTGAACATGGAGAATCCCCTGATTTCCAGGATCTGGGAAAGCAAGGACAAGGAATCCCCTCTGCTTCGTCAGGTGGTGGACCTGGCTCTTCTTTCCAACGGCATGCTGAAGGGCAAGGCCCTTGCGGAATTCATCGCCAGAAGCGAAGAGTTGCTGCAACGTTAGAGGCGTGATCTGCATCTTCATAGTGGTTTATAACAAGGCAGTACACTATGAAACGATTTCAGATCTTTTTAGCGGTGGTTTTATCGGCAATACTTTAGTTAACTACAAAGCGGCGTCCCAGAAGGGCGCCGCTTTTTTTTGTATGCCGAATTTCCTATATTTGTAGTATCAACACTGCAATTATGAAAATACGCAATCTGATCCTTCTCCTTTCCGGCATCATGCTTCTTGCCGCCTCTGCCGGCGCAGATGCCAAATCTAAAAAGACCGTTATTCCCGCCGAAGTAAAAATGACCAAGCAGGTCCTCCAGGACAAGATCCGTGGGGCGTGGGCCGGGCAGGTCATAGGCTGCACATATGGAGGACCTACCGAATTCAAGTACTCCAACTTCATTCCGGATGAATATCCCATCGACTGGAATGAACATATAGTCAAGTGGTGGTATGATCATACCCCCGGTCTCTATGACGACGTGTATATGGACCTCACATTCGTCGAGGTTTTCGACCGCGAGGGGCTCGATGCTCCTGTGGAATCCTTTGCGAAAGCATTCGCGAATGCAGGATATCCTCTCTGGCACGCCAATCTGCAGGCACGCTACAATATACTGCAGGGCATCATGCCTCCGGAATCCGGTCATTGGAAGAACAATGCCCATTCCGATGATATCGACTTCCAGATAGAAGCGGATTATGCCGGCATCATGGCTCCCGGAATGATCAATGCGGCGGTCGGATACACCGATGATATTGGCCACATAATGAACTATGGCGACGGCTGGTACGGGGGAGTGTACGTGGCGGCTATGTATGCCCTGGCTTTCGTATCCAACGACATCCCGTTCATCGTCAGCGAAGCACTCAAGACCATCCCTGCGCAGAGCAGGTACTACAAGTGCATGGCGGACGTCATCAAATGGTGGAAGCAGTATCCGGACGACTGGCACATCACCTGGGCCCTTGCCAACGAGAAGTACGGCTACGACATAGGCTGCCCCAGTGGCTTCAGCTCCGCTTTCAACATCGACGCAGTCATCAACAGCGCCTATATCATTATAGGTCTCCTCTACGGTAACGGCAACTTCTACCGCACCATCGACATATCCACCCGCTGCGGCTACGATTCCGACTGCAACCCTGCATCCGCCGGAGGCATCCTGGGCACCATTCTCGGCTTCAACAAGATTCCCGCCTACTGGAAAACGCCCATCTACGAGGTTGAGGACATGGATTTCAAATACACCGATATCTCCCTGAACCGTGTGTACAAGATGAGTTTCAAGCAGGCGCTCAAGGTGATCGAACTGAACGGCGGCAGCACCGAGGGCCCGAGCGTGACCATCAAGACCCAGAAGCCTCAGGCAGTGCGTCTGGAGCAGGGCTTCGAAGGCCACTGGCCGGTATCCAAGACGGATATCAAGAAGACTCCCTGGCAGATGGGAGATTATGCCTTCACCGGCAAGGGCGCCATCCTGACATATCATTTCACCCTGCCCAAGCCCTACAATGTGACGGACTACAAGGCAAACGTCGAGGTCTGGGTGGATGGCAAGCTCTACAAGACCGTCCAGCTGCCCACTGCCGGAAACGGCCAGACCCGCGAGATCTGCGGCATATGGGACCTCCCCATGGGCGAGCACAAAGTGGCAGTCAAGTGGACCAACAAGCCCGGCGACATCAACATGGTAGTCGACTGCATCAACGTTTTCTCCGATAAACCCGCACCCGTAAAGCACGTAGACAAATGAAAAGGATACTTTTAGCCATCGCAGCGCTCGTTCTGGCATTGCCCGCATTTTCTATCAGTTCAAAGGCCGTATTCCAGGCCTTCCAGAACCCGTCGGATGCCTATCGGCCCTATGTGCGCTGGTGGTGGAACGGGGACCGCGTAGATGAGGCGGAGATCCGCCGGGAGCTGAATCTCCTGAAGGAAGCCGGCATCGCCGGTGTGGAGATCAATCCCATTTCCTTCCCCGGGCGTCCGGACGATGCCCTGGGCAAGAAATCCCTGGTCTGGCTCAGCGACGAGTGGATAGACATGCTCGGCGTGGCTTTCGACGAGGCGAAGAAGCTCGGCATGACCTGCGACCTTATTGTCGGTTCAGGCTGGCCTTTCGGCTCAGAAACCCTTCCGCGCGACGAGCGCGCCTCAGTGATCCTGACCTACTGCGACAAGGCCATGGGCGGGGCAGTGTACGACAAATCCCTTTTCCATGTCTATAAGGAGCTGGATCCAAAGGTTTCCATCCCCAATCCCGGGCGTGTGCCTGAGTTGCTTAAGGTGCTGCTGGTGCCGGATCCTATAAACGACCTCTCCGAGGCCCAGGACATCACCGACAAGGTGAAGAGGAACACCATCAAGATGAAGATTCCCGCCGGCAAGTGGCAGGTATATTATATGGTGAAGTACAACTCCTTCGCCAGCGTAATTAATGGCGCTCCCGGTGCCGCAGGCCCCATCCTGGACCATATGAACGCGGCCGCCGTGCGCAAGTATCTCGACCGCATGTCCGACCGCATCGAAGCTAAGCTGGGCCCTCTGTCCAACCACCTACGCGCCTTCTTTGTGGACAGTATGGAACTCGAGGGAGCCAACTGGACGGGTGATTTCGCAGAGCAGTTCAAGGCCCGCAGAGGCTACGACATCCTGCCCTGGCTGCCCTTCACCATGTTCAAACTCCGCCGCCTCGGCGAGGTCGAGGACTTCAACTACGGCTGCGCCAAGGGTGAGAAGTTCCAGAACCAGGTGAACCGCGCCCGCTACGACTTCGAGCTGACCAAGGCGGAACTCCTGGAAGAGCGCTTCTTCAAGGTTTACGAGCAGTGGGCTCGCGACCATGGCGTGAAATCCCGCGCGCAGGGCTACGGATGCGGATTCTTCATCGAAGAAACCTCCATGGGCCTCGACATCCCCGAAGGCGAGTCCTGGACAACCAACTGGCTGCGCCACGTGGTGGGCGAGGAGATGGGAGACGAAGACTACCGCCGTGGCCGCGGATATACCATGATAGACAAGTACGTATCTTCCGCCGCCCATCTTACCGGCAAGCGTCTGGTGAGCTGCGAGGAAATGACCAATACCTACAACGTGTTCTCCACTTCCCTGGAATACCTGAAGGTGGGCTCGGACATGAGCTGCATCTCCGGCATCACCCACTCGGTGTGGCACGGATTCAACTACTCACCCAAGGAAGCCCCCTTCCCTGGCTGGGTGCAGTACGGCAGCTACTATAACGAGAAGAACACCTGGTGGCCTTATTGGAAACTGCTGAACGACTACCGCGCCCGCATGGGTGCCCTGGTGCGCAACGCGGATATGTACACCGACATGGCCATCCTGCCCGCCAATGCCGACCTCTGGTCCACCATGGGCGTGCAGACAGAGCCCTTCCCGGTGAAGCTCAACATCCCCTATACCTCGCTGGTCTGGGAGGCAATCCACAAGAATGGAGGCGGTGCTGACTATGTGTCCGAGAGCATCTTGGCAGGAGCCACAGTCAAGAATGGCAAACTATGCTACGGCCCCAAGAAGTACGGGGTGCTGTTCACCGTCGAGGTGCGCGGCACGACCGTCGAGGCCATGGAGAAGATACGCGAGTTCGTGCTCGGCGGCGGCCGTGTGTTCTGCATAGAGGCCTATCCCGAGAAATCGGTTGGAATGCAGGATTTCGAGGCCCGTGATGCCCGCATCCAGGCAATCGTGGATGAACTCAAGAAGACCGGACGTTTCATCCTTCTTCCCAAGCCGGAAGGGGACCACTTCCTGGAGTGGTACACGGACGTGGCCGCGAAGTACAATCTCCCTTCTTCTGTGAAGATTGGCACCCCCGACCGTTTCCTTCTCCAGAACCGCTATACCATGGATGACGGCAGCGATTTCTACTTCTTCGTGAATGCCAGCAGGCTCGAAGGCAAGTCCACCGACATTACCTTCCCCGCATCCATCACCAAGGGCCGTAAGGCGTGGATATACGACCCCGCCACAGGCAAGCGTCATCCGCTCAAACTGGATGCCTCCGGCAAGGTGCATTTCGACTTCGGCCCGTCCGAGAGCTTCGTATTCATGTTCAACAAGATGGGAGGCGAGGCTACTGCGTACAAGAAGCTTCCCGTATCTGGAGCAAAGCCTGTAGAAGTAAAGGACTGGGCGGTAACGCTGGTCAATCCTGAAGTTCCGGACGTGCCCGGAACCACCATGGAAAAGCTCGTGGACCTGAAGGATACCGAGGAGTATAAGAACTTCATGGGAACCGCCACCTACACGGCCAGGTTCACGGTCTCAGGCGCCCTTCCGAAGTATCTGAACCTTGGCAAGGTGGGCTATATAGCAGAAGTCAGCATTAACGGCAAGCCTGCCGGTCTGCACTGGTACGGCGATGCCGTGATTCCGGTCGACGGCCTGGTGAAGGCTGGGAACAATACCATCGAGGTGAAGGTGACTACCCTTATGAGTAATTACATGCAGACTCTGAAGGACAATCGCAACGCCCAGCGCTTCGTCCTCCGCCGCAACACCCCTCTCAAGCCTGCCGGCCTCATCGGCCCTGTCATCCTGTACTAGTTGTTTTTCAGCCACTTACATAAAATCGTCTGGTGAAAATTCACCAGACGATTTTGCATAACTCGTTGATACTTAGTCTGTCAGGCACTAAAGAACTACTTTATGCTGGCCGGGGGAGAGGCGCTGGATGCGGCCGCGGGAGTCGGTGACGACTGCCGTGGTGCCTTCAGGGACTGAAATGACGGCATTGATGCGGCGGCCGCGACGGTCCAGCGTGACTTCGATCATCCCGTAAGCTGTTTCCAGCCCGCACTCTATATGCTTTAGCGAAGCCATCTGAGGCCTTACCGAGAACTCCTTGAAACCGGGCTTCAGAGGCTCGATGCCGGCCAGACGCTGGCTACAGATAATGATGCCGTGTCCGCTCCACGCGTGGTTGCTGGTATTCTTCAGCCCGCGGTGTTCATAAATCGTACTGTAATCCGGACTCATCACCTGAGGGATATACTCGCGCAGGCGGGCCAGAGCGAGATCGGCTGTGCCCATAACGAAATAAGCATCTATCACGTAGCGCATGAAATAGGTCTCGGCCTCCTTGCGATTGGCAAGAACTTTCAGGATAGCGTCGTACTTGTCCGGCCCTGCAATGCCTGAAACAACTGCGAGAGCCTGCACACGGTCGTCCGCAGGGCCTTCATAGCCGGGAGTCTTATAGCACGAGCCGTTCCAGAAAAGGCGGTTGTAAGATTCCTTAAGGCGGTCCATCATTGCTTCGTCGGTGCCGACATCATCAATCTTATTCAGTTCTCCGGCCATATCCCTCTCGCCCTTCAGGGCAAGATAGTACCACGGATGCAGCAGGGCGACCCTGTCTATATCGCGGCCTGCATCGGCCCAGTTCCAGCCGTTGGTGCGCTCCAGAGGCAGATCGTCGGTATCAAGTTGCCAGGCTTCGTGTAGATACTTGTGTAGGGCGGGATAGACTTCCGGGATGAATGAATCGTCGGCACTGTAGAACCAGTAGTCATGGAAGCCGTACCAGCCTGCGGCGGCAAGGCTCTGTTGGGCCAGCTCCCTGAACCAGTTGGAACAGGGAACGGGAGCATACAGACCTCCGTCCGGAGCAGCCCATCTGGCAAACTCGATGAAGCCCTTGCGGGCAAGATTCCACGAAGACGGGCTGAGTGCGTAGAACGCCTCCATCATCTCGTGGACCTCGTCGCCAATCCACTGAGCACGCTCGCGGTCAGGGCAGTCCATCCAGGTGTCCCTCATGCAGATGTAAGCCGTGCGCTGTGCCTTCTGCCAGTATTCGTTCAGGAGGGGATCGTCGCAGCGGAACCATCCGCTGAAGGCGGTGTCGTATCCTGTTTCGCGGAACTGTACTTTGTTTACCGTAACTCCCTTGGGCACAATGTAGTACATGTATTCGCCGTTCAGCCAGGGCAGATGCTCGTAGCTCTGTGAACCTTCGCGGGTGATGTATTCGCCATGCACGCATTTCTCGCTGCCCACGGCATCATGGTCGGTCACCAGACGGATGGCCTTGCCGGCCGGACCGTCCAATTCCATGTAGGGGGAGAACTGGGCGTTGTAGGGCAGGTGGCAGATGAGCGTGTCCCCGCTGCGGCGCACGTCGGCATAGTCCTTCAACCCATAATCTTTCCACAGGGGGATAGGGCGGGGAACAAGTTTCCCAAGGGGAGCCTTTCCGGGCTCGATGGCAAGCTCGAACGCGCCACCCATGCGTTTGGGTGCACCCTTGAACCAGTCCGGATTGAACTTCCGGGCATCGTAGAGGACGTTACTCTCGCTCAGGCGGTAGTTCGGGGCCTTGCCGGATGCCGTGCCATAAGCAAACTGCACGCAGGCATCCCAACTGGAATCCGAGAGTATCTCCACGCCGCCTCCCACCGCTTCGAAGAGAAGCGCGCAGGTGCCGCTGTTCATGTGGCTGAAGCCGTTGCGCCCGAAATACCATACCAGCACGGAGATTACATTCTCTCCCGCCTTCAGGTAAGGGGCGATGTCCACTGTATCGTAATAACCGTCGCCGGGAGCCGGTCCACGCTTGAGGCCGCCTTCGAAGACCGCCATTTCGCCATTGATCCACAGCCAGTATTTGCTGTCTGCTGCAATCCTGGCGGGCAGTTCCGCCGGAACGGTCTTTAAATCCACCTTCTTCTGGAAGGCTATCCAGGTGTTGGCGTCACAGGGGCTGTAGGCCCGAGAAATCCAGCGGGCTTTCCAGGTATCTGCTGAAAGTTGCAGCGCTGCCAGGAGCAGCGCTGCAACAAGAATGAATCGTTTCATTTATTCGCGTGTATCGGTGAAGCAACCGTCATTCACCACATCGCTGTTCACGGCCTCATAGAATTTGCCGGGAGTAGCGGGGTTGCGGTACAGCACCTTGATGAGCTTGATGTTCTTGCAATTCTCGAAATAGAACAGGGTGGGGACAGGTGTGCCCTCGGGGAGGTAGCCCTTGTCCTTCTGGTCTTTGTAGCTGGCAAGCACGAGATCTGCACGGCCGTCTACAACACCGTTGCCGCGGGTTGCGAAGATGCGCACGTTCTCAACGCCGATTCCATTGAAAATGGCCTTCTGGCCTTTGTAGCCGTAGATATTGTCGGTGCCGATTATGTCGGCTGCAGCATCGAGTCGGATGTTTACTCCGCTCTTGAGATAAACCGCACCGGTGAGGTAACGGCCCACGCAGAAAGTGAGGGTGCCACCGCCCTTCTCGGCAATGAAATCGATAGCCTTCTGGATGCTGGTGGTATTGTCGATCAGACCATTACTCTTGATGCCGAAGTAAGAGGCATTCCATTCCTTATTATTCTGTGCGAGCGCGCTCACGCAAAGGAGAGCCGCTGCCGCTATAGCTATAATCTTTTTCATTATTTCTTGTTCTTGAATTTCTTGACATTATTGGTAATGATCTGCTTCTTTTTCTTGTCGGCAGAAGGCTGGTTGATCTGCACGCCCTGGAAGTTGAGGCCGTTCACATCGTCGGCGACGATGGCGGGACGGTAATCCTCTCCGGCAACGCTGATCTTCACGTTCTTGAAGGTGACGCCTTCGGCGTGACGGATGTAGAAGCCCCATGCGGGAAGTTCCTTCCAGTTGGAGAACTCAGGATAGCTCTTCTCGAGCTCGGGAATCGCTTCCAGCTCGGCCTTGGAGGAGCCGCGGTAGGCGTAATCCTTATCGGCCTGGCCGGGATAGACTATCTCGATATTCTCGAGGGTGATATTCTGGATAGGGATGCCCGGGATGCCCTGGATGCCGCTGGGGCATACGTTGCGGGGGAGATCCTCCACGGGGCCCTCATACATGTAACCGGCATCGGGTTTGTCGAAGGGAACCTCGGCATACACGTTTTTGATGACGATATCCTTCATGTAGGGAGTCTGCTCCTGGGTGCGGCGGGAACCGGTGCGGATGAAGATGGGATTGCCGGTGTGGATGCTCTTGAGGCCGTCGATGACCACATCCTCGATCTGGGCGCCGTCCACGGTGGCGATGGTGATGGCGGAACGGTAGGTGTCCACGATCTCCATGTTATAGAAGCGGAAGTGCTTGAATTTGCCGAGGGTGTAGGTGCCGAACTTAATGCCGTTGGCGCTGGAACGTCCCCAGCAGTTCTCCACGAGGATATTCTCGGAAACGCCGTCCTTGCTGTGACTCTTGAAGCAGTAGACGTCGTCGGCCGCATCGAACCTACAGTTGCGGATAATCACGTCGGAGCAGTCCACGATGTCGATTCCGTCGTTATTCCAATAAGATTTGGCATCTACCGAAACGCCGTCCACATAGATGTTGCGGCACTTGTCGTACTGCTGGTTCCAGGATGCGGGATCCTTGAGGGTGATGCCCGTCACGGTGATGTTCTCGCACTTGTAGAAGTGGAGGTTCTCGGGGCGCTTGCCTTCCTGCAGGCGGTCCAGCTTGAGCGGATCGTCGATCAGGCCGAGATGGCAGTAGTCGACGCCCTTGGTGGCCACAAGGAAGCCGCGGCAGTTGATCTCGCCTTTACCGGTGATGCCAATGTTTTTCTGGCCGATGGAGAAGATCATCGAGGTCCACTTGGCGTCGGGATCCTTGATGTAGTCCCAGGGGTTGAGGGATCCGAGTAGGCGTGCTCCTTCTTCGAGATGCAGGGTGACATCGTTCTTGATGTAGATGGTGCCCGTGACGAAATCCCCGCCCTTGAATATAAGGCGTCCGCCTCCGTGGGTGGAGATGTAGTCGATTGCCGCCTGGATGGGAGCCGTGTTGAGGGTCTCTCCGTCGGGCTTGGCACCAAATTCGGTGGCAAGGTAATCCTTGGCGCCCGCCTGCACCGCGAATGCGGAGGCAAGGACCAGGACAGATACGATTCTGAGTAATTTCTTCATCTTATATTATTTTAGTTTGTAGATTCTCACTTTGTTGAAAACGGTCTGCTTCTTGCCTTTCGGAGCGCTCTTCTGAATGACTTTCAGGCCCTTCAGGTCCAGTCCGTTCACATCGTCGGCTACCACGGCGGGGCGGTAGTCTTCATCTTCCACCACCAGCGTCACGTTCTTGAAAGTTACGTTATCGGCGTGGCGGATGTAGAATCCCCATGCGGGGAGTTCCTTCCAGTTGGAGAACTCCGGGTAGCTCTTTTCGAGCTCGGGGATGGCCTCCAGCTCGGCTTTGGAAGTGCCCCGGTAGGCATAGTCCGGATCGGCCTTGCCGGGATAGTGTATCTCCACGTTTTCCAGCAGCACGTTCTCTATGCGGATGTCCGGGATGCCCTGGATGCCGCTGGGGCACACGTTGCGCGGGAGATCCTCCACCGGGCCCTCATACATGTAGCCGGCATCCGGCTTGTCGAAGGGCACCTCTGCGTAGACATTTCGGATGATGATGTTCCTCATGCAAGGGGCTGCTCCTCCGTTGCGGTTGCCGGTGCGGAGGAATATGGGATTGCCTGTGTGGATGCTGCGCAGGCCGTCCACGGTAATATTCTCTATGGTGGCACCGTCTACGCTCGCGATGGTGATGGCGGAGCGGTAGGTGTCGTAGATCTCGATATTCTTGAAGGTGAAGTTGCGGAAGGTGCCGCGGGTGACGGTGCCGAACTTGATGCCGTTGGCGCTTGAGCGTCCGCGACAATTCTCCACCAGCACGTTTTCGCTCACACCGTAGGCTACATGGCTCTTGAAGCAGAAGACATCGTCGGAGGCATCGAAGTCGCAGTCGCGTATGACCACGTCCGAGCAGTCCACGACGTCCAGCCCGTCATTGTTCCAATAGCATTTGGAATCCACCTTCACGCGCTCAATCAGCAGGTTCCGGCACTGGTCGTACTGCTGGTTCCAGCTGGCGGGATTCTTTATTGATACATCCTGTATGACGATCCCGTTGCAGCGGTAGAAGTGTATGTTTTCGGGGCGGATCTCCGCGCTCACGCGGTCCAGGCCCAGTTTGTCGTTCACAACGCCTTTGTGCACATATTCCACGATCTTTGTACCTACCTCGAAGCCCTGGCAGTCGATGTCTCCGGAGCCCGTAAGGGCAATGTCGTGCTGGTCCACGGCCAGCAGAAGGGCGGTCCAGCGTGCGACAGGATCCTTCACGTAATCCCAGGGGTTGGGAGATCCGAGCAGGCGGGCGCCTGCACTGATGTGCAGGTCTACGCCGGATTTCAGGTAAAGCGATCCGCTGAGGAAATCGCCCCCGGAGAGAATCAGCCGACCGCCTCCGTTGGCGGAGATATGGTCGATCGCGGCCTGCAATGCACTGGTGTTCAGTGTGATGCCGTCGGCCTTGGCTCCGAAATCTGTTGCAAGCCAGTCCCGTGCACCGGCCGTGAAGGGCAGAAGGAATACTGCCAAAGATAAAAGAAGAGTGCGGCGTAGATTCATACTTCCTACAAATTTAATCGCAAGCGGACAAAAAAGCAAAAAAAATTAGGTAACTTTGGGGCAAGATGATAACCGATCTTCCCTACATTTTGTCGTATCGTGAACAGCAGCAGCTGTTTTTGTTCGACTGGAACTATATTGCAGACATACTATTTCATCCCGGCGGAGCCAGTACCCTTATCGGACGTTTTCTGGTGCAGTTCTTCTATTCTCCGTCGGCTGCGGTCGTAATCACTCTGCTCTGCCTATGCGGGATAGGATGGTTCTATCGCAGGCAACTGCCGCTCATCATCGCACCCCTGCTTTTCCTTCTCGCATCGTTGCCGGATTATCATCTTCATTTCGACGTGGTGGGCGCGTGCCTGTTCGCATCCGCAGGATTCGAAATCTGGGAGCGCAGCAGCCGGAAACTGCTTGCGGGCATCTTGATACCCATCGTATTGTTTATCCTTGCCGGCAGCGGAGCATTTCTGTTTTCCGTCTGTGCATTGGCCGTTTCTGTCGGGAAAGGGAGATGGGAAGGAGCCCTGCCTGTGGCGGTGTCGTTGCTTATGGGGCTGGTGGCGTTGTCCATGAACCTGATTCCCACTTTCGCTCACGCCCTGTCGCCGGTGTTCTTCTACGACGTATCCGCGTCCATGCCGGCGTTCCATCTGGTTTTCTGGATACTTATGCCGGTTGCTGTACTGGTCTCGACCCTTTTTGGGCGTTTCGTCCGGAAAAGAGCCGCCGTCGTGGCGTCCTGCCTGCTGGTGCTGGTCGCAGTGCCGTTCGCATGGAGCATTTTTGCCAGGCAGGGGAAGGATGGAGCCTACAACATATTTAAATATGAGTACTACGGGGTCCGTGGCGAATGGAAAAAGCTGGAGAAGGTTACCAAAGAGCGCCTGACATACCCGGTTACCGCGAACTGGTATTACCTGGCCAAGTCTTATCAGGGAACCATGATGAAGGACCTGATGAAGAACAGGCACAACAGGGAATACGACCTGATTTTCATTCCCGAAGACAAGAGCACCACTACCGTGTTGCCCCACGTGCTGTTCAGGATGGGCAATCTGGCATCTGCGCAGAATGTCTCGTATAACCTGATGTTCGCGTCCTGCGGATACAACCCGACCCTGCTTAAAATGCAGGCGGATATAGAATTGATGCGCGGAAACTATACGGTTGCAGAAAAGTATCTCAGTCTTTTGGAAAGAAGTCTGAACTATAAAAAATGGGCGAAGGACAGAAGACGTTTCCTGAACAACGACGCCTTGGTGAATGCGGATCCCGACCTGGGGCGGGGAAGATGTGACTTGCCGGCTACAGATGGATTTGTCAGCTCTTTGTATCCCATGCATGCTCTCTATTCAATACTTCGGACCAATCCTTCCGACAACGTGGCTATGGAGTATGGACTTGCATATCTGCTCCTGGCAAAAGACATTGTGAACGTGGCGAATTTCGTGGAAGAGTTCTACGGCACGCCGGGTCTTCGCGAACTCCCTCTCTGCGCCCAGGAAGCCATGTGTTTCTTCGCCGATTATCAGCAGAACATGGCCCATGAAGAAGAGTTCCGTCACATGGACATCGACTGGTGCATTCAGCACGGAGTGCAGCCTCAGACCGTGTCCCGCATGTACGAGATGCAGAACGCCACGCTTCAGTCCGGAGGCAAGGCACCTAAGGGCTTCCGTGGCACCTACTGGTATTATTTCCTCTACGACGACATGATGGTTAACGACAATGCTGCGAAGACGCAGGACAACAATGCGGTTTATTAAGATGAAAAGACTGTTACATATATTGCTGCCATTGGCACTCTGCGCCTGTTCCACCATGCCCGAGCAGGCCGTAAGATGTGATGAGGAAGCATCGGTTTGGCCTGATTATAAAGAGGTTACGATTCCCGAGAACATTGCTCCGCTGAATTTTTCCTACATGGGGGAGGCCGAAAAGGCAGTTTTGGCCGTCAATGGCAAAGCGATTGAAGCTCGTGGGGGGCTGTTCCGTTTCGGCCGCAGGCAGTGGCGAAAACTGATGGCTGCCGATACTCTGGAATGCCGCCTTCTTGTATTGCGCAGCGGCGGATGGAGCGAGCTTATTCCCTTTAATATATATGTCTCCCGGGACCGCATGGATCCTTATGTGTCCTATCGCCTGATCCCTCCCGGATATCAGGGCTGGGACAGGCTGGGCCTTTACGAGCGAAACATAGAAAACTACAGGGAGGATGCCTTCGTGGACAATAATCTCACCGGCGGCAACTGCCTGAACTGCCACACCTTCCCGGAGAGAAACCCCGACAAGTTTGTATTCCATGCCCGCGCCGCCTTCGGAGGTACCATGTTGGTAGACGGGAACGATGTCGAGAAACTGAACACCAAGACCGACTCCACCATCAGCGCCCTGGTTTACCCGTACTGGCACCCGGACGGCAAGTTGATAGCATTCTCTACAAACAAGACCTTCCAGAATTTCTACAATCACGGTGATGACCGCATAGAAGTGTATGACGAGGCATCTGATATTGTAATCTACAATACCGAAACCCATACTATATCATGGTCTCCGCTCACAAAGGCAAAGGATGCATTCGAGACCTTCCCCGCTTTCTCTCCGGATGGTAAGTACCTGTATTTCTGCTCCGCGGATGCGGTGGAAATGCCTCAGAAATACAACGAGGTGCGCTATGCCCTCAAGCGCATAGCCTTCGATGCGGCCACCTGCTCTTTTGGGAACAAGTTGGAAACGGTTTTCGATGCTCCCGCCATCGGAAAGAGCGTATCCTTCCCAAGAGTATCTCCGGACGGCCGTTTTGTCTGCTTCACCCTGCATAAATTCGGCAACTTCTCCATCTGGCATCAGGATGCCGACCTGTGGCTTCTGGACCTGCAGACGGGGAACGCCAGGCCTCTGGATGGCCTGAACTCCGACAGTGTGGAAAGCTTCCATACCTGGAGCGGCAACAGCCGCTGGATGGTGTTCAGCAGCCGTCGTGACGATAAACTCTACACTAAACTTTATTTCTCCCACATAGATGCCGACGGAAATGCTTCCAAGCCTTTCCTGCTGCCTCAGAAAAACCCCGTGGATTATTACCGGGATCTAGTCATGTCGTATAATCTACCGCAGTTTACCTGTGGCAGGATACGCGTGAACAGGCGGAGCATAGTGTCGGTAATGCGTAAATCCAAAGGAACAGATATCAAGCCGGAATAATGAAAAAGACTTTGCTATTCAGTTTATGCCTGCTGTCATCGCTCCTGATGACGGCGAATCCAGTCCAGATAGTTAAACTCGACAACGGCCTCAGCATAGGGGTGGAAGTATGCAGTGATGCGATCTTCCACATCACCATATCGCCCAAAGGCTCCTTCACCGAGCCTCTGCTGAACCGTTACGGGGTCGTAAAAACCGACTGGACACCCGCAGAAAGCACATTTACCTACGATGAAGGCCAGCCTGCCGGCCTGAATGAGAGCTACATTTTCCAAACGGCAAAGGGCACCTTGACCATAGCCAAGGCCGACGGAGTCATCAGCCTGAAAGACGCTTCCGGCAAAGTCGTGGTGCAGGATATCCTGTTCCGCAAGCCCGGCACACCTGAGGTCCGTGCTCTGGCAGAGGCCGTCATCGACAAGTTCGGCGGCCTGGTTGTCGCCAAGAACGACGGCATCATAGGGGATGACACCAACAGCAAGAACAAGCGGGATACCGCCGAGGCCGGCGATCCTTCCAAAGCCAGCATAATCTCCCTCAGCATGGCGGACGGAGAGCGTTTCTACGGCGGTGGCAGCACTTCCCGCGAACACATCCAGCACCGCGGAGAGATGCTCCGCATGTGGACGGCCTACCAGCACACCGAGATCCCCATGCCCTTCATGATGAGTTCGCGCGGATGGGGGATTTTCAACAACACCACCCGCAAGTGCCACTTCGACGTGGGATATACCGATCCCGCCCGCTTCAACATCTACAACACCTTCGACGAGGCTGACTTTTACCTGATGTTAGGCACCGACATGCCCTCGGTGCTGGATCTTTACACCCAGATTACCGGCCGCACGTACGTCCTTCCCAAGTGGGCCTACGGATTCGCATTCGGCCCCAACATGCGTGAGGACCAGTGGGCCATCCTCTCCGATGCAGCCAACTTCCGGCAGATGGGAGTGCCCGTGGACCTCTTCTGGCTCGAGCCTCAGTGGATGGAGAAGCGCTACGACTTCTCCACCAAGAAGAAGTGGAACTACGACAAATTCTCTCCCGAACCCTATTGGCTGCAGGATAAGATGCCCAAGAAGTACTACCCCCGTCTGTTCGTGGGCAAGCTCAACAGCATGGGCATACATCTCGGCCTCTGGCTCTGTGAGGAATACGACCACAGCATAATTGAAGAGGATCTGATAGCCGAGCGCGAAGGCCGTGCCCAGTCCGGTCTCGAGCACTGGCCGGACCATCTCACCACCTTCATGGATATGGGTGTAGACGGTTTCAAGCTGGATCCCGCCAGAACAATCGATGAGCATCCTACATGGAAATATCATAACGGCCTGACGGACAAGGAGATGCACAACCTTAACCAGGTGCTGCTCGTGAAGCAGGTTGCCTCCATGACCCGCAAGCACACAGGCAAGCGCAGCTGGCATCACTACTGCGGCGGATGGGCCGGAACCCAGCATTGGACGGCCGCCAACAGCGGTGACAACGGCGGAGGCCTGATCGCACTCTACGACCAGCACAACCTTGGAATGAGCGGATTCATGAATCTGAGCTGCGACGTGATGAGCGTGCCGCGCGAGCAGGAGATGCAGGGCCTACACTTCGGCATCTTCCTTCCATGGGTGCAGGTGAACAGCTGGTTCAGCATGATGCAGCCCTTCTACTATTCCGGAGTCGAGAAGGAGATGTACAAGTTCTACGTCAAGCTCCGCTACCAGTTCATTCCATATATCTATTCCAATGCCCTCGAGGGCGCTCTGACAGGTATGCCCATGGTGCGTTCGATGCCGCTTGAATTCCCGGACGACCGCAACTGCGACGACATGGCCCTCCAGTATATGTTCGGCCATCAGTACGCTGTAAGTGCCTATAGCAACGATATTTATCTCCCCGCAGGTGAATGGATAAACGTGTGGACGGGAGAGCTTGTGGACAGCAAGGGGGAGACAGTCACCCGCGAACTTCCTTACAACCGTGCAGGCCAGTTCTTCGTGCGCAACGGGGCCATCGTGCCCACGCAGCCGGACGTGGAGTTCATCGGCAGCAAGCCCCAGACCGACTTTATTATAAAGGTGTATCCTCACGGAGACACCAGCTTCACCATGTATGAGGATGACGGAGAAAGCTACGACTACGAGAACGGAGCCATCAGCTCCACTCTCTTCGAGTGCAGCCAGAATGGCAAATCCTCGTCCATAACCGTGAATCCCGTTCAGGGAAGCTACAAGGGTATGCCTGAGGCCAGGAACTACAGTTTCGAGGTGCGTTGCACGTCCAAGCCCAAAAAGGTCGTGGTGAACGGCACCAGGACCAAGGACTGGACATGGGAAGACAATACCCTGAAAGTTTCTGCCGGCAAGGTGAGTATAAAAGATAAGACAACCGTAAACATCCAGCTCTAATGAAAAGATATCTTTATCTGGCCGCCATTTTGGCGGTAACTGCCTGTTCTTCAGGTGGTTGGAAAGATGCCAGCCTTCCTGCGGAAAAGCGTGCGAAACTCCTTCTCAAGGAGATGACCCTGGAAGAGAAAATCGGCCAGATGTGCCAGTATGTGGGCCCCTGCTACGTGCCGCCGGATCAGGGATCACCTTATAAGAATATCGATGCTTCGGACGAGAATCTTGGCAATCCGGGCCTTGCGGATAAGATCAGGGCCGGCAAAGTCGGCTCCTTCCTGCATGTCCTGACCGGCGAGGAAGCCCACCAGCTCCAGACGCTCGCGAGCGAATCCCGCCTTGGCATACCGCTCCTGTTCGGTATTGATGCCATCCATGGCAACTGTCTTCGTGTGGGCTGTACGGTCTATCCTTCTCCCATAAACCTGGCATCTACTTTCCGCCCGGAGATTATGGAGGAAATAGGTGCGCAAACCGCAGTGGAGATGCGCAAGACCGGCATGTACTGGACTTTTTCTCCCAACCTTGACGTAGCGCGCGATGCCCGCTGGGGCAGGATGGGGGAGACCTTCGGCGAGGATGCCTGGCTGGTTTCCCAGTTCGGTAAATATATGATCTGGGGTCTTCAGGGGCGTGACCGTAATTATGCGGATGGCAAGGTCATGGCCTGTGCCAAACATCTTATCGGAGGCGGCGAGCCTTTCGGAGGTTTGAACGCTTCTCCCATGGATATGAGCGAGCGCAAGATGCGTGAGTTGCATCTTCCTCCCTTCGTTGTGGCAATAGAAGAAGCTCATGTCGCTACGGTTATGACCGCCCATAACGAGCTCAATGGCGTTCCCTGCCATGCGAACCGCTGGCTGATTGAGGATCTGCTCCGCGGCGAGCTTGGTTTCGACGGTTTCGTGGTTAGTGACTGGATGGATATCGAGCGCTTGTACAGTATGCATCATCTGGTCCCCAGCGAGGACGAGGCTTTCAAGGTTTCGGTAGAGGCTGGGATCGATATCCATATGCAGGGGGATAATTATTTCGAGTCTGTGCTGGATGGCGTAAAGAGCGGACGCATTCCTCAGAAGCGTATAGACGAAGCTGCAGGCAAGATCCTGGAGGCGAAATTCGCCCTTGGTCTGTTCGAAAATCCCATTCCCGAATTGCCCACGGAGCGTGGTTTCGCGGCCATCCCGGAACACCGTCAGACCTCCCTCGATGCCGCCCGCGAAGGGTTAGTCCTTTTAAAGAATGATGGGATATTACCCCTTGTCATTCCGAGCATAGCGAAGGAATCTACTCGCATCTTTCTATGCGGACCGAACATCGACAGCCAGACTATACTGGGCGACTGGGTGGTGCCGCAGGATGACGACGACGTGATAACCGTACTGGAAGGCCTGAAGGCCGTATGCCCGGGCGCAAAGATAGATACCATGACATTCCGGGGACGCGTGACGGCCGTGGATGACGCCGGCATACGCCAGGCGGCGGCGAAAGCCCGCCAGGCCAATGTGAACATACTCGTGCTGGGCGACAATTCCCAGCGCTATTCCGCATTCGGCCGCACCTGCGGCGAGAATTGCGACAGGGACAATATCGATCTGCCCGGCCGCCAGCAGGAACTGCTGGAAGCGGTCGCGGCGAGCGGTCGCCCGACCGTGCTCATTCTCATGAGCGGCCGGGCCCTGGGTGTGCATTGGGCTGCGGAGAATCCTTCCGTTAATGCGATCGTAGAGGCCTGGGAGCCTGGACAGATGGGCGGTAAGGCAATCGCCGAGGTGCTTTTCGGCCTCGTGAATCCTTCCGGAAAACTGCCCGTGACCATTCCTCGAAACGCGGGCCAGATACAATGCGTCTACAACCACAAGCACTCGCAGTACTCGCGTCAGTTCGCACTTGCAGAGCAGGGCCCTCTTTATCCTTTCGGATTCGGACTCAGCTATACAAAATTCGAGTTTGGGGAGCCTGTTCTTTCGAAATCGGAGATAGGAAAAGACGAAAAAGTGCAATTGAGCGTCGAATTGAAAAATATTGACGATATGGACGGTGCGGAAGTGGTTCAGCTGTACATTCGCGATGAATATGGCTCCATCACGCGTCCAGTGAAAGAATTGAAAGATGTCAGGAAGGTGTTCTTGAAATCTGGCGAAAGTGCTGTGATTCAGTTTGATATAACTCCTGAGATGCTTGCTTGCTGGGGGGCTTCGGAGCGTTGGGAAGTCGAGCCAGGGGAGTTTACGCTCATGGTCGGCTCTTCATCGGCGGATTCAGATTTGAGGACTGTCGGGCTCCTTGTCTCCGAGTGACGACAGGCTCACGGTTTCGATGCATCTCATTTTCTGGTCCAGGTTGGGATGCACGTACAGGTTCAGTGTAGTATTTATAGTGGAATGACCGAGTATTGCGCTGACGGTCTTGTAGTCGCATCCGTACTCGATGCAACGTGTGGCAAAGCTGTGACGCAGTCCGTGGAAGCATATCTTCCGGGTGTTGGAAGCCCGCAGTGCTGCGTAAAAATGGTTCCGGAGGGTTCGCGGCTCCATAGGTTTGGATGAGTCGCTGAGCAGGAAATTCTGCGGGTCTTTCCCGGGTAGTATCTCCGTGAACAGATTCACCAGGTCTTCTGAAAGCGGAATCTCCCGAAGCGATTCCACGGTTTTCGGCGGTCCCAGTATAAGTTCGGTATGATGCTCGTTGTCGTCGCGGATGTAAACCCTCTCATAAGTCTTGTTGACGGTCAGCACTCTTCGCTGTAGGTTAATATCTCTCCACTGCAGACCGCAGATCTCCCCGATCCTCAATCCGGTGGACAGGCAGACATACATCCCCAGATTGGCTTCCGTGTAGTGGTTGATGAGATACTTCATCAGAAGGCATTGTTCGTGCCTGGTTAGCACTAGTATCCTCGACCTTGAATAGATGGTCGGATACTTGATGTTCCAATGCGGGGGAGGCCAGGCTCCGATTTTGGAACCATAGTACACCACCATTTTCAGGACCATGATGATGTCTTGGACGCTGGAGAGGGAAAACCCTTTCCTCAGCAGGTTCAGGGCAAACTTCTGCACCTCGTCTTCCGTGGGTGCACCACCCTCTCCGAATGCCGGGAGGATGTGCTGGTCCAGGTGGTTCAGATAGGTTGAATAGCTGGAAAGTTTTACGAATCGTTTCCTGTCCTCTTTCCACAGGACAGCGATCTCTGTCAGAGTTAAGCGGTTCATAATAAAAAGGTTAAAGTTTCAAACTTAACGCTTCTTTCTCGATTTTATTAGAACCGGGTTATTATTTTAAGTGCATTATGTGGTTGTTGTGTGCTGGATTGCCGTTAAAACGGACAATCGGCCCGAGTTGTATTTACTGGTGTGCCGACCAGTGAATACAACTGATAAACATTCTCCGCATTTTTCTTGATTCTTTTCCTTGCAAAACGGATTTGCTCATCAGTAAGGCAAAGGGTATTCTCGAAATCCTCAAAAAATACAGGTCGACCGGCTGCCCGGCTGAAATCCATATCTATCTTGTACATATACCGATAATCCCTTACGACCTTTCTGTTGATCGAGTCGCGTATCCTGGCAGTACATTGAAGAAGGCAAATACTGTCGTTTGTATATACTGTCTTAAGATCCTCGATACTCCAGGCTTTTTTTCCGGGAAAACTTGTCTCAAGAAAGGGTTCGATAGATTCTTGTAGTTGCAACCTGGCATACTCTTCAAGACTTTTACCGTGGGAACAACCTATAAGGAAAGTACAGAAGAGAATAAGATATCGAATCGAAAAATGCTTATTATTCATCTAATTATTATAAAAGGGTGGGCAAAAAGCCCACCCTTTGGGAAAATACAAGGATGTATTAATAACCAGGATTCTGAGGATAGTCATATCCGGTGTTGGAATCCTTGACCTGCGTAGGAATAGGGAACAGATAGTTGTGAGGAGTAATGTTGCTGTACCATGCTCCATAACCATCGGTACGCTTTTCACGACGTCCGTTTTCATTTTGCGCGTCGTTTTCATATCCATATCCGTATTTCCTTGTACGGGCATACAGAGTGTTGGATGTGACATCATCCTGCACGGGGTAGCAATCGCTGATATAGTCGCAATTAGGATTGCATGACAGGCGATTGAGCGTTACCCAGCGGTGCTCTTCACCAAGAAGCTCGCGGGCGCGTTCATCAAGGATATAGTCGATGTTGATATCAGCTGCGCTGCAAGGCGAAGCTCCGGCACGCGAACGAACCACATTGATGGCGGCCGCTGCCTGGCCCTTGTCCTTCTTTGCAAGATATGCTTCTGCAAGGAGGAGGTAAACCTCAGCAACTCGGAACATATAGTACTCCTGATTGTATGCCTTGTTGTCTCCATTCGGATGCTTGTCATCGGAGAATTTCCAAAGACGGGGAATGAATGTGTTCATGGTATCTCCGGCAGTCAGGGTATATAGACCATCTTTCTGACGCTGATACATAGCCTTCTTTTCGTCAAGGAAACGTGTGCCGCCGGCGGTGAACCAGTTGCGCTGGATCATCGTCTCGGATCCGCGGAAGTCATTTCCATCCTTCCAGAGGTTAAATGCATCGCCCTTCGTTTTATCCCACATGTAACGGGTAGGAACACAGACCTGTCCGGCATACGATACACGTGCTCCGGTGGAATCCTGTGCAACATTGGCAATGTGACGGCCAAGAGCACTCACGACATACTTGGAAGGGTCGGGGGTACCATCGTATCCCGCCTCTGATGCTTTCTTGCCAGCTGCATCAACAGGCTCAACCTTGGCACTGGTAGCTGTTACACCATCGGGATAGCAGGCAATATTGTCACCATATTTGTAGTACATTTTGCCATCTTTAACGAATGTCCCCTGGTTGCCTACAAGGAGAGAACCGGTCCATGCGCATTCCAAAACATTGGAACGAATGCGGGACCATGAGTCTCCACCGCCGCCAGAAGACCAGTTACCATAACTGTACTGGAGCGTCCAGATGGCTTCCTTGTTGCCTGACTGGGGATCCTGGTTGCCACCTTCACGGAAAAGATCCCAATAGGCGCCCTTGGGTGCTGCGAGGGAATTGCCATAGCGGTCTGTGGCCTCACCTGCACGTGAACCAAAGCGAGTGGTCATGATCTCGTAGTCACCGTCTTTCTTTTCTATAATGTTCTTCGCAGCTGTTACAGCCTCGTCGTACTTGCCAAGAGCAAGACATACTTCCGCAAGGAAAGCGTCGGCTGCTGCACGGGTAACGGTGCCAATCATTCGGGGTGTGGTCGGAAGATCCTCCCTGCATTCATTCAGGATTTTATACTCATATTCCCATACTTCCTGACGGGTGTTGGGAACATAATCCCACCTCGGCTCAGTGATTCGTTCCTCGATAATCGGGACATTTCCGAACATGGCTGCAAGGCAACGGTATGCAAATGCTTTGATAAGTGTCGCTTCTGCGCGAAGCTCTTTCTGGATCGTGGCTGTTGACCATTTGATATCGGAATTGTCGATGTACCAGATGGTGGTATTGCACTGACCGACGGTCTTGTAGAGCTCGGCATACCAGTGCCTGGTGGTGCCGTTACCAACATTGATTGAAGGCCAGTTGACTGCCCATTCAGCATTTACATTCGTGCTTGCGAAAGTGTCAAGTCCCATACCCTGGAGCATCCATGAATGCTGACCGTGGGACTGCCCGACCATCAAATACTCGACATGCCTGTAGCAGGCATTAAGAGACTGGATGATGTTGGCCTCGGACTTGAAATAAGTTACATCGCTCGCAGAGAAATATTCTTCTTCGAGGAATTTGTCATCATTGCAGCTGGTTGCCACCATGGCAAGAAGAGCAACGGCAATAGAACTTATAATTCTTATAGGTTTCATATTCGTACGTTTCCTTTGTTAGAAAGTAAGATTAACACCGAAAACGACAGTCTTGTAGGTGCCATCTGCACCGTAACGGCTGGAACCTGCGTTGGATGCGATAGTGCCGGCGGTTTCCGGATCAAGTCCTGTCCACTTGGTGATTGTAAAGAGGTCGGTTCCTGCAACATAAACGCGAGCATTGCTTACGCCGACATAGTCTACCACTTTCTTGGGAAGTGTGTAAGAGAGAGATATATCCTTCAGCTTGAGGAAGGAACGGTCGCACCACCACTGATACTTGTAAGTATCCTGGGCATAGCCATGGCGGGGGAACTCGTTGGTGTGGTTGGTGTAATACTGAGAATCAACCCACTTTTCAACGCCCTTGAGCTGATTTCCGCTAGCCTGGCCGTTTGTATAGTAATTGGGGTTAAGACCTTTGAAGTGGGTCTTGTCTCCCTGCATCCAGCGGAAATTGAAGTACAGGCTGAAGCCTTTCCATGTAAAGGTGTTGCCGAAGTTGAGGGTGAAGAGAGGGTCGGTAGTTCCAAGCACATGACGGTCGTCATCGTTGATCTTGCCATCATTGTTGTAATCAAGGAACTTCACATCTCCCGGCTTTGCATCAGCCATTATCTTGCTTACAGCTCCAGTTTCAGGGTTTGTCCATGTGTAATTGTCGATTTCATCCTGACTCTGGAAAATGCCGAGCATCTCGAGGTCGTAGATTGCATTGATGGATTCTCCTTCAAGCAGGGCATAATTCGTTTCAGGTGTCACAAGATAGCTGGCAACGTCCTTCTTGACGCCTTTGTAAAGCTCGACAAGCTTATTCTTGTTGGTGTCGAAAATGATATTGCTTTCCCAACGGAGATTATCCTTGCCGTCACCGTTGATATTGACCGTGTTGAGCACAAGCTCCACGCCTGTGTTCGTTGCAAGACCGGCGTTTGCGTTGATACCGCCTTCAAAGCCGGAAACATAAGGAACAGAGCGTTTTACCAACATATTTGTGGTAATTCCTTTGTAGAAGTCGATGGTACCGTTAATCCTGTTCTCCATGACACTAAAGTCAACACCGACATCAAACTTGCCGACTTTCGCCCAGGTAAGGCCAAGGTTGGCAAGCTGGGTAAGTTCTACACCATAGGCGCCCTTTTCATCAAGCCAGTAGTTGGTATAGTTGTTATAGGTTGATGCCACGTTGGAGAGGGTGGCATATGCACCGACGGTACGGCTGCCGTTCTCACCATAAGAGACACGGAGTTTCAGGAAATCGAACAATCCGAGATCCTTGATGAAATCTTCGTTGCTAAGGACCCAAGCCGCAGAAGCTCCAAAGTAGTTGCCCCACTTGTTGTCTCCAAAGAAAACAGAGTAACCGTCACGACGGAAATTCACTGTGGCATAGTACTTATGGTTGAAGTTATAATTAGCCCGGGCCAGGTATGCGATAGCCTGGGTCTGGCTGGCGGAACGGTAGACTTTCTGCGTTCCTGCAGTTTCCATATCGTACCATGTGTATTCGGGTGCACTGGAGAAATTGCTGAACTCTGCAGTTAGAGAATTGCTGAGGCTCTTCTCCCTGGTGTAACCAAACATTGCGTCAAAATGATGGACGCCGAAGTCTTTGGTATAGGAAAGGATATGGTCGATGTTCCAATACAGACTGTTCGAAGCCTTTGAATTGCCTCCTGAGTTTGTGCCGCCGACGGAGATAGGATCGTCCATATGGGCGGTGTTGCGGGTATCTACCCAGATTTCAGGATGGTTGTATACGTCGCTGGACGACAAGCCACGGCGTCCCTGGAGAGTTACTTTGTATGAAAGACCGGGGATGAACGGGAAGTCGATCTGTGCATATGCGAGACCTCCGATATTGTCGGATTTACTCTTGTTGTCTGTCCAGAGATATGAGTCGCCTGAACTAGTACCCCACAGAGGGCTGATGGTGGCTCCGTCGGGATGGGAATTATACCAGTCGGTGTAGCCTTCTGTCTGAACCATCTTGAAGGAATAAGGAGACATCCATGTTGCATTCTGGATACGTCCAGGAGTGCCCCAACTGTTTGCATTGATGTAATTGCCCTTAATTCCGGCTTTCAGCCAGTCAGTTAGGGTAACATCAACTTTTGCGAGGGCGTTGAATTTTTTGTAATCGTCCCCGATGCGTATACCTTGCTGACGGGTATAGTTGCTTGATACATAGTAACTTGCCTTGCTTGTCTTTCCGGAAATAGCCACATTGTATTTCTGGCCTACGCCGGTACGGGAAATCTCATCGATCCAGTCGACATACTGACCTGCGTTGTAAGCTCCCTGCTCAATCGTATTGGCAAAAAGCTGGCTCTTGTCGTAGGTGCTGTAGTCAAGGTCTTTGATTGATGCATCAGATTCAGCCTTGGCATAAAAACGGTTACGGAAGAAAGTGGTTTCGTCCGTAATGTACTGAGGCCTACGGGTCCAGTCGGAGAGAGTTAACGAAGCATCGAAATTGATGACGGGTTTCTCGCTGCTTCCCTGTTTGGTAGTGATAACGATAACACCGTTAGCGGCACGGGAACCATAAATTGCAGCGGAGGAAGCATCCTTCAGGACATCAATGCTTTGAATATCATTCGTGTTGATTTCATTGATAGAACCACTGAAGATTACGCCGTCAACTACGAGCAGGGGCTTGTTAAGGCTCTGTGCAGAAGCTGACTTTGAACCGCCGTTAGGAATAACATTCATGCCTCGGACAGTCATCGTAGATGTATTGTCACCGCTTGCGCTGCTGGTAGGGGCATAACTGAAACCAGCCACCTTGCTTGACAGTGCTGTAAGGGCGTTAGGGTTAGGAAGGTTCACGATGTCCTTGTTGTTCGCAAAGTTCACGCTCGCGATGGCTCCGGACACGTCACGTTTACGTGCAGTGCCGTAACCCACAACTACGACATCGTCCAGAAGAAGTGCGTCTTCCTCAAGGACGACATTCAATGAAGAACGGTTACCTACGGCCACTTCTGTGGTCTTGTAACCGACGGATGATACGACCAGAACGGCTTCGCTTCCTGCTTTAATGCTGAAGTTTCCGTCCAGGTCCGTTACAACACCGTTGTTGGTGCCTTTGATAAGAACACCGGCAGCGGGTACGGGTTCGCCCTTAGCATCGACGACCTTTCCGGTCACTGCCGACTGGGCAAAGGCCTGCATGCTTATTGTGAGCAATGCAAGCACAACCATAATGAAACGTTTTACCATAAACAGTTGTTAAATAATAAGGTATAGTGTTGTGTTATGCAGCAAGTTACGTCTTTCCCTTATGTGTTTGCCGAATTTAATTTGACAGTGCAACAGCACTATCGGATGTAAAGTTAAACA
>R22__coassemble_155_pt1 | contig 51795 bp, 46 predicted proteins | sample R22__metabat2_low_PE_056 | metagenome-assembled genome bin R22 | reverse complement strand
AATAAAACTTTGTCGTATTTAACAAGTTACAAAGTTATAAAAAAGATGCATAAAAGCAACAAAACGTGGCATCGCTACGCTTCTTTTTCCTTGGCAACCACAGGATTACCGTAAATGTGCCAGAAAATGTCCCTGAGTTCGTTCTTGTCCAGTTTTTTCTCCGCACGGGAAAGTTTGTGCTCTGTGTATTCGCGGAATTTCTTCAAATCTTCCGGGGTATATCTGTCCGAATACTTGTCTCCTCCGGTCATCAGATCGTAACCCATGTAGTTCGTTTTCCAGAGTTTGTAGCCGGAGATTATCCGCTCGTCCAGGATACGTCGGATGGCCTGGTAGCGGTCGTTCTTCTCGTACCAGGATGAATGTGTGATCTCCCTGTCGGAAAGTGGCGCTCCGACCGAAAGGTGTATGCCTCCCTTCCACTGCCGGATGCCGGTCAGGATGCTGTGCATATCCTCATCCTCCTTCTTGTGATACTCCCCTGTGGTCTGTTTGATGAGGATCTCGCGGGCCTTGCGGTAATCGCAGGGTTCATATTCATAGGAGATGGACATGGGCACGATGTTGAGTTCCTTGAAGTTGGACTTGAAATCCCCGGTGCCGCTCATGTCGAACATCTTCAGGAGCCCCTGCTCGGTAACATCCAGGCCGTTCTTGGTGCGCCCTTCGCGCTGCGCGACCCACACGGAACTCTTGCCGGAGGTGATCTCGGAACGGATGAACTTGGAAAGGATCTGCGAAGACAGGTATACCTCCCTGGCGGAAATGCCACGGATGACGGTGATCATACGGTTCGAGCGGAGAAGGGTCTCCACCACCCCGTTCGCCAGCAGGTTGCTGCCGACGCATATTTCGGTGAGGGGCACATTGTTCAGCATCAGCATCCACTGCGTCAGCGCAGGATCCAGCACGATGTCCCTGTGATTGGAGACGGCCAGGAACTTGCCGTTTATCTTGCGAAGGTTCTCTACCCCCTCGTATGTAAATCCGGAAGAGGAGCGGCCCACAACGACATTGACGGCTTTCGAGACGATGGAGTACTGGAAGTCGTCCACACCCTTGATGTCCATTAGCATTTTCTTGAGTGTGCCGATGGGGAATTCAGGGAAAATGTACTTGCTGATCACCGGAACGGCGGGATGGCGTGCAAGTTTCTGCAGGGCGGCGACCGCCTCTGCGTCGTTGTATGGCTGTATGTTTTCGAGGTCTTCCATGGTTAATCGCGTCTAAACAATAAAGAACTGTCGCCATAGCTTAGGAACCTGAACCCATGGGACAAGGCAAAGTTATAAATAGTTTTCCAATCTCCGCCCACGAAGGCGGAAATCAGAAGGATGAGGGTGCTTTCCGGCTGATGGAAGTTGGTTACCATCATGTCGACGATGCGGAACCTGAAGCCGGGAACTATGATGATGCGGGTGCCGAGCCTCAGCTCGGACAGACCGTGCGCTTCCAGATAAGAAATGATGGCATCCAGGGCCTCGCCGGTGCTATAGGGGTATTCCCTCTCGTAAGGGACCCACTGGCCTATGTCTTCCGGCTCTCCTTTTTCGATTATGGATACGCCGGCATAGTAGAGGGATTCAAGGGTGCGGACGGATGTGGTGCCCACGGCTATGCAGGGCCGGCCTCCGGCGCGGAGCTTCTTGAGGATATCCAGGCTGATGGAGAAGGGCTCCCTGTGCATGGGATGCTCGGCTACGCGAGAGCTTTTGACGGGCAGGAAAGTGCCAGCGCCAACGTGCAGACAAACATTTTGAGTGTCAATGGATTTATCCCGGATATTCTCAAGTACTGCTTCAGTAAAATGAAGGCCTGCAGTCGGGGCTGCTACAGAGCCCCTGATATGGGCATAGAGAGTCTGGTAGCGCTCCAGATCTATGGCCTCGGTTTCCCTGTTAAGATACGGGGGAATGGGCACCTGGCCGCACTCCTCGAGCACTCTGGAGAAGGGTTCTCCCCCAACCCAACGGAATTCAACCACTCCTGTCTGACCGTCACGGGAGACAAGCGACGCGGTAAGATGCATGGCTGCGAGGGAAGAGCCTGCAGGACAGTCATAAGTAAGGATATCGTCCTTCCAGCGCTTTGAATTGCCGATTACGCATTTCCAACTGCATTTTTCGGTTGAGGCAAAGCTGGTATTGTACTCGGCAGGCTGCACTGGTTCCAGGCAGAATATCTCAATATGGGCACCTGTATCACGCCTGAAGTGCATCCTGGCAGGTACAACACGCGTATCATTGAATATCATGAGTGCGCCTGCAGGCAGGAAATCGGGCAGGGATCTGAATACATGTTCGCTCGGAATACCGTCTTTATAGACAAGTAATTTCGATGCATCCCGCTGAGGAAGTGGGTATTTTGCTATCCTTTCATCGGTGAGAGGATAATTATAATCTTCAATTCTAATATCAGGTATCATATTGCAAAGTTAATCATTTATTTCCGTCTTTGCGAAACGGTCATTTTGCTGCCCGAAATACTGCATGAAATGTTTACAAAATTTAATTCGGGCGTTAAATTATTGATGTTTACAAATGTTTTTTACAAAAATACAGCAGGTTGACATGTAAGGATATAAGAATTTCTTATATAGGTTTTAGCTTATAGTTAAATGGTTGGAAATCAGAAATATAATATATGTTATATATAGTATATATTTATATTATTGTGACAAAGGTCATCCCTGGAAAGGGCAATATAGCATCTTGGGTATTTCTATTTAAGAATATCAAAAGACAATTCCAAGATTATTAGATATTTAACCATAAATACATATACTAATAATTCAAGTATTTGAGTTGATTGTTCCACTTCTCCCCTATTAACATTTACAAATATAAATGCTTGCGATTACAAAAATTATTCTTACATTTGTAAAAATTTGTTTAGAAAAATGAATTCACGTCTTCAGCAGTTTTTGAGCGCAGAGAACCTGACACAGGCTCAATTTGCCGACAGCATCGATGTCGCCAGGGCAAGTATCTCCCATATTTTAGCGGGAAGGAACAAACCTGGCTTCGATTTCATAGAGAATCTTGCCAAACACTACCCTGCCCTGAACATAGAATGGTTCATCACAGGCAAGGGACGTATGTACAAATCGGCCACAGAGGCCACTCAGGCACCGGTTCAAGCTTCAGAAGACAGTGATAGTCTCCTTTTCGAAAGCCCGTCTGAACATATTGAAACCATCACTTCAAGTAAAAAGGTACAAACTATTGTAAAAGAAAAGGTTATAAATAAGATACTGGTCTTTTACAATGACGGTACATTCGAAGAATATACCAACGGAAAGGAATAATTGGTATATTTGACCGTATGAAAACGGTTAAAGCTTCCATCTGCACAATAGGAGACGAAATCCTGATCGGGCAGATCATCGACACGAATTCCTCCATGATTTCCAATGCCCTGGGCACAATAGGCGTCCGTACAGAGCATATGGTGTCCCTTGGAGACAGGCGTTCAGAGATTATCAGCATCCTATCTAACGAATTGACCTGCAGCGAGATAGTAATATCCACCGGCGGGATTGGCCCCACAAAGGACGATATTACAAAAGACGCCCTTGCAGAGCTTTCCGGCAGCCACAATTATATTAAGAACGAGGATCAGGAGGCCATTGTGCACAACATCTTGAAGGCCAGAGGGCTGGATGTGCTTGATATCAACCTCCGCCAGGCCCTTGTGCCGGACACTTGCGAGGTCATCGTCAACCGCAGGGGCACCGCCCCCATCATGGTATTCCGCTTCCCCGAAGATAGATTCGGCCATCCTGCAGTCCTATACGCCATGCCAGGCGTCCCCTACGAGACCGAAGCAGCCCTCGGGGATGTAATAGAAGATATAAAGCAACACTTTAGATTAGAAAGTATATATCATAAAACTATAATGACTTATGGGCTTGCAGAGTCTGCCCTGTCGGAACTGATAGCCCAATGGGAAGACAGCCTGCCCGAAGACATGCATCTGGCCTACCTCCCTAATCCGCTTACAGGCGTGCGCCTGCGCATTTCAGTATATAATGCGGGGACTGACGCAGAAAAGCGCGTAAACGAGCGTATAGAGGCCCTTAAGCCCCTTCTGGGGGACAATCTCTATTCCACCTCCGATGACACGCTGGAGGCCACTGTAGGCCGCCTTCTGAAGGCCACAGGCAGCACCCTGAGCGTTGCCGAATCCTGCACCGGGGGAGAGATCGCCCACCTTATTACAACAGTGCCCGGCTCCTCCGATTATTTCCTGGGTTCCGTGACCTCCTACTCCCCAGAAATCAAGGTTAGGATATTGGGGGTGGATGCCTCGGTAATCGAACGATACGGCATAGTCAGCAGCGCAGTCGCAGAGGCGATGGCAGAGGGTGTCAGACGCATCACCGGAAGCACCTATTCGGTGGCCACGACGGGGTGGGCGGATGCCTATGGAGATGAGCGCGAACCGGCCGGCACGGTGTGGGTAGGAGTGGCCGGTCCGGACGGCACAATGAGCAAAAGATTCCAGTACAAAGGAGACCGGAAACGCAACATCGAGCGCTTCGCAGCCTCCGCTCTCGACTATTTACGTCGTTACATACGTAAATAAGCTAAATCATTGATATATAATAAAGGTAACAACAATGTTAATTAGTATAACAATGTTGTTACTTTTACATTTCTACACTATAATTACAACTTATTATTGCGCCGAAATCACGCGCAGAAGGTTGTAGGAGGCCATTTTGGCAATATCATGCTCGTTATATCCCCTGGCTTTAAGCATATCTAGCAAAACAGGCAGTTTTTCTATGCTTTCGAAGCCTTTTGCCGTGTGGCCGATGCCATCATAGTCGGTTCCGAAACCTACTCCATCCACCCCCGCGACACTCAACGCATGCTCTATATGATCGACTACCAATCCGGCTTCCGGCATGTCTCTTCCGTCCGGATTGTCATCATCGTAATCTGCAAAACTATTGGTCAGAAAACAGGGGAAAACGCTCATGCAAACCACCCCTCCCCGAGAGCTTATTCCGCGTATCAGATCGTCCGGAAGATTGCGCTTGTGAGAGCAGAGAGCAGAGCAGCAACCATGGGTATAGGCGACCGGCTTCCTGGATAGTGTAAGGACATCACGAATCGTGTCGTTCGAGGTATGCGCAACGTCTATCACCATACCTATAGAATTCATACGTCCGACCAACTCTTTGCCCAGCGGGCTGAGGCCGCCCCATCTCCCCTGCCCTGTGCAGGAGTCGCATATGTCGTTGTCCGCGCTGTGGCACAATGTCACATAGCGTACGCCCTCTGCAAAGAGTTCTTCCAGCACGCCCTTGCGCCCGAGGAGCGCCGAACCGTTCTCCAGGCCCATGAATATGGATACAAGGCCTCTGGAGGCATTTGCTTCCATCTCAGCCCTGTTCCTGGCGAATGCAACCTTGTCTGAATTGGCCGCAACCTGCTTCTTAAGACCATCCAAAAGGGTAAAGGCATATTCTGTGGCTTCCGTGTTAGACAGTTTGGCCGGGATGTACAGGGCGAAGAAGGAGCCGGTTACTCCCCCGCGTATCATCTTAGGAAAGTCTACCTGCACTCCGGGATTGTCTTTCCCAAAGTCTCTGCCCCGATACATTTGCGTGGGCGCATCGCAGTGTGCATCAAGTATATACACGATTTATCTAATCTATCAGTTCACACCATTCATCGGTCTTTGCATCAAGGTCCCGCTTGCATTCCAGGTACTCTCTGGTCAGTTCCATAATGTCGTCTCCTTCCTTGGGGGCAGCAAGTACCGACTCGATTTCCTTCATCCTTGCCTCGTGTTTTTCTATCTCCTTCTCCAGGAACTCGATACGGTTGCGGCGTTTTTTATCTTCCTTGCTCCTGGTCCGCATCTGTTCGTAACTCTCGCGCACGCCGGAGGGAGTAGAACCCATCTCGCAGTCATAGCCCCCCGTGGCTGTAACGGGAGGGACCGAACGCTCAAGTTCCTGCAGAGATTCCAGGCGCCTCTTGGCAAGGAAATCGGAAACGCCGCCGAGGAACTCGCGGACATGGCCGTCCCGGAATTCATATACCTTGTCCACCAGGCCGTCAAGGAAATCGCGGTCGTGGGAAACTATCACCAATGTGCCGTCGAAGGCCTTCAGAGCCTGTTTCAGGATATCCTTGGACTTGATATCCATATGGTTGGTAGGTTCATCGAGGGCAAGCAGGTTGTGGCTTTGGAGCATCAGCTTGGCCATGCCCAGACGGGCACGTTCTCCACCGCTGAGCACAGAAACGCGCTTGTCTATATCTTCCCCGCGGAAGAGGAACTGGGCCAGGATGTCGCGCAGCTTGGCGCGTATATCCCCCACTGCGATGCGGTCCAGGGTGCTGAATACGGTTTCCTTCTTGTCCAGCACGTCCTCCTGATTCTGGGCGAAATAGCCAAAATCCACATTGTGCCCCAGGCGGGACTCGCCGGAGAATGGTTCCAGCTCCCCAACTATCACCCGCATCATAGTGGTCTTACCCTCGCCGTTGCGACCCACGAAGGCGACCTTCTCTCCCCTCTTGATTTCTATGTTTGCACCACGGAAAACGACCTTCTGGGGGTATCCGACGGTCAAATCTGAACACTTGTAGGCCACGTCGCCGGAGCGGGGCGCCGGAGGGAACTTTACGGTGAGGGTAGCGTTGTCGGTTTCGTCAATCTCTATCCTTTCCAACTTCTCGAGGGCCTTGATGCGGCTTTGCACCTGATTACTCTTGGTGGGCTTGTAGCGGAAGGCGCGGATGAAATCCTCCGTCTTCTCTATCATGCGCTGCTGGTTCTCGTAGGCCGCCGTCTGCTGGGCGATGCGCTCCGCGCGCAGCTGGGTATATTGCGTATATGGAACCTTATAATCATAGATGCTGCCGAGCATCAGCTCCACCGTTCGCGTAGTGACGGTATCCAGGAACTTGCGGTCGTGGGAAACGAGCATCACGGCCCCCTTATAATCCTTCAGATAGCCCTCCAGCCACTCTATGGACTCGATGTCCAGATGGTTCGTGGGCTCGTCGAGGAGAAGCAGGTCGGGATGCTGCAGTAGGATCTTTGCTAGTTCAATGCGCATGTTCCAGCCCTGGCTGAAGGTCTCGGTAGGCCGGTCCAGCTCGTCCGGGAGGAAACCAAGGCCCCGAAGGGTGCGCTCAGCCTGAACCTTGGGAGGCTCAGAATGGAATACGGCCAGATGGTCGTTCAATTCGTTAAGCCGCTCTATCAGAAGGGAATACTCCCGGGATTCATAGTCCGTGCGCTCGGAAAGCTCGCGTGTGATGCGCTCCACTTCCTTCTCCGCCGCATTGCTCTGCTCAAAGGCCGTCATAGCTTCGTCCAGCACACTGCGGCCCTTGTGATGCTCCATTATCTGGGGCAGATATCCTACGCTTATCCTCTGGGGCTTGTCCACGCTGCCGGAGGTAGGCCTCATCTCACCGCATATTATCTTCATCAGGGTACTCTTGCCCGCACCGTTCTTCCCCACCAGGCCGATCTTGTCGGTTTCGCTGATGTGGAAGTTGATGCTGTCGAAAAGGGACCAGCTGCCGAAGTTAACGGTCAGATTGTTGATGGAGATCATTTGTCATACTTCTCCATCAGTTCGCGGAAGGAATCAGGACAGCCCATTACGCGTCCTGTCCTGCTGTTCAGGAATCCCAGCACTACGGTTCCTTCAGCACACAGCTGGCCATCCTGATTATAAACGGCCTGCTTCACCGTCAGTTTTGCAAGAGGGATGCTCTCTATGTCGGCTGTGACGCGCAGGGTATCCCCTATCCTTGCGGATGCATGATACTTTATCTGCACGCTTGCAACGGGGAAAACGATGCCGTCTTCCTGACATTTCTCTATGCCGTAGCCCCAGGAGGCGATCATCTCGTCCCGGGCACATTCGAAATAACGCAGATAGTTGCTGTGATGCACTATCCCCATGGGATCCGCCTCATAATAGCGTACCGGGAAGGTGGTTTCGAAGTGTATCATAAGCCGAGGGCTTTGAGGGAGTTTTCAAGGGCCTCGATGCGCTGGAGGGCATCCGCCTCCTTCTTACGCTCGACTGCTATGACTGCCTCGGGAGCATGGGATACGAAGGCTTCGTTGGAGAGCTTGCGGCGCACGCCTTCCAGGAACTTCTTCTGGTATTCCAGATCCGCCTGAAGCTTCTTCTTCTCTTCATCTACGTTCACGAACTCGGCGAGAGGTACGCTCATCTGCACGGTTCCAACGATGAAGGATGCCGCGGCGCCTTCGGCAGTGCCGGACTTAACTCTCACATTACCAAGCTTTTCCAGAACGGTAGAAAGCTCGACGAGGGAATCGTCCGCTATATAGAGGTCGAGGGCCTGCTTCGGGGCCAGCCCCTTCTGGGCGCGGAGGGCGCGTATGTTCACGATAGCCTCCTGCACCTGGGCGAACCTGGCCAGGAATCCTGCATCGAAGGGCCCTGCGACGGGCGTACGCTGGAACATGATGGTCTCTCCGGCGTTCCTCTCTTCCATCGCCTGCCACAACTCTTCGGTGATGAAAGGCATGACAGGATGAATCAGTTTGATGAGCTTGTCGAAGAAACCTACAGTTGCCTCGAACGTGGCACCGTCGATGGCCTCGCCGAACGCGGGCTTCACGGCCTCCAGGTACCAGCTGCAGAAATCGTCCCAGAACAGCTTGTAGATGGCCATCAGGGCGTCTGAGATGCGGAACTTGGAGTAGTGGTCCTCGACTTCCGTTATCGTGCGGCTGAGCAGGTTGTCGAACCATTTCACGGCCACGAGGGCGGAGTTGGGCTGCTCGGCCTTGGTATCCACGTTCCAGCCGTTTATGAGGCGCCATGCATTCCATATCTTGCCGCAGAAGTTGCGTCCCTGCTCCACCTGGCTCTCATCGTAGAAGATGTCGTTGCCGGCGGATGAGCAGAGCAGCATACCGATTCGCACGGCATCCGCACCGTATTTTGCTATCAGATCGAGGGGATCCGGGCTATTGCCCAGGGTCTTGCTCATCTTGCGGCCGAGCTTGTCGCGCACGATGCCGGTGAAATACACGTTGGAGAAGGGCTCCTTGCCCATGAACTCCTCGCCTGCCATTATCATGCGTGCAACCCAGAAGAAGATGATGTCCGGGCCGGTGACAAGGTCGTTGGTAGGATAGTAATAGGAAAGGTCCCTGTTGGGCTTGTGTTCCGGATGGCCGGGCTTCTCGGCGTCGAACACGCTGATAGGCCAGAGCCAGGAGCTGAACCAGGTGTCCAGCACATCCTCGTCCTGCCTGAGGTCTTCGGCCTTTATGGAAGGATTGATGGCCTGGGCGGCCTTGAGGGCCTCTTCTGCCGTGGGTTCCACAACATAGCTTCCGTCAGGAAGATAGTATGCCGGGATGCGCTGGCCCCACCAGAGTTGGCGGGAGATGCACCAGTCGCGGGCGTTCTCCATCCAGTGGCGGTAGGTGTTCATGTACTTGTCCGGGATAAACTTCGTGCGTCCGCTCTCGACTGTCTCCAGAGCCACTTTAGCCAGGGTTTCCATCTTCAGGAACCACTGGGCGCTGAGCTTGGGCTCGATGACGGCATTGGTGCGCTCGGAATAGCCGACCGGAGAGGTGTAATCCTCTATCTTGAGAAGATTGCCGGACTCCTCCAGCATCTTCACTATCTTCTTGCGGGCCTCGAAACGGTCTTCGCCCACGAGTATCTGGGCCTTTTCGTTCAGGCGGCCGTGGTCGTCGATGATCTCGAGCACAGGCAGGTTGTGCCTCAGGCCGATCTCATAGTCATGAACATCGTGCGCCGGAGTCACCTTCAGGCAACCGGTACCGAAATCCATCTCCACGTAATCATCCTCGATGACGGGTATCTCCCTGTCGATCAGGGGGATAAGCACCTTCTTGCCCTTCAGCCAGAAGTGACGCTCGTCCTTGGGATTCACGCAGATGGCGGCATCCGCCATGATGGTCTCCGGACGGGTGGTGGCGATCACCAGATACTTGTCCGTGGGCTTGCCGGAGCCGTCGGAGATGTAATATTTCAAATGGTAGAAATGGCTCTGGGTGTCCTTGTGCACGACCTCGTCGTCGCTGACGGCCGTGAGGGCCTCGGGATCCCAGTTGACCATGCGCACGCCCTTGTATATCCATCCTTTCTTGTAGAAATAGACGAATGTGTTGATGACGGCCCTGGAGAGATCCGGATCCATTGTGAACTTGGTGCGGTCCCAGTCGCAGGAGGCGCCAAGCTTGCGGAGCTGCTGGAGGATGATTCCTCCATGCTCTTCCTTCCATTCCCAGGCATATTTCAGGAACTCTTCGCGGGTGATATCCTCCTTGGATATACCCATCCCCTTCAACTTGGCCACGACCTTGCTCTCGGTTGCGATGGAGGCATGGTCCGTGCCGGGAACCCAGCAGGCATTCTTGCCGTCCATGCGCGCCTTGCGGATGAGCACATCGTTGAGAGTGTTGTTGAGTACGTGACCCATGTGGAGGATGCCCGTCACGTTAGGCGGCGGGATCACGATGGTGTAGGGTTCACGGGAATCGGGTTCGGAATGGAAGCAGCGGTTGTTTATCCAATAGGAATACCACTTGTCTTCCACTTCCGCGGGATTGTATTTAGCGTTCAGTTCCATAGTCTGCAAATTTAATCAATTCCTCGTAAACTTTGTGTACGGGGAAGCCCATCACATTGTAAAAAGATCCGTCGATGCCTGTGATGGCGGCATAACCTATCCATTCCTGGACTCCATATCCCCCAGCCTTGTCGTACGGACGGAAATTGTCGATATAATTGTCAATCTCACTGTCTTCGAGTCTGCGGAAATGCACGAGGGTGGAATCGGTAACGGTTTCCATGTGGCTTGAATCGCGCACCGTAACAGCTGTAATCACCTCATGGGTGCGCCCGGAAAGGGCTTTCAGCATGTTCACAGCCTCCTCGCGGGAGTGAGGCTTGCCCATAATCAGGCCGTCCAGAAGAACCATCGTGTCGGATGTTATGAGGATTTCATCCTCCTCCAGTTGGCGGTGGAAACCGCGCGATTTGCCTTCCGACATCAAAGCCGGCACCTCGCAGTGCGGGGTGTCAGGACTGAAACTCTCTTCAAAGGTATTCTGAGTATCTACGGTGAAATCTATATTGAGCCCAGCCAGCAACTCCCGACGTCGCGGAGACCCGCTTGCAAGTATAACTTTCTTTCCTTTCAGATCCATACTAGAACAACTTGGCGTATTCGTCTTCTTCGAAATACCACTTCTTCTGGGCGCGGAGTACCTTTTCTATTATCTCGCGGAGGCATCCTTTTCCTCCGGGGACTTCACAGATGTAATCCGCGGCATCGCATGCATCCGCCGATGCATCTTTGGGGGCCGCACCTATCCCCACCGCTTTCAGCACGGGAACATCGGGCACATCATCCCCCAGAAAAACGACCTCCGAGGGCTTCAGATTGTATTTCGCGCAGAAATCATTCAAGGCTTTGATCTTGCCGCGGCAGCCCAGATAGATGTCTTCCGGAGCAACGCCGCAGGTGGTGAAGCGGTTGCGCACGCCCTCCGTGTCTCCCCCTGTGAATACGCCGATGCGGTAACCCCGCATGAGAGCCACCCGGATTGCGAAACTGTCTTTGGCGTTAAACACCCGCACCATCTCGTGACTGTCGTACGCCAGAAGGCTTCCATCAGTCATCACGCCATCCACATCGAAGGTGATGGCCTTGATATCTTTCCAATTCATTATGATTTCGTTCCTCCGCCCGGCATCATGTCCGCCAGATTGAACGTATTGCCCTTTGCGGCGCCCTCAAGCATGATGGGACCGAACTGGGACTCATACTTGCCCACGTTCTCCATAAGAGCATTCAGCAGGCGCTTCACGTGCTCGGGGCTCATAACGATACGGTTGTTGATCTTCGGGCCGGGCATTCCGGGAAGCGTGCTGGCGAAATCGAGCACGAATTCGCTGCGGGAATGGGAAATGATGACAAGGTTTGAATATGAACCGCTGGCAAGCTGAGGGTCCAGATTAAGGTTCATGGTATTTTCTTTCTTACCGTCCATAGCTACATTTTCTTTTACGATGCGAAGATACATAAAAAAAATGAGCTGTGACCCTCACGGGCAACAACTCATCTAACCACATAATTAATAACACTAAAACTAATAACCAATAGGCTGAAGGATCAGAACGACCACTTACTCAACCCGATTACAAAGATACAACTTATTTTTATAATTGCAAATATTTTTTAAAAATTTTTGAAAAAATTTAATAATCGACTCTTTATCTCATGATTCAAGCATAAGCGCATCAGCGCGAATGGCGGAGGCCGGTCCGAAGGACTAAGGCCGAGAGCCGCGGGGTACATTAGGGGCGGAGCCCCTGATAAAAAGGTTGGCGCGCAGCGCCAGCACCGAAAAAAGCCAGAAGGGACATCCTTCTGGCTTTTTGAGGTGCGAAGCGGAATCGAACCGCTGTACCAGGTTTTGCAGACCTGTGCCTAACCGCTCGGCCATCGCACCGGAAAGGATTGCAAAGATAGGAATATTTTCTGAAACGAGAAATATCTTGAAAATTTCTTTCGAATTTCTCACATTTCACCCCTCACGCGCATCTTATATAAGGTAAAACCTGATTGGAAAAGAAAAATAAAAAAATATTTAACGTTATGAAAGCCAAGTATTTGTTCATTATTGCATTCGCGGCAATCCTTGTTGCAGGTTGTAAGAAAAACGAAAAACCCCTCTCCCCCAGTGACCAGAAGGACGCTCTCGAAGGCATGGGCATGGAACTTATAGAATATGCCGATGTAGAGAACTGGGGCGAAGCCTTCAAGGCTGTTGCACAATTCGGGACAGCTGTCACCGATAAAGAGAACGACCAAAGCGTCTTCGAAGCCCTGACTGAAAGCATAGAAACTGAAGAAGAGAGCGGCTCTGATGACAATGACACCGAATATGGCTGGTATTGCAGCTATCAGGAACCCGGCGAATTCATCCACGAAAGAGTCAACACAGTCCAGCTTGCCAATGCCAAGGGCAACATTACCCTGGATGCAGGAAAGAAGGCATGGGTTAAGGCAGATGCCCCCAGTCTCAGTATCACTGCAGATGTGGACGGAACCCCGATGACTGCCAAGGTGGAAGTCAAGACCTCGTCAACAAAGACTCTGATAACCGAAAGCCGCAGCGAGAGCTACAATGAGTGGCCTGCCTACACCACAGGCCCCGCAATGTATTGCGAGAAGGTAAAGCACGAGCAGGAGACCTACACCTACTACAGCTGGGAGCCCGTTACCCGCACAACCGGTGGAGATACCGAGTATCACTTCTATAACCCTGTCACCAAGCAAGATTACGGCTGGCTTTCCCAGGCTCAGATCAGTAATGACTACATTACCTATATGAACATAGTCTCCGTGCCTGCAGGCAAGCAAAGCCGGGTCAATGTCAATAAGGGCTATTTATTTATGCCTCAAAGCATTACGGCCAGCTTCCTCAAAGGTGGCGATTCTGTCGGAGATCTTGATGTCACCATCGACTACAAACCCGCATCAGCAGGCACCCTCGATATCGCCAAAGACCAGGTGGACGTCAGTTTCTCGTTCATGGCATCCGGCTATACACTGAGGACCAAGAAACTCAATTACCTCACAGACGGTGCCGAAGCATCCTATATCTTCAGCTATGGCAAGAAAGATATCTTGACAATGACTGCAGTAGAGCAGGGATTCAAGCTTTCATCCGAGAAAAGAGAAAACAGAAGCGAGAATGATAACGGCAACGGCTACAAGAACGGTTACATCAATACCAGAACGACCTACGACGTGTCTTCGATGCCCAAGAGCGTAGAGATCAGCTTAGACCTCCTGGGTGAACTTCAGGTTAAGGGTACCGCCGATGTCGAAAAGCTTGTCGAATGCTCCGCCAAGATGGAAGAAGCCCGCCAGAATGAGAACGAGTTCAAGAACTGGCTCGCGCAGGCAGAACAGGCAATCAGTCTCAAGGCCTTCTACGACAGCAAAAAGTGCTCCGCTTATCTCGGCCTCGAACCCGAAAAGAACGAGGCAGGTGAATGGAATGTCATCCCTGTCATCCGCTTCGAGGACGGCAGCGCCTTCGCCATGTTCGAAGATTTCTTCAACAAGACCGATTTTGCAGACCTGATCCAGGCTTTCGAAAACTGGCAGAAGAGTGTCGACAACTACATTTCGAGCGTTCTGAACGACAAAAAGTGAAGTCCGGACGCTTATATAGTCTGATATTCCGGTCTGCGTTGCTTATCCTCGGGCTTATTCCCGGCAGGATTTCGGCGCAGACCGATTCTTCTTTGGTGCGCACCATCGACAGCACTGTCGTGGCTGCGCATCGCCGCACTTCTCCCCTCTCTGCCAGGGCGGAAACCAGGGTTGACATGAAGGGACTTGGAAAGCTTCCAACTATATTGGGAGCGGCCGATCCCCTTCGTTTCATCAGGCTCCTGCCCAGTGTACAGACGGGCAGCGAGATCGATGCCGGCATCCACATCCAGGGATGCGACCACGGGCACAATCTCATAAGCATAGACGGCACACCCGTTTACGGCTCCAGCCATCTCCTGGGCATTTTTTCCGTCTTCAATCCCGCCCACTTCGGCATTATGAACTATGCCACCACGGCATCCAGCAGAGGACGTCTGGGAGGATATGTGGATATGGTCCCCGACCGCAGCATCCCCGACCGCAGCATTTCCGGAGATTTTTCCCTGGGCCTGGTGGCCGCGCAGGGGAATCTGAAACTACGCACCGGGGAAAACTCCGCATTGAGCATATCTGCCCGTAAAAGCTTCCTGAACCAGCTCTACAAATCTTATCTGATGGTAGAAGAAGACACCTTCCTGTACGGATTCGGAGATGTCGACCTGGGCTGGACCTGGCAAGCCACTGAAAAAGACCGCATTTACGCAGATGTGTTCTACTCCACCGATGCGGCTGAATACGCCTCCCTGGAAAACAATCTGGGCGTTCATTTGGGTTGGAGCAACGCTGCCGCCGCCTTGCACTGGCAGCACCGTGGCTCAGATATCCTTCTGAAACAGAGCATCTTTGCAAGCGGATACAACGCCCGGGCAGACATATCATATAACTTTGAAGGCGGGTTCATCCCCTACCACACCCGAAACACAGGTTACAAGGCCCTCATGCAGTGGCTGGACTTCGACTTTTGGGCAGACCTGTCCTACTACGACGTACTCATCCCGAGTCCGATCCATCAAAGCGGGTCGATGACATCAGCCACCTCCGAAGAGCCCCAGCAGGCAATGGAAGGCCGCATCAGCACAGCATGGAGCAAGTACCTGACCCTGAACTGGAAGGTCAAGGCTGAACTCACCGGAGGATGGTATCTATCCCCCGAAAAACAATCCTTCTGGCAGCTGGACCCCCAGGTTGCCATCAGTTACAATATGTTCAGGTCGGGGCTGGTGGAATTAAGGGCAGGAAGCGCCACACAGAACATCTTCCTGACCGGAGTCAGCAGTATGGGCTTCCCAATCGAATTCAACTTCCTGGCCGGGAAATATGGTGCTCCGCAGCGCTCACTTTGGGCTTCATTGGCCTACAACCTCGATTTCCGGCAGGAGGCCTGGGCCTTCTCCGCAGAACTCTACTGGCGCCGCCTCTACAATCAGATGGAATACACCGGCACCCTTCTGGACTATCTGAGGGCTGATTCATCCCTCGCCGGAATGCTTACCGGAGCAGACGGATGGAACTATGGCATAAATCTCATCCTCCACAAGCAGGCGGGTAAACTGACGGGATGGCTGAGTACTTCCCTGGGAAGGTCGCTAAGGCGCGGGGAAGACGGCAGCATATGGCCATCCAACTTCGAGCGCCCCTTAGAAATGACCGCCGTCGCCACCTGGACAGAACGGAAATGGGATGCCGGCGGCACCTTTACCGTCGCTTCCGGCACGCCCTTCACCGCCCCGGAATCCTTCTACCTGCTGGATTCCAAGCTCATCTGCGTCTACGGTCCCCGCAACGGCAAACGCCTGGCCCCCTACATCCGTCTGGACCTCAATTTCAACTGGTACTTCCGCAAAGACAAAGACTTCACCCACGGCATCAACTTCTCCATCTACAACGCCCTGGCCAACGACAACGAACTATCCTATTACTTCGACTACCGCGAAGACGGCAGTTTTGCATATGTTCCATTCTGTTTCTCCCTCAAGTTGATGCCCGGCATCGGCTGGTTCTGCAAGTTCTGAATATGAAAAGGGTACTTCTCATAATAGCCGCCGCACTTCTCTGCTCCTGCAACGGGCCGGGAAGATGGGAAGACACACCCGGAGAACTTGTGGTAGAAGGATGGATAGAAGCCGGAGAATCCCCCGTAGTGATGCTTACCACCACGCTCTCCCCCAGCCCGGAATACACCCACCTGGACTCTCTCAGCAACCATATTATCAAACGGGCCAAGGTAAGTTTGAGCGACGGCGACACTACCGTGATACTGTTCAGCAAGCAGGATAAGCGCTATGTGCCACCCTTCGTTTATACTACCGGATGGATTACCGGCAAAGCGGGCAAGAGCTACACCCTGAAAGTGGAATACAACGGCAAAACAGTAAGCGCCCGCAGCGTCATACCCGACATGGAACCCATCGCAGGAGTTGAGGCAGTGCCCGTGGAAGGCTCCGACAGCCTCTATACCCTGGTGGTAACGCTGGGCAACAAAGCCGAGGCAAACAAGTTCTACCGCATTCTAACCATGGTAGAAGGAGAAGACAGCCGCTACATTTCCTCTTTCCCCAGTGCAATCGAAGGAACTTCTCTTAAAGATAATGCAAGGATAACCATCACCCGCGGAAAGAGCATAGACCACCAGGAATTCTCTACCAAGTTCAAGAAAGGCAGCACGGTGCGGGTCAAAGTCTGCACCTGCGAAGAGGCTACCTGCCGCTTCTGGATGGCCATAGACGACCTTCACACCCTCGGCAACACGCCATTCTTCCCCATGTACAACAATCCGGCCTCGAATATCGAAGGAGGATTCGGATACTGGGCCGGATACGGTGCCACTGTCAGCACCATTGTCATTTAGTTTTCCTATACTTCGCGGATGCGCCTGATCAGCCAGATCATGTAGATCCACACGACCGCAATGGCCGCCACAGCGGCGATCTGCGAGCCGGAGATATCGCGTATCCATCCCAGCACGGGAGGCAGGATGGCTCCGCCGATGAGGCCCACGATCAGCAGTGCGGACACTTCGTTGGCCTTTTCCGGGGCGCGGCGCATGGCAAAGGAGAACACGATTCCAAAGAGATTGGCATAGCCTATGCCGAAGATTACCACGGCAATCAGGGCGGGCACGAGACCCACTTTTCCAAGAAGCGCCAGCAGCACAAGGCCTGCCATTGCAAGCCAGCAGCCGGCGGCGAAGAACTTCTTGTCGGATACCTTCAGCAGCAGTGCTCCCCCGGCGAATGCCGCTACGGTGCGGGCCAGGAAGTAGAGGCTGTTGCAGAGATTGGCCTTCTCGGTTGTGAGACCGAACTGGTCGGTCATCAAGCGGGGCAGGGTCATGTTCACGGCGACATCCGCCGCAACCAACACGATTATACCGAAGAAGAAAGCCAGGATATATTTGTCTTTAAGCAGCACGAGCGTATCCTTGATCCGCACGTTCTTCTGCTCCCGGGGCTGTTCCTCGATGGGGGTGAACCATAGCCAGACGAGTCCCAGCAGCGACAGGCCCGCATAGATAGGGAAAAGCAGCTGCCAGTGCCCGAGGGAAACCGCCGTCCACATGGCGACAAAGGGGGCCACAATGCTCCCGAAGGCCTTTGTGGCCTGTCCGAAGGTGATGGTGGATGTGACCCTGCCCGCATTCACCACGTCCGTCACCAGCGGGTTCATAGCTACCTGCAGGATCGTGTTGCCTATGCCGATTAGCGAGAAAGCCACCAGCACGCTGCCGAAACTGTAGGATACATAAGGCAGAAGCAGCGCCACCACGTGTATTGCGAGACTGACCAGAACCATCTTCTTCCTCCCCCACTTGGTGAGCGCCATGCCCACGGGGATGGAAAGCAGGAGGAACCAGAGGTAGCACGAAAGAGATATGGTATTCACAAGGCCGTCGGACATATTGAAATCCGCACGGACGTTGTTGGTCACCAGGCCTATCATGTCGATGAAGCCCATGGCCAGAAAACCGAACATCACGGGCAGGATGACGGAAAGCGAGTTCTTTTTCATAATTGCTCTTCTATGGCGTGGATAAGTATGTGTATAACCTTTATGTGGATCTCCTGGATGCGGTCGGAATGGGGCGCTGCGGGAGCGCAGACGGCGGCATCGGCAAAACCTGCAAGAGGATTTCCGGCAGGGCCGGTGAGGGCTGCCACCTTCATTCCCTTGGCATGGGCGGCCTCGGCGGCCTTCAGGACGTTCTTGGAAGTGCCGCTGGTGCTGATGGCCAGGAGCACGTCTCCGGTGCAGCCTACGCCTTCCACGTAACGTGAGAACACATCCTCGAAGGAGAAATCATTCGCCGTGCATGTGAGATAGGCTGGATCGTTTATGGCAATGGCAGGAAGGCTCCTGCGGTTGCCGCGGTAACGACCGGTGAGTTCCTCGGCAAAATGGGTGGCATCGCAGAGCGATCCCCCGTTGCCGCAGCTGATTATCTTGTTCCCGGCCTTCAAGGTCTCGGCACAAAGTGTGGCGACGGCAGCGATGGAATCCAGCGTTTTCCCGTCTGCGAGGAAGCGCTCGAGTTCCCCGCGCGCCTCCTGTAAATCGTTGTATATCAATTCTTTCATATTGCAGCGGCTAAGGATAATGCGGCAATGTCGCCTATGGCTTCACCGAGTTCTGCGGGCTTGACCTTGCAGACGGCGGCGGCGCCAGGAAGGGCGTCCCGGTCGATCGCGGCCTGCATGAACGGGCGTATCAGTTCTTCCGCCCTAACGAAAATGCTGCCTATGGCTATCACCTCCGGATTCAGCATGTCTATCACCATCGCCAGGGCCTTGCCCAGATATGTGGCGGACGTGCGGTAGATGCCTATGGCGAGTTCATCCCCCGCCTTGGCGGCCTCTGCGACGGTCTTGGCGGTGATGCCGGCCAGGTTTCCGTCCGGGCACCATGCCACCTTCTCTCCCATCATAAGTTTCTCTTTCACGGCTGATGCGGCCAGTTGGGCTATGCCGCCCCCGCTCGCAAATCCCTCCACCGAACCGGCCTTACCATAGCCCACGGGACCGAATTCGGAGAGGCGGATGTGCCCCAGCTCACCGGCATTGTCGTTGGTGCCGGAATAGAGCTTGCCGTCCAGCACCAGGCCCGCTCCGAGGCCGGTTCCGAAGGTCAGGAACACCATGTTCCGGGTTCCGCGGCCGGCACCGTACTTCCACTCGGCGAGCGCGCATGCGTTGGCATCGTTCTGCAGCACAGCCTTGATTCCGATGGCATCCTCCACCATCTTCACAATGGGGATGTTATCCCATCCGGGGAGGTTTGGAGGCGACATGACCACGCCCCGGCGGCTGTCCAGAGGGCCTCCGCATGAGATTCCCACGCCCTTGGTGTTGGAAGCATCCAGACCGTGGCGCGAGCACATGGCCTTCAATTCATCTATTATGCGTGCAAGAGTGCTGCTAACGTCCGTGGTGTCGAAGCGCACCTTGTCGGCTAACTCCAGATTACCGTCGGTGTCGATTCCATAGATGACGGCGCATTTTGTGCCGCCCACGTCTATTCCGAGAAGATTGGTTTTCATATCAACAAATATAGTCATTATCTCTTAAATGTCAGTATCTTTGTAGCTATGGAAGTGCGTAATCTTTTGGATATCAGCACGCGGGAGGAACTCTACCGGTGGTATCAGGATAATCACGACAAGGTTTCTGACTTCTGGCTTCGCGTGAACCGGGCTTCGGCAGACTGCCCGGGCGTCATAAGATATGTAGACGCCGTGGAGGTCGCACTGTGCTTCGGCTGGATAGACAGCACCATGAAACGCATCGACGACAGCAAGGCCATCCAGCACTTCACTCCCCGGCGCAGGGGCAGCAATTGGTGCGAGCAGAACCTGGAACGCTGCCGCCGGCTGATAAAGCTTGGAGAGATGACTCCCGCCGGACTGGCCGTCGCCCCGGATCTGGATCCTTCCCGCTTCGTCTACGAAGATTGGGTGCTGGATGCGATAAAGGCCGACGAAGTGGCCTGGAAGCACTTCCAAAGCTTTCCGGAGAATTATAAGCGCATCAAGATTGACCGCATCCAGCACTACAAGAACACCGACCGTGAAGAGTACGGCCTGGCCGTATTGCAGCGCTTCATCGCCGCCTGCCATGCCGGAAAGATGCAGCCCGGCTGGAGTGATTTCGGAAGGTTGGAGAAGTATTGAATGAGCCCCTAATAAAACCATCTCCACAAAAAGGCCAGCGACGCATGTCACTGGCCTTTTTGTGGAGATAAGGGGATTCGAACCCCTGACCTATAGATTGCGAACCTATCGCTCTACCAACTGAGCTATACCCCCGGGTTTGCGGCCCGATTCGGGAACCGGGCTGCAAATATAGTTATTTTCTACCAATTACAAACTCGTAATGGTAATTTTGATTGCTGAAGAGGGTGCGGCTGGGTTCGGGCTTGGCTCCCCAGCTATCGTAACCTCCAACACCGGTCATAGCGCCATCGATGCAGAGTTCCACGAACGGACGCACAGGAATGTCGTTCACATGGCCCCAGATGCGGCTGCCGTCTTCGTTGCGGGGATCAAGGTCCTCGATGGAAGCGCGCAGGGCGTTGAACTCGAAGGGTTCATCGACACCCAGAACAAGGGCATTCCCTATTTCCAGCCAGTCGCAATCGGTGTGATGACCTGTTTCCTGAGGACGGACATAAGGATACAGTTCCTTTTCGGCACTACCTTCGTAGAGGCCGAGGAAGGCGGCGGTATTGCGGTCAACGTAGTTCTCGACAGGGCCGCGGCCAAAGTAGCGGAACTTATCTGCAGAAGCCTTCATACGCGTGCGGAAACCTATCCTGGGCACCTCTATGGCAGGTTCCGAAGAGCCAACGAAATCGGTAGTCAACCTCAAATCTCCGGCATAACTCAATTCATAAACGACCTTTGCCGAGCAGCCGGAAGGAAGACCGTAATCGACAATCACGGAAGAGCAATTCTCACCGTTTACCACATTCACAGAATTCACCGCAGGATCGTTCTTCCACTCCCCTCCGCGAACCGGATACTTGTTGCCCCAGTCGTTATCCAAGGGAGCGCGCCAGAAGTTGGGCTTTAGCCCGAACTTCTTGTCTATCAAGTTCTTGCCACGGCTCTTGAAAGAGACCACCTTGCCAGCGACAGGGTCGAACACCAGCTTCGAACGCTTTGCCTTGAGCACAATCTGCCCGTTCCCGCGCACCTTGGAAACCACCTTTCCGGCCACATGCTTTGCCACGGGAGGCTCTGCGCGCACCAGCACGACCTGATTCGCTGCCAGAACACAGCCATCTTCAAGCGCAGGCTGGGCCCCGGCATTGGTGACGGTGAAATTGATATACCAGGTATGGTCCATCGCCATGGAAGGCAGTTCGATCTCAAACGCTTCCTCTGCCTGAGGAGCGGTGGCAAAAGCCAGAGTGCCGTCTGATACCTTCTCGCCATCGGCATACAAAGCCCAGGCGAAACCGTACTTGTCCAACGAACGGAAGTAATTGCGGTTCAACACTTTAAACTGACCGGCATACTCCCCTTCACTCACCCAGACATTTTGATACCAATGCTTGATCTCTGCGCCTGCGGGATGCACGTCCAGATCGGGATTCACCACGCCGTTGCAGTTGAAATTGCGGTCGGCGAACCATGCGGCGGGATCCTTCTCGATATCACCGTAATCGCCACCGTAAGTCCAGTACTTGCGGCCGGAGTCATCCTTCACGGCAAGGCCCTGATCCACCCAGTCCCAGATGCAGCCGCCCTGCATGCGCGGATGGCTGTACATCAGCTGCCACATGAGGTCGAAAGAGCCGTTGGAGTTACCCATGGCATGGGAATACTCGCAGGCGATGTAGGGCTTGTGCACAGGATCGTCGTCCCTCTCGTAATAGAGATTAGTCATCTTTGGATACATAGGGCAGTGCACATCGGTGCCTTCCTTGCCCTCAGTACGCTCATACACCACAGGGCGGTTCATCTTCCCCTTCTCTAACTCCTTCAGCATCTTGTAGGTAGTCATGAAGTTGATGCCCATGCCGGCCTCGTTACCGAGCGAAAGCAGGGTCACGCAGGGGAAGTTGCGCGTGCGCATATACATATTAAGGGTGCGGTCCTTGTGCTTGGGGAGCCATTCGATGTGCTTCGCGAGCGACTTTTCCCCATAACGCATGCCGTGGCTCTCGATATTGGTCTCGTCGTACACATAGAAGCCGAGACTGTCGCAGAGCTCATAGAACGCGCGCGGCTGCGGATAATGGCAGGTGCGGATGGTGTTCACGTTCAGGCTCTTCATCACCAGCAGGCTGCGACGGATGTATTCCCTGGAAGTATAGTGGCCTGTGAACTCATTGTGTTCGTGGAGGTTAACACCCTTGAACTTCACCGGCTGTCCGTTGAAGAGCAGCACAGCGTCCTTGGTGATCTCGGTGCGGCGGAAGCCCACGTCGAAGCGGGCATACTCCCCTTCCTTCTCGAGAACCAGGGTATAGAGTTCAGGAGTCTCTGCACTCCATTTGCGAACGGCCGGAATCCTGCCCTTGAAAGGCACTGAGCCCTCTGCAACCACGGAGCCGTCATTATCCAGAAGTTTAAACGAAGTGCCGGGATTCGCGAACAGGCGGAAATCACCATCGACATAGCCATCGAACAAAGTGGACACAACCTCGAAATCGAAGTCCTGCTTCACCTTTTCGGAAGACAGGTACACGTCGCGCTCTATTCCGCTGATGCGCCAGAAATCCTGGCATTCCAGCCATGAACCCGTGCTCCAACGGGTCATCTTCATGAGCAGTTCGTTCTCTCCTTCCTTCAGATACGGGGTGATGTCGATGCGCGCGAGGTCCTTGGAATCCTCGCTGTAGGCTATCTCCTTGCCGTTCAAGAAGGTATAGACACCCGACTTGGCACCGCAGACGTTAAGATAAACCTCACGGCCGGACCATTCTGAAGGCACCGTAAAACTCCTGCGATAGATACCCACGGGGATATCTTCCGGCAGGGTCGGAGGCTCCGGATCCACGGATGCGAACTCATAGGGAATGTTCACGTAGATGGGGAGGCCCCATCCCTGTACCTCCCAGTTGCCGGGAACCTTGATCTTGCTCCACTCCACACCGGAAAGATCGGCGGGAACCTGCTTTTCGGAATCGAAATACAGGAAGTCCCACTCGCCGTTCAGGCACTTGTAGAAGGGACTCTGCTCGATATTCTTCTTCATCGCGGACTCCGCATCAGGGAAGAACACGACCTCAGTGCGTTTGTCCTGGACGCCCACTGAAAGGGCATTTATGTCGCGATGCAACGGCAGAACGTCAGCTTTGCCGGGCAGAACTGCGGAGGCAAGGCATAAAAGGGTGGTTATCAGTTTCATATATCAGTTTAATGTATTCTTTATTCTACATAGAGCAGCAAGCCCTTAAGGTATTCACCTTCAGGGTGATAGATGCCTACGGCATGATCCGCGGGCTGGCAGAAACGGTCCAGGATGCGCACGCGCCGGCCGGTCTGGGCAGCGGCAGAAAAGACCGCAAGGGCGAAGTCTTCTTTGTCCACCACCTGCGAGCAGGAGAATGTGAACACGAAGCCACCGGGAGCAACTTTTTCTATTGCCCGGGCATTCAGGCGCTGATAGGCCCTGAGGGCATTTTTCAAGGCTCCGCGATGCTTGGCGAATGCCGGAGGATCTACGATGATGAGATCGTATTTCCCATCCTCGATATTGGCCAGAAACTCAATAGCATCTGCCGTGTAGGATGTATGCTGATCAGGCTTGAAGCCGTTCAGGGCGATGTTGCGGTCCACCATGGCCATGGCCTTTGCGGAACTGTCCACGCTGTCCACATGAACGGCACCGCCGCCCAAGGCGTAGACAGAGAATCCGCCGGTATAGCAGAAAAGGTTCAGCACATTGCGCCCGCGGGCATAACGTTCCACCAGGGCACGATTCTCACGCTGATCGAGGAAAAAACCGGTTTTCTGCCCTTCCGTCCAGTTTACGAGGAACTTGTGCCCGTTCTCCAGCACGGATGTCTCCCCTGCCTCGAAACCGGGAGCCTGCCAGAGATAACCGTCTACCAGTTCCAGTCCGGCCTTGAACGGTGCAGTGCCGCTGCTCTTGTCGTATACGGCCTTCAGACGGTCTCCATAAACCTTCTTGAGAGCTTCGCAGATCTGCGCCTTAGCGCGGAACATGCCAACGGAATGGGCCTGGAGTACGCACACGCCATCGTAATAGTCTATGATCAGGCCGGGAAGACCGTCACCCTCTCCATGCACCAGACGGTAGCAGTTCGTGGCGGCGGATTCCGTCAGGCCGACTGCCTTGCGTGCCTCGAAAGCTGCAGCGAGAGCATCCTCCCAGAAAGAAGGGGCGGAGGGATCCCCGGCAAAAGAAAGGATGCGCACAGCAATGGATCCTATCTGCCAGTGGCCTGCGGCCAGATATTCTCCTTCCGCGGAATAAACGGCCACCAGATCCCCTTCGGCGGGGTTTCCGACAACCTGTGCCACAGCCCCGGAGAATATCCAGGGATGGAAACGGCGTACGGATTCGTCCCGCCCTTTTTTCAGATACAACTTCTTCATTTCTTCTCCAGTTTTTCCCGCAATGCCAGAGGAAGCTGCTCCGGAGGGCACATTTCCTCAGGCTTGATGGGATGCTTTTCACATTCCTGCAGCTTCAGGTACATCTCCCTGCAAACCCACGCATCAGTGGCGGCATAAAGCTGCTGGTGTGCGTTTAGGGTTTCAGCTTCCCAGTTGGAGAGCTGCTGGCTTTTGGAGATGCGTACGCCAAGGATGTTGGCGGCCATCTTCTTTACGCTCTTGTCCCTGATGCCCCATTCCCAGACTATCTTCTGCAGGTCTACGAAACCGCGGGGCTGAAAGCTCTGGTAGCGCTGAAGGCCGCGGACGTCGTCAAACGATGCGGCACCGACTTTTATTATATTCGGATTGGCGAGAATCGCGCATATCCTTTTGCGCATGCCCAGCTTCTGGATTCTGAACAGGAAAGCCTGATCGGGACCGGAGAGCTGCAGGAGGGCAACTCCGTTATGGGGCTGGCCGGGAGTGAAAACAGGCTTGCTTTCCGTATCGAATCCCAGCAGAGTCTGTTTCCTGAGGTATGCGATTGCCCGGGAAAACTCCAATCCCGGATGGCTGATTACGTGTATCTGCCCCTTAAAACACGCAGGTTCCAACTTCTCTATATCTTCTGGGGCTATGGTAAGCTTAAACATTAATTATTCTGAGGAATATATCTTTCGTTGTACTGCAACAGCATCATTGCCTTCTCCGAGCCATTCTTGGGAATGAGCATGTAGTCCAGCTGACGCGGCTGAGAGATAAAGTGCGTGAACAGGTTCCCCTTGCGGAGGATGGAATAAGTTGCCTTGCAGATGCGGCTCCGGGAATCTATGATCTTGAATCCGGGAGAAATCAGGTTGCCGTAAGTGAGTGATTCTGCATTCATTACGGAAGTAATGCGCTCCAGGGACTCTCTGAAAACAGATAGATCCACTCCCAGGTCATCTACGAGTATGGCATCCAGCGGGCGCTGGATTCCCAACTCGGAATAACGGTCCAGGAAAGAAAGCAGGGGATCTTCCCCTTCAGGAACCTTGAACCCCACACAAAGCACACTGTCTATCTTTGCCGTGGCGGCCTTGGAACGGATGTACGGGCCGTATAATTCTACAGGGGCGTTGCCGGCAAGCACGCCTACGGTAAGTATATCCTTACCCTTGTTGGATTCAACCGCCTCGTCCACTATCAGCTGCATGGGTGTAATCACCGGCAGGTGGCAGTTCAGGGCATTGAAAAGAGAATCGATATCGTACTGGCCATACTGGGTCATGCAGGCGGATCCCAGGATAATGAGCTTAGCCTGAGGCTTCTTGCCCATTCCGCTGCGGTCGTAGGGGCTCACAAAGCAAAGCGTGTCCATTGCAGCAAGCACATTGCGCGTGGTAAGTTCGCGAAGATCTTCCAGGCGCCCGTCGTTCACCATCTCTCCGAAATTCGAGAAGTTGGCAACGGTGCAAACAGTCTCTCCAGCAAAGTCCTTAAGTCCGTCAGGGTTCGAAGAACCGTCCACATTGTCGTAGGCATCCCATTCCATCAGCACATTGGCCACCGCCTGCGTGCGGGAGCGCGATCCGAACACGAAAATAGCCTTGGATGCATCCTGGGGATTATATTCCGACACAAGTTTATGCTCCGCGGAATAGCTGTCACTGATAATCTCCGACACGTAGGGTACCGGAGGTTCGGCGAGCGTTTCCGTCTGCTTGTCCCGCAGGAAGAAGTACCAAACTGCGGCTGCGGCAAGCAGGACTATGGCGATGATGATTACTGTAATGGTTTTCTTTTTCATCCCGTTACTCTTTTCAATCCGCGAATTTACACATTTTTTGTCAGATTCCCCGCTTCAACTTCTCCACATAACGGTCGATACGGTGCAACTGTTTCGGAATATCGATGCTCTGGGGGCAATGTGAGAGGCATTCCCCGCATCCGATGCAGTGGTTGGCCTGCCGCAGGGTGGGGATCGCCTTGTCGTAGGAGGTAAGATAGGCCTTGCGCAATTTATTGTAGTTCTTCTGCTCGGGACTCTGGGCGTATGTGCCGGAAGTAATACTGTCATTATAGTGTTTGAAGATGCCCGGGATGTCGATTCCCCAGGGGCAGGGCATGCAATACTTGCAGTTGGTGCAGTTCACCAGAGGATACTCCTTCATCTGCACAGCCATCTGCTCCATGAACGCCAGTTCTTCCTCGTTCAGCGGCTGGAAACGGCTGAAAGTCTTAACATTCTCGATAAGGGGGTCCATAGAGGTCATGCCACTGAGGATGCACAGCACCCGCGGGAAGCTGCCGCAGAAGCGGAATGCCCAGGATGCAGCGGAGCGGTCCGGTTCACGCATTTTAAGCTGGCGGGAAATGTCCATAGGCACATCCGCAAGACGGCCGCCCAGCAGAGGTTCCATTATGACGATCGGAATGCCGCGCTTGTCCAGTTCGGAATAGAGATACTCCGCATTGGTGTTGCGTTTGCCGTCAGCATGCTTCCAGTCTATATAATTCATCTCTATCTGGCAGAAGTCCCACACGTACTCCCCGGAATCGTGCATACGCATGAACGAATCGAATTCATCCGGCGCGCCGTGGAAAGAGAATCCCAGATTGTGTATGCGGCCGGCAGACTTCTCACCCGCGAGGAACTCCATCATGCCGTTATCCACATATCTTTCCCGGAAAGCCTTTTCGCCTCCACGGCCTATGGCGTGCAGAAGGTAGTAATCGAAGTAGTCCGTCTTCATCTCCTTGAAGGACTCCTGGTACATCTTGATGGAGGCTTCCTTGGTAAAGGTACGGAAGTTCGAAAGCTTGGTAGCGATGTAGTAGCTGCTGCGCGGATGCCTGCTGAGGGCCTCTCCAGCCGCTTTTTCAGATAAACCCTGAAGATATGCGGGCGAAGTGTCGAAGTAGTTCACACCATGCTCTATGGCATAATCCACCATCTCGTTGACCGCTTCCTGGTCGATTTCATCTTTGCCGACCGTGTGCTTGATCATGGGCCAGCGCATGCAGCCGAAGCCCAGAAGGGATACCCTGTCGCCATTTATGGGGTTGATGCGGATTTCCATCTTTTCAGCTGTCTCCGCAGGCTGTGTTTTTTCAGGCTTGCCGCTGGTTGCCAGGAGGCCGATCCCGGCTGCGCCCGATATCTTTAAAAAGTCTCTTCTATCCATATACTAGCCCTCCAAATGGTTATGACGTCCGTTGACGGTGATGGCGCTCACGGGGCGGGCCGGGCAGAGATTCTCGCAGGCGCCGCATCCGATACAGCGTTCTTCGTTCACCACCGGAATACGAATGTCGGTTTCGTCTATTTTAATCATACTGATGGCCCCTACAGGGCAGTGGCGGGCACAATTGCCGCATTTGACTCCCCTTTCCGCCACACAGAGACTGCGCTCCACGCTGGCAGTTCCGATGTGGTATTGAGTCTTCTCCTCCGGTGTAATCTTGATGATCGCTCCGCTGGGGCACAGCTGGGAGCATGTAGTGCACTCGGGGCGACAGTAGCCGTCCTCATATCCCATTTCCGGCTGCATGAGATGGTCCAGGCAGGTGGAAGGACGCAGCACCTTGTTGGGACAGGCGGATACGCAGAGCTGGCAGGCGGTGCAGCGTCGGTAGAAATCCTTGACGCTCTTGGAGCCGGGAGGGGTGATGGGGATTTCGCGGTCCAGGCGCTGTTTGGGGAGGATTTCTGCGAATCCGCCATCCACTTTCTTGCTTTGTGCCTTAAGCGCGATGGCTCCCATCCCCAGCGCCGCTCCCGTCAGGAACGCCCTGCGGCCAGCATTCGCCGTCGTCGCAGGCTCCTCCTTACAAAACGCGAAACGGAATTTGAGTGCGTCGAATTTGCAGCTGTCCAGGCAGTCGAAGCAGTCTACGCAGCGGCTGTAGTCGATCTTGTGATTGGCGATGTCTATACAGGAGGCCTTGCAGTTGTGTTCACAGAGTTTGCAGTTCTTGCATTTGTCAGCGTCTATAACAGGGCGGAAAAGTGCAAAACGCGAAAAGAAACTCAGAGTGGTGCCCACCGGGCATATGCTATTGCAGTATTCCCTTCCGGTGAACCATGCCAGGAGCCCGACCACAAGAAGAGTGACTGCAGCTACTATGACAACCGTCCCGGGCTGGAAATGGAACGCCGAAGAAACCATGCGCCCATAGGCGCTGTACGGTGCCAGGACAGCCACAAAAGCCTGCACCCCGGCGATAAGCGCAGCTATGAAAAGCAGCCAGATACCATATCGCAACCACTTGTTTTCCTTCCTGTAATTGAACGGCTTGCGGTTGCCACGGGCACGCTTCAAAATCACGCTTAACCTGGAAATACCATCCTGGGCGACGCCCATAGGGCATATGACGGAACAATACACTCGTCCGACCAGCAAGGTAAGAACCAGCATAATTGCGATGACCAACAGATTCACACCCATGACGGCGGGCAGGAACTGCAGCTTGGACATCCATCCCAGCCAGCGCTCAGCGCCCGGGACAATACCGGAAAGCAGGAGGGTGATTCCCAAAAAGAACAAGACCCCCAGGGTAATTCGCAATTTTTTCATCGGAATAACAATCTATCCCACAAATATAATAATTATCTTTGCTAGCGAAAGAGCCGGTATAGTTTTTTTATGAGCACTGTCCTACTTTTACAAATAGCCGTTATCATCCTAATTTGCATTGGGTTAAACAGTGTATCATCCAAACTCGGTGCCCCTACCCTGCTGGCCATCCTCATCCTTGGACTCCTGTTCGGCAATCAACTGGTTATTCTCGACCTGGAAGATTAAGAGAGCAGGTGCTCCAGAAGGATCCTTATCCCAATGATTATCAAGATGATACCGCCGAAAAGTTCAGGCTTGAGGCGGCGGGCCACAGAATCCCCGAAACGGACGCCAAGCAGGCTTCCGGCAATGCTGAACATGAAAGAAACCACCCCTATTGAAAGCAGGGGTATGGTGAGAGATGTGGCCGTGTCGTAGCCGGTGCAGGCAAGGGATATGCCGACCGCAAGTGCATCAAGGCTCGTGGCGACTGCAAGCGCCAGCTGGGTACGCAGTTTAAGTGGATTGAAATGCTCATCTTCTTCCGGAGAGAATGCATCCCTGATCATCTTGATGCCGATGAATGCAAGCAGGCCGAATGCAATCCAATGGTCGTACGCCTCTACACTGTGTTCGAAATAATGTATGGACAGCCACCCCAAAAGAGGCATAATGGCCTGGAATAGGCCGAATAAGAAAGCCATACGGGAGAAACTGCCCCACATCATTTTCCGCACGATAACTCCACTGACGATCGATATGGTGAAACAATCCATCGCCAGGGCGACAGAAATGAGCAATATTTCCCAAAGTGTCATCATTTAGTGTGCAAAATTACACAATACTCCTTATATTTGTAAACTATAGGTTTAAAAAAATGAGAGCAGCTATTTACGGCGCAGGGTCCATGGGAACCATCCTCGGCGCATTCATTACCAGGAAAGGAGGACAGATAGAACTTATCAACCGCAACGTGGCACACGTGGAAGCGCTTCGCACAAAGGGAGCCAGGGTGTGCGGCACGGTCGACTTCGTTCAGCCTGTAACCGCCTATACTCCAGACAAGATGTCTGGCAAATATGATGTCATCTTCCTGCTTACCAAGCAGTTGCAGAATGCGGATGTCGCGGCTTACCTAAAGGGCTTCCTCGCAGAAAACGGCGTTGTAGTCACCCTACAGAACGGTATCCCGGAACTGCTCCTTGGTGAAATCCTTGGCGAAGACAACGTTCTCGGATGCACCGTCGCCTGGGGCGCAACCATGCTCGGGCCTGGAGTCTGCGAGCTGACAAGTTCTCCCGACAGCCTCACATTCTCGCTCGGGAGTCTTTCTCCCAATCCCAACTTCCACCTTCCTCAGGTCAAGGGCATCCTGGAGATGATGGGGCCCGTGGAAGTCGATCCCAACTTCATAGGCACCCGCTGGAGCAAACTTCTCATCAACGCAGCCTTCTCCGGCATGAGCACAGTACTGGGATGCACTTTCGGTGAAGCTGCCGGAAACAAGGCTTCCCGCAAATATGTTCAGGCCCTCATCAAGGAATGCATCGATGTCTGCGCAACTGCAAATATCAAGATAGAGCCTGTCCAGGGCAAGGATATAGTCAAGCTACTGGACTACCAGAACCCCATCAAGAAGGCTATTTCCTTCTTCATCATCCCCATCGCCATACGCAAGCACGCACGCCTGAAAGCCAGCATGCTGCAAGATATAGAGAAGGGAAAGAAGACCGAGGTCGATGCAATTAACGGTGTAGTCTGCGCGTTCGGGCGCAAAGTCGGCTGCCCCACTCCGGTAAACGACAAGGTTGTCGAAATTATACACAAGATAGAAGATGGCAGACTCGCCGCATCTTTCGACAATCTGAAGCTGTTTTAACCAGACAATAATACACTATGCCTAATATTTCAAAAGCCGCCGGATCCATTCCGGCATCTGCAATCAGAATGCTCACCCCCTTTGCCGACCAGGCTAAAGCGGACGGTGTCAAGATCTATCATCTGAACATAGGCGCTCCCGATATCAAATCGCCCGAATCGGCGGTCAAGGCTCTCGCCGAATTCAGCTTCGACCATCTCCCCTATTCCAATTCTGCGGGTACCATCGAACTCCGCAAGGCGATGGTGGAGAAGTATTACCCCAAAAAGGGCATCAAGATAGGTCTGGACGACATCCTGATGACCACGGCCGGGAGCGAGGCTCTGAGTTTCGTTTTCCACGCCGCTTTCGATCCGGGTGACGAAGTTCTGGTCATGGAGCCCTACTATTGCAACTACAACACCCTCGCAAAGATGAACGGTGTGATCGTCAGTGCAGTTCATACCGACATCGAATCCGGTTTTGCGGTCCCGAGCCCGGAAACTATCGAGGAACATATCACCCCCGCCACCAAGGCCATCATCGTCTGCAACCCCTCCAATCCCACCGGAGTAGTCTATTCCAAGAAGGATATACTGGCCATTGCGGATATCTGCCGTAAACACGACCTGTTCCTGATTTCAGATGAGGCCTACCGTGAGTTCTGTTACACCGATGAACCATATTTCTCGGTTATGCAGATTCCTGACTTCGAGGAAAACGCAATCCTTATCGATTCTGTATCAAAGCGTTACAACCTTTGTGGTGCAAGGATAGGCTGCCTTGTATCCAAGAATAAGGAACTTATGACCCTGGTAACCAAGTTCGCGCAGGCACGACTCTGCCCTCCCGTCATCGGGCAGGCAGTTTCGCTCGCCGCCATCGATGCTCCGGACAGCTATTTCAAGGCCGTGCGCGAAGAATACATCGCAAGGCGCAATTACACCGTAGACGCCCTGAACGCAATACAGGGAGTCTACTCACCTAAACCCCAGGGTGCCTTCTACACCGTAGCCGAACTTCCTGTGGATGATGCTACGGCATTCTGCAAGTGGCTCCTGACTGATTTCCGCCTCAACGGCGAAACCGTAATGCTCACTCCGGCTGAACCCTTCTACAGCACTCCCCGCCAGGGTCGCAACCAAGTCCGCGTAGCCTATGTGCTGGAGATTCCCGAACTGGAAAAAGCCATGAAGATACTTGAAACCGCATTGGAAACATATAAAAAGATTTAATATGAAGAAGTTCACCATCCTTGCAGCAATGGTGCTGCTATGCGCTTCAGCTTTCGCACAGAAACCCGACATCAAGTGGCCCGACTATCAGTTCACCACCGATGTCGAGAATCCTATCACTTCCGTCAAGAATCAGCACCGCAGTGGCACCTGCTGGGTGTTTTCCGCGCTTTCCTTCGTGGAATCCGAGGTAATCCGCATTAACAAGATCAAGGACGAAGCCGCATATCCGGACTTTTCCGAGATGTTCGTTGTGTACAAATCATATCTGGAAAGGGCTGAGAAGTATGTGCGCCTCGACGGTGCCCTGAATTTTGCTGTCGGCAGCGAAGGCGATGACGCACTTCATATCATTGCAGACTACGGCCTCATGCCTCAGTCCGCATTCTCCGGACTGAACTATGGCACCGATCTCCCCGTCCAGGGCGAGCTTGACGCTGCTCTCAAAGCCTATGTGGGCGCTATTGTAAAGAACCCTAACCGCAGTCTCACTCCCGTTTGGAGAAACGGCCTTGAGGGTATCCTGAAGGCATATATGGGAGAGATTCCCGAGGAGTTCACCGTGAACGGAGCCAAGTACAACGCCGCTTCTTACAGGGATGCTCTCAAGTTCAATCCCGACGATTATGTTACCCTCACCTCCTTCACCCATCATCCCTTCTACAAGCCCTTTGCCATCGAGGTCAGCGACAACTGGCGCTGGGACGAGGCCTACAATGTGCCAATCGATGAATTCATGAAGGTTCTGGATGACGCCATCCGCGCCGGCTACACCGCATGCTGGGGTGCCGATGTGAGTGAACCCGGCTTCACCCGCAACGGACTCGGCGTACTGATCGATCCCAAGGCTGTCACCAAGCAGGGCGGTTCCGACCAGGAGCACTGGGTTGGAAAGGAAGAAGGCAAACCCAAGCCCGTTGATGTCCCGGAAGAAATCGTTCCCGACCAGGAGTTCCGTCAGAAGGGCTTCGACAACAAGAGCATCACAGACGATCACGGCATGCATATCTACGGCATCGCCCACGACCAGTTCGGTACCAAGTACTATCTGGTTAAGAACTCATGGGGCACCGATAACAAATACAAGGGGATCTGGTATGTGACCGAGAATTACGTCAAGGGCCAGAGCCTGGATATCATCCTCCACAAAGACGCTCTTCCCAAAGACCTGAAGAAGAAGCTCGGAATCAAGTAGATGGCTCTGAAAAAGCATATACCTAATGCCATCACCTCGCTTAATCTCCTCTGCGGGGTGATTGGCATCGTGCTGTATTTCAAGAACAACGACCTGGCCTTCGCAGCCATGCTGGCGGCGGTCGCTTTCGATTTCTGTGACGGACTTGCCGCCCGCTTGCTTGGCGTGATTTCCCCCAGAGGCAAGGAGTTGGATTCCCTTGCAGATGTGGTCAGTTTCGGAGTCCTGCCCGCCATCATGATGGCCGGAATGGCCGATTATCTTTACCAGGGTGGTCCCTGGAGATGGCTCTGCGCAATTCCTCTATTGATAGCGGTCTTCAGTGCTTTACGGCTGTCCAAATTCAATCTGGATGAACGCCAGCACGAGAGTTTCATTGGCTTGCCCACCCCGGCTTCCGCACTCATCTGCGGAGCCCTTTGCTGCATAGCGCCCGAGAGTACCCCCTTCTGGGTCTTCCCTGCCGTGGCCGCAGGTCTTTGCTTCCTGCTGGTTTGCGAACTGCCGATGTTTTCTTTTAAGTTCGGCAAAGATATGAAGGCGGACGTAGCCACCCGTATGCTTCGTTATGCCATTATAAGCATTTCGATAATTATTATTGTCCTGGTGATTCTTTTACGTCTTCCCTGGCCGGCAATAATATTAGGCGTCCTCCTGGCATACATCCTGGAGAACGCCCTGTATTGTCTTTTCAAGCCGAAGGCCTAATACCAGAGAGCGGGTTCCGGGCCCATCTCGAATACAAGTTTCGCCCCGGAACAAATATCCTTGTAATCTATGAATGGCAGGTCGTAAGGCTTGCCATTCAGCGTTACGGACTGAATGTATTTGTTCTCGCGGCTGTTGTTATTGGCAACGACCGTAAATGTCCTGCCTCCTGCCTTTACCTCAGCTTTATCTACGATAGGGCTGCCGAACCAGAAGCGCGTGGAAGCGGGTTCCGTCTGATAGAAACCGAGGGCGGAAAGCACGTACCAGGCGGACATCTGCCCAACATCTTCATTGCCGCAGAGCCCGTCACGGCCGGTGCCGTAGAGATTGTACATCACCTCGCGTGCCCTGTCCGCAGTCTTCCAGGGGAATCCCTGCATGGTATAAAGGTAGATAATATGATGGCTGGGTTCGTTGCCGTGCACGTACTGTCCTATCATACCGGTGATATCCGGAGCGGCGCCATCCTCGAGGGCTGTGGGAGCTGTGAAAAGGGAATCCAGTTTAGCCTCGAAGCCTTCCCTGCCGCCGCTGAACTCCACAAGCCAGTCCACATCGTGCGGAGCCAGCCAGGTGTACTGCCAGGCGTTTCCTTCGGTGTAATCGGTGTTGATGTGCCCGAAAGGATTGAAGGGAGTGCGCCAGCTCCCGTCCAGCATCCTCGGACGTGCAAAACCTGTCTCCGGATCCATGTAGTTGCGGTAGCTGTGGCTGCGGAGATCGTAGAAAGCGGCATCCCCGCCCTTTCCGAGAGCACGTGCCGCATTGGCCACGGCTGCATCGGCGATGGCGAATTCCATATCCTTGCCCAGGGACTCCCTGCAGAGGTCGGAAGGCACGAATCCGTATTTGATGCGGAACTCGTTGCCTACCCCGACCGTGTCGAGAGAGGCCTTCAGGGCCTCGAAGGCAACCTCACGGTCGAAACCGGAGAATCCCTTGACAATGGCATCGGCAACCGCTATCACACCGGCCTCGCCAGGCATGCAATAGGTTTCGTTACCCATCAGGTGCCAGATGGGTAGGAAGCCCTGCTGCTCCCCTATCTTCAACATGGTTTCCACCATATCGTCCATGCGCTGGGGCTCGATTATACAGAGCAGGGGCATTTCGGCCCTGTAGGTATCCCAGAGCGAGAAAGTGGTGTAGTTGTCGAAGTCCGCCTTCTCGTATACCTGATCGTCGGAGCCACGGTAGGACCCGTCCACGTCGTTGAAAAGAGATGGCGCGATCAGACAGTGGTAGAGGGCCGAATAGAAGATCTTACTAACCTCCTCATCGGCATCTATCTTTATCTTGGAGAGTTCCTTGTTCCATGCCTTGCGTGCATCGTTGCGCACACGGTCGAAATCCCAGCCGCGCATTTCGGCGGCGAGATTCATCTGCGCGCCTTCCATGCTCACTGGCGAAAGGGCCACCTTGACGAGCACTGGCTCCCCTTCCGAGGTGCGGAAATCCAGACGCGTAAACATTCTCTCCACATCCTTCCCGTAATCATCCACCGCGGGGATGTATTCGTAAGCGTCGAAGGGCCTGGAGAACTCTGCGTAGAAGAATATCTTCTGGTTCTTCGCCCAGCCCTTGGAAAAGCGCCAGCCTCGGATTGCGTTGCCGCCGACAGTCTCGACGAATGAGTCGGTGGTGTGGTCCCAGTTGCCGCCGTTCTTAAGATCCAGCACTATCGCCGACTCATCGGAAGCGGGGAAAGTGAACCTGTGCATGGCGCAGCGCTCGGTGGCCGTCATCTCTGCAAGAACACCGTAACGCGTGAGAGGAATACTGTAGTAGCCCGGTTCGGCAATCTCGCCGGAACGGTCGGAATAAGACCACAGGCCGGTGGACTGGTCATCCTTCTTTCCCCTGGCATAGACCAGATCCTTGCCTACCACGGGCATAATGGTGATATCCAGCAGGTCTCCGCAACCGGTTCCGCTCAGGTGGGTATGGGAGAAGCCTATGACGGTGGAATCGGATTCATGATAGCCCGAGCACCAGTCCCAGCCCTGGGAGATATTTGTAGGGCCTGCCTGCACGAAGCCGAAGGGCACGTTTGCGCCCACGAATACATGCCCATGAAAGCCTGAACCGATCAGGGGGTCGACCTTGCTTACAGGACCGTCTGTACGGCCACAACATGCAGCAGCCAGGAAAGCAGCCACCGCAAGCATGAGGGAGGTATGTCTTTTCATATCAGAGTGGTTTTTCGGGAGTGATGATTCTCAGGGCCGGGCGCGGCATCTGGTTTTCCATCATGCAGGGGCCTCTCCTTCCAAATGCCGCAGGTTTGGGATCGGAATCCGGCAGTTTTCCGGAAATGGCCACTGACAGCATTGTCTCGTTCTCGTCCCCAAGCTGGTATCCATCCAGAGGATTGTCTCCAATCTCCAGATCGGGGGCGATGCCGTCCGGCATGCTGGCGGTAAAGCCGTTCTTGTCGGCATAGCGGGATACCATAACGTAGATGCCCCAGTTCGCGGTGCATTCCAAACCTTTGTCATAGTGTTCCCCGCTGATATCATCCTTAACCCAGCCGAACCACGAAGGCCCGTCCACGATGAATCCGCCGCAGTATTTACCACCCGAACGCTGGCCGATGATATCTACATTCATATAAGGAAGAAGCCCGCATACGGTGCTTTCGGATGCCGACGCGGAGCTGCCGGTCATAATTACATGAAGCTTGGAGACATTGGGATTGGCCCCGGCCGTGGAAACGATGTGCTTGTCATTATCGTCAGATATCTCGAATTCCGTCCGGAAGAGGGCCTCTTCCACTCCCCAGGCCTCAGTGAGGATGGAGTTGTATATATCTTTCTGGAAAACGCTGTTGTTGTTCACTTCCCGCACAGGGACTATGAGGGATGCAAGCAATTCGGAAGTCAGGGAATAACCTCCGGAATTGTAGCGGAGATCCAGCACCAGCTCAGTGATGCCCGCCGCCCTGAAACTCTTGAAAACCTCAACAAGCTTCTCACAGGAATTCAGGGTGAAACTGGTGTAGTGAAGATAACCTATCCTCCTGCCATCTTTTTCTATGACCTTATAGCAGTTGACAGGCTCCATGTACATCTGCCTGGCGGCGAGAGTGATCTCTTTGCCATCGTCCATGGTGAGTACGGTGCTGCCGCTACCACGGATCGTAGAAGAAACCAGATCCTTGTAATTCTCCGGAGTCATTGTCTCGTCGTTCAGGGCCACGATCTTGTCTCCACGCTTTAGACCGGCCTCATCCGCAGGGCTGCCGGGATTGGTGTAAGTAACCACCATGACAACGTTCTGGTGGGTCTCGTCTGCATAGTAGAGAACGAAATCCAGACCAGTAGACTTGGTATTGCCGGAGACGGAACCCTGGAAAGACTCATAATCGTCCGTCATCTGGGTCCACTTGTCGATATCCTTGCCCTGGGCATCCTTATAGCGGATTTCACGTACTTTCTTGATTGGATCCGTATCGTATGTCCATGTGCTCAGACCGCTCTTGATTTCTTCGTTCCAGAGATAATAGGTGGCAACCATGTTGTACCCGAACTCGTTGATGAAATAAAGGGCCTGCTCATCTTTGGAAAGCGATTTCCAGGCACTGTCGCCATTGTCTTTGGAACAACCCGCCAAAACGAACAGCGAAATAATCAGGATTATGATAATGTATATTCTTTTCATACAAGTTCACAAATATAGTTATTAATTGGCAATAATTTTTTATTTTTGTAGACATGACACGCAAAAGCATTCTCGTCATCGCAGCAGCAGCGCTGCTGGCCCTGACATCCTGCGCCGGCGGCAAGACCGGCTTTCCGAAGATAGACCAGAAAGGCAAGACCGCCATCGTGGCACACCGTGGCTACTGGAACTGCGAGGCATCCGGGTTTTCCGAGAACTCCATAGCATCGCTCAAGGCTGCCCAGGATAACGGTTTATGGGGCAGCGAGTTCGACATCCACATCACTACCGACAATGTAATCCTTGTATTCCACGACAACCTCATCGAAGGTGCCCGCATCGACACCTGCGCATATGAGCGCTTCGCCGAATACCGTCTTCCCAACGGAGAGAAGATCCCCACGCTCGACGAGTATCTCACCCAGGGTGAAAAGTCCGACAAAACCATGCTCGTTTGCGAGCTCAAGACCGAAATCACCATGGAGCGCGAAGATGCCCTCCTGGACCAGACGATCGAGGCCCTAAAAGCCCATAACCTGCTGGATCCCAAGCGCGTGGTTTTCATCACCTTCAGCAAGTACATGTGCGACCGCATCGCCAACGAACTCCCTGAATTCGTCAACCAGTACCTCAACGGAGACTTCACTCCCGAGGAACTCGCCGACTTCGGCATCAACGGCTTCGACTACCACAAGAAGGTCGTCCTTGAGGATAGCACCATCGTTGAGCGCGCACAGAAGCTTGGCATGTCCACCAACGTATGGACTGTGGATAAGCCCGAGCAGATGCAGAAGTACATCGACCTCGGCATCGATGCCATCACTACCAACGAGCCCATTGTGCTCAGGGAACTCCTCGGCGACAAGGAATTCAAGAACTAACTGTGGCTGAGCCGGTTAGACTCGTCATTTTCGACCTGGACGGAACACTCCTCGACACCGTCGCCGACCTGGGTGACGCAGTGAATCATGCACTTGGCAAGCGGGGTTTCCCCCTCCACACCCGTGAAGAATACGTCCGCAAAGTCGGGCACGGAGTGCGGAATCTGGTCACCGTCTCCCTTCCGGAGGAGCTTCAGAGCAACGAAACACTGATAGACGAGTGTCTGGCCGATTTCAAGTCCTGGTACACCACCCACATAGACGTTCTTACACGGCCCTACCCCGGCATGCAGCAACTCCTGAGGGACCTGCACGCCCGAAATGTCAAGCTGGCCGTGGCCTCCAACAAGTTCCAGTCCGGCACGGAATATCTGGTGGACAAGTTCTTTGGAGACGTGCCATTCATAGCGATTCTGGGCAACCGGGAAGGTTTCCCTCTCAAGCCCGACCCCGAAATAGTTGAAGAATGCCTCCGCTGCGCAGGCGTGCAGCGCAGCGAGGCGGTTCTTGTGGGAGACTCTCTCACAGATATGAAAACCGCCGAAAACGGCGGCATCCCCGGCATCGCCGTCGCCTGGGGCTACCGCGACCTCCACGGCATCCCGGGTGTGAGGATTGTGGAGAAGGTGGAAGAATTGAGAACAGCCATGCAGCTATAAAACAAATAGCCCGCTGATAATCAGCGGGTATCTGTGGTGCTGGGAAAATGACTTTTACGTCTTTATTTGTCCTGCGATTTCACGCATAACGCATTGATAACCACATACTTTGTCACACTTGCTATGAAATACCAAGACAATCAATGACGAAAAACGAGCCACAAACGAGCCACAATTGACAGGAGGGTTGAACGATGGTTATAGCAGACCTTGTTCCCGCGCCCGGGAAAGCATTTCGGCGGTGTTCTTGGCGTCGAATTTGGCGATAAGCCGCTGGCGGCGCCATTTTATGGTTTGTTCAGTGAGGAAGAGGCGCTTTGCGATATCCTTGCTGGTGAGGCCTTCGGCAATCATCGGGAGGATTTCCAGTTCCCCCCGGCTCAATTCTACGGTATGGCCTTTTTCCAGACGTGTCAGGGAATCGTTCATATCCAGCACCTGCATTGCTTCATCGATGGCTTCGTCCGCTGCGACATTTTCTTTCTTGAGGCGGAGTGTCCGGCGGGTGAGGAAGAGCAGCATCAGCAAGGCCAGGGCGAGAACTGCGAAGGCAAGGGCCAGCATTGTCCGCTGTTGTTTCTGCGCCTGGTATGCCTGGCCCATGATGTCCAGAGTGGCAATGCGGTCGTAATACTCCTGATCCTGATGCTGGGAGTAGTACTCGTCTGCTTCGCCAAGATATTGGAGAGCCTTGGTAACTTTCCCCTGACGCATATACAAAGCGCCGAGACCCAGCTTCGGTGATGCCACCCACAGGGAGTCTCCGGCTTCCTGTGCATAACGTATGGCCGTGTTGTAGCACTCGATGGCCTTAGCATCTTCACCGGCATCGGCCCAGATGTCGCCCATATTGTGCTCCAGGATGGAGCTGCTGATTTTCCAGTCGTATTTGCGGAAGATTTCACCTGCTTTGGCGTAATAAGTCATCGCCTGCGGCAGGGAATCGATTTCATAGTAGAGGTTGCCGATGTTGCCGTACAGGCTGGAGGCGGCATCGTCTATCTTTTCCTGCGGATAGCCTTCCGGGGTGTCCGGACCGGCTTCCCCGGCGGCCATGCGGTCCAGGTATCCCAGCGCTACGCGGTAGTAGAAGATGGTGCTGTCGTATTGCTCTTTGTTGTAGAACAGCTGGCCGATGAACTTGGACGCCAGGTAAGGCTGATAGAGGGAATTGAGCTCGTTGCCCAAGTCATAAGCTCTCCGGGCCGCATACATGGATCGGTCCGGGTTGATGCGCTCGTATCCGTACATCAGCTGGGAGAAGGCAAGGCAGACATCGGCCTTGGTTTCATAGGGGGCTTGGGCCAGGCGTTCGGGCGTCCATCCGGCTACTACATTTTCAAGGGAATCTAGCTGACGGTCCCGGTGATCGTTGTACTGCGCGCTGGCAAAACCGGCGCAAAACGGTAACAAAAAAAGTGTGAAAAACAGTCGTTTCATGGCAAGGCGAATTTAGCAAAAAGGCCGCAATTTCGGGGGCGCGGGGGCGAAAAACCGACAATCGGGGCTCATTTTTATACTTTTGTATAAGTCTCAAGTGCTTGGGATTGACGAACTTTGTATGCGGAAACTAATCCCAAGCGAATGGAAGATTTATACAACAACGAAATCATCCTGACCGCCAAGGAGGAAAAGGTTTTGAAGATGCTGGCGGCAGGAATGAAAAGTACCGAGATTGCAGAGGAACTGCATCTCAGCCTGCCGGCCATCAAATGGTACCGGCAACGTCTCATGGCAAAATTCAATGCGGCTACCACCGGAGAGATGTTGATGAAAGCAGTGGCGCAAAAACTCTTATAGCAAATCTAACCAAAACACAAAAGACATGAAGAAGTTTATTATGGCAATCATGCTCCTGGCCGGAGCTTCAACGTTCATGGCCTGCGAGAAAATTTTAGGTCCCGATGACAATGGGAACGGAGAAGAAAATGGGAACGGTAATGGTAACGAGCAGACCGAACAAACAGACCAGACCATAGATCCCAAGGTTCTGGCGGCAACGTTCCCTCTCAATGTAAAGATTGAGATGAAGAATCAGCCCTCATACAATACGGCGGAAGAAGATATTAAACTCATCAAATTGGGGAATGAATGGTTCTATGAGAATAGGGGCTTTCGCTATGTATTATATCTGTATTGCCAGTTTGACAAAGACGGCAAGTCATTGAAGGCCTTTGGCGGTGCATTACAGGAAGATGGCACAGTTAAGTGGACCAATCTTCTTACCAGCGGCGATGAAAGCTACTTGAATTTCGCAGGATTTGCAAAGAACTCCGAGTGTCACGTCCTGTTTGATGCCGGTGTCCCTGCCGGTAACTGCACGAAATATGGCGAGGCGACATCCGACAAAGAAACAATCCTCGGCGTAGAATGCACCCGCTACGATTATGATTTTGTGGTCAAAGCCGATTATTGGGTCGATGAAGCCACCAAGATCGTCTACAAGTTCGTCAACTATCTGGACAAGGATAAGGAGTCCAAGAACGCCACCTTCGAAATCAAGAGCTGGGATACTACCGTAAAGGCATTTGAATGGGATAAACCCGAATAATATAAAAACGACTATCATGAAAAAAACTGCACTCATCCTTATGTGTATGGCCGCTCTGGCAATGGTATCCTGCGGCGGCAACTCCAACAAGAAAGGTAGCGGCAAAGCAACCGAGACAAAGACATCCGTAGCCGCATCCGACGCAGTGGACCTGGGCCTCAGCGTCAAGTGGGCAAAGACCAACCTGGGTGCCAAGGACGCATCTGAACCGGGTAACTTCTACGCTTGGGGCGAAACCGAAGCCAAAAAGGTTTACAACGGAGATACGTACAAGTTCAAGGATGGGTACAAAGTTAAGAAGTACTCCACCGAGGACAGCCACGCCAGTTCGGGAACCGCTGACAAACTGATTGTCTTGGAGCCCGGAGACGATGCTGCCACTGCTGCCCTTGGAAAGGGCTGGCGTATGCCCACCCGTGCCGAGGCAATGGAACTCTTCACTAAATGCACATTCAGCTATAATAAGCCCGGCCTCGTGACCGTCACCGGCCCCAATGGAAATAGTATAGACTTCCCTAAGACCGGATACTATGTGGGTGACAAGCTTCAGGAGACCAACTATCCCTGGTGCTGGACAGCCTCCATGGCTCTTGCATCGGGTACCCCTGAGGGCAGTGAGGATGCCATTGAATGGCACGAGCGCAGGCAGGGCGATGCTATGCGTTTCGGCCATACGGACTGCTACGGTCTGTACCGTGAAAATGGCCTTCCCATCCGTCCGGTCAAAGACTGACGGCGATGAAACGCCTGCTTATATTTGCAACTGTTTTACTGATGCTTTCCTCCTGCGGTTTCTTCGGGAACCGTCAGGGGGAAAACTCCGTTGAGCCGCAACCGGCAGAGTGGGTTCCCCAGGTTTTGGCTGACTCTACGACCGTAAGTGAAGAACCCGTTGAGGAAGAGATTCCGGAGGAAGAACCCGCCCGGGAGTTCAAATGGTATGAGAAGGATTATTCCATTACCGTTGTGGACCTGGACGAGAACGTCACCTATACCTATACCCGCAAGGGGAAGAAGATGACTATCGAAGGGAAAGGCGGCGGCAAGACGCAGAAAGAGGATATGGACATCCTGGACAACGGGACCATCCAAAGCAAGGTGTACCATAACGGCCAGTATATCCGCACCTACACGATGGAAAGGACTCAGGAGGATGTCATCAAACTCTACCTTAATAGCAGCAAGACCAATCTCCGCGTCATCGGCAATTATCCCACACCAGTGGCCACCAGCAAGAGTGACACCCGTTGCGGCCGTCCCTGCTGGGTGGTCTCCAAAGTCACGGAAGAGGCCCTTCTGGGATACAGCACCCGCAAGGAGGACGTCTATTATGTGGACAAGGAATACGGCTTCATCTACGAGAAGAAGAGCAGCGCTTCCGGCAACGTGGGCGTAAGCTACAAGGACAAGAGCCATTTCCGTGTCACCGCATTCACGGATAAGCCATAGGTTAAGATACCAATAAAAGTAGCGCCGCTGCTTTCCCGAGGGGAGGGCGGCGGTTTGTGGATACGCTGTAGCGGGCGAGTTATGAGGAGAAATTAATCGGCGAAACAATTTTGTCAAACTTTTGCGATTTCTGACAAATTTGTTTTATCTTTGTGTCATGACACTGACAGAACGCATAGTATCTACGGTGGGACGGTATCCGGAAGGAATCGCACCCGCTGCCTTGATGGACTTGATCCGGAGAGAAGCCGACTTCCCGGAGAGCAGCTTCCTGAATATCCTGAACCGGCTGGTCCGGGAGGGAAGGATACGGAAAGCCGACGGCCTCTTGTACCCCGCCGATGTCTTCAAGCCCATCTTCCGCACCCATCCGGACGAAGGTCTCCGCGAGCTGTATGACGGCCTCAAGGCCGCCCTCCCTTTCACGGAAATCAGCATCTGGGACACCGGAGCCATCCTGCCCCTGATGCACGACATTCCCAATTTCAGCCTTACCATCGTGGGTGCAGAAAGGCTTTCGGCAGACTCCGTGGCAGATGCATTGGAAAACCTGACGGACCGGCTGGTCCTCCGTGATGCGGAAAAGGACATCCTTTCCAGGCTGGCCCCCGGCCGGAGCCTTGTGGTGGTCACGCCGCAGGTGAGCCAGGCTCCCGTGGCTGTGGAGGACGGCGTAACCTGCCCCACGTTGGAGAAAATCCTGGTGGACATCCTCTGCGACAACGCCCTCCACGCCCTCACCGGCTCCGAGGCCTATGCCATCTACGCCACCGCGCTGGACCGCTATACCGTGAACCGTAAAACCCTGCTCCGTTACGCCGGAAGGCGAAACCGCACGGAAGAAGTCAAAACCATATTGAAGGAGATTGAGAAATGATATTACCTGAAAGCCGTTCCCTGGAATGGATCAAGAAAGCGGCGGCGGACAACCACGCCTCCAATCCCATACTGGTTGAAAAGGTCATCCGTGCTTTCTCCCTGCTTGAAGCCATGGCCCGTTCGGGCTGCCCCTTCATCTTCAAGGGCGGTTCGTCCCTGATGCTCCACTTCGGCAGCAGCAGACGGCTGAGCATAGACATCGACATCATTTGCCCGCCCGGAACGGACATCGAGAAGTATTGGGGGATGTATGCCAGGGAGTACGGTTTCACTTTGGTCGAGGCGGTGGACCGCATCTACCGGAGCGATGTCCCCAAGACGCACGCGAAGTGCCACTATCAGGTATCTTATAAGACCAGTACGGACGTGGACACCATCCTGCTGGATGTCCTGACGGAGGACAATAACTACCACGCTGTTGATTCCCTTCCCATCAAGAGCCCCTTCTTGCTTACGGAAGGCCCTGACGTGCTTGTGAGCGTTCCCTGCAAGGCCGACCTGCTGGGTGACAAGCTCACCGCCTTCGCCCCGCACACCACGGGCATTCCTTTCTATAAGGGCACGCGCAACTGCTCCATGGAAATCATGAAGCAGATGTACGACATCGCCTCGCTGTTCGATGTAACGGATAACCTGGCGTGGACTGCGGAAACATACCGGAAACTGGGCGCCCTGGAAATGGACTACCGAAGGATGGAAGGGCGGGACATCCGCTCAGTGGCCGAGGACACCATAGCCACTGCCCTGTGCATATCCACAAACGGATTCGGGCACGAGGAAGACTTTCTGTTTTATTCCGACGGCATCACCCGGGTGCGCAATTTCATCCACAGCGAGCGCTACAATATGACCGGCGCCGTCCGCGATGCCTCCAAGGCCGCATACGCAGCTGCCTGTGCCTTGAACAACGTGGCCACTCCGCAGCGTTACGGTCCCGAGGTCCTGGCTTCCCTTGCCGATGCAAAGATTCCCTCGTCGTTCGCCACGCACCTGAATCAGCTGAAGACTCAGAACCCGGAGGCGTTTTTCTACTGGTACAAGACCTCGGAACTGATGAAGCAACCGGATGGGCAAACTCTGCTGACAGACTGACAAAATGCCTCATTTCTTATGTAAAACACAAAAAAGTAGCCACAAACGAGCCACATCATATGAACCAAAATAGCCTCACAGATACTCTGGAGGCCATTTTGGTGGTGCTGGGAAGAATCGAACTGCCGACACAAGGATTTTCAGTCCTTTGCTCTACCATCTGAGCTACAGCACCTTTTTTGTTTGGGATTGCAAAGATAGATAAAAATGCGGAAGTCGCAAAAATTTTTTCATCTTTCTTAGGTTTGTTGCATTTTAACTCAATAATTATTATTATTGCATTTGGAAAACTAGGAATTATAACCATTTAATATCTATCAGTATTATGAAAAAGATTCTTGCATTTGCACTTTGCGGAGCACTCATCTTCTCGAGCTGCTCGAACATGAACAAGGCTGGTAAGGGTGCTCTCTGGGGCTCTGGCGGCGGCGCAATCGCCGGTGCAGCACTTGGTTATCTTATCGGCGGAGACCTTAAGTCCGCAGCTATCGGAGCAACCGCGGGCACCGCTGTAGGTGCAACTACCGGAGCACTCATCGGACAGAAGATGGACAAGAAGGCAGCAGAACTTGCAGCCCTCAATGCAAAGGTCGAAACCTTTGAAATCAACGGCCTCGAAGCAATCCGCGTCACTTTCGACAACGGCATCCTCTTCAAGACCAATGAGACCGTCCTCAGCCCTGAGGCAGAGAAATCCATCCAGAGCTTTGCAGCAGCAATGGCAGATCTCCCCGACACCGACATCACCATCTGGGGCCACACCGACAACACCGGTACCGCAGCAGTCAACCAGCGCATCTCCAAGCAGCGTGCAGCTGCAGTCGAGAAGTGCCTCGCACAGGCTGGCCTGAAGAACAAGATTGTCGCTGAAGGAAAGTCCTTCGATCTTCCTATCGCAACCAACGACACCGTAGAAGGCCGTGCCCAGAACCGCCGCGTCGAGGTTTATGTGACCGCTAACGAGGCCATGATCAAGGCCGCTGAAGCCGGTACCCTCTAATAGTGCTTTCCAAGCGTTACATAAGTCTGATACTCCCACTCCGCCTGGAGTGGGAGCCTTGTTATTATCTGTCCGGTGATGTCGGCATCGGGCAGCGCGTAATCGTGAAATTCGCCGGCAGGAGGACTGTCGGGGTGGTATCGGGAATAGATGTCACCCCAGACATCGACCCCTCCAGGATCCAACCCGTCCTTTCTACCGAAACCGGGCTGGAACCGATTACTTCCAAAGAGATAGAGTTCTGGCGTTTCATCGCAGACTATTATCTCTGCACCATAGGAGAAGTCTACAAAGCGGCTTATCCGAACCAGAAGACCGCCTCAGAGGAAATCAACGCGCAAAGAGCACAACGCAAGCAAGCACTTGAGGTGCGCGAAGAAGAGTTGTGGCGCAAACGCATCGCCCGCCTGCAGGCACGGCTGGATGCAAAGACAGCCGACCTTGGGCGCAAGCACAAGGATGCGGTGCGCGCCACACTGGAGGCCCAGAGAAACGACATTGTACGGGAACTCCAGGAAGCTCAGGCCAGGCTGGCAGCGCTAAGCCATAGTCTGGAGATAGAAAACACGGACTATTCCACACTTCTCTCAAAAGTGCCGGACATCAGTCCGGAACCAGCCCTGCTGCAGGCCTTGCAGACCGGAAAGCCGGTTCTACTTAAATCCGCAGACCGGAATGCCGACTACATAAACGCCGCCGCCCAGATACTACGGAGCGGCAAGAACGTGTTCATCCTCGTTAACGAAACCGCCCTTGCCGGCCAACTGCAGGACAGCCTACAGAAATCATTCGGAGACCTGCTTCTGGTTCATCATTCGAAGATGACCAGCGCAGAGCGGAGGCGCATTACCGATGTTGTACGGTCCGGCAGGCCATATATACTTGTGGGCACGCGTTCCGCCATCTTCCTGCCGCACAGGGATCTGGGCCTGATAATCGTGGACAACGAGGAATCCACCTTCTACAAACAAAGCGACACCGCCCCCCGCTACAACGCCAGGGACTGCGCCGTGCAGCTGGCCCACATGCACGGCTGCAACATCATCCTCGGCTCCGTCTCCCCTTCCCTGGAATCTATCCTGAATGCCCGCAACGGCCGCTATATCCTTTTCGACCGCAATCCGGACGGGAGCGAGATGCATCCTGCGTGCAGGTTCACCCTAATAGACATCCCGGCAGAAAAGCGGAAGAACGGGATGCATGGCATCATCTCCCGCAAGCTGTCCGATGCCATGCGCCACAGCAGTAATACAGCGCTCATCCGCGGTTTCGAGAAGCCGGAGGAACTGGAAGGGCTGAATGCCGATATCCTCACTATCCCACAGGCCGCAAAAACGGACTTGAACGGATACGACCTTACGGCCATACTCAACGCAGATGCCCTTTTCAATCCTTCCGATTTCAGGTCGGACGAGCATGCCTTCCAGTATCTGGAACGCCTGCGCAGCATCTGCCCCCAGCTGATAGTCCAGGCCCGCCAGGCCGGTCATCAGGTTTTTACCCTGCGGAGCGCAGAACCCCTGCTGGAAGAACGCAGGAAGTTCAATCTCCCTCCTTATACACGTATGGTGGAAATGCGTACCTCAAAAGCTGTCGAGCTGGACCGGGCGCTTTCCGCCGAGGGTTTCTCCACCATGGTCCTGACGGATTCCGTCCGTGTTTCCCTTTCGAGGGACAAGACTCTTCTGGACGCCAAAAGAAAACTCCGGAAGACCGTGGAGGCCTTCCGGAGCTCATCTAAAGCCGACGTCATCGTAGACGTCGATCCGGTTTGATTACTGGAGTTTGTAAACTACAGGGAATACATAGCTGACAGCGACAGGTTCGCCATTCTGCATGCCGGGAGTCCAGGCGGGAGCAGAAGAAACAACGCGGACTGCTTCTGCATCGAGTTCGGGATCAACACTCTTGATAACCCTTACGTTCTGGATGCTGCCATCCTTGCCAACCTTGAACTTGAGAACCACGCGGCCTTCCTTACCTGCTTCCTTTGCAGCTTCGGGATAGACGATCTGGCTGCTGACCCACTTTGTGAAGTCTGTGTCGTCGCCACCATCGAATCCGGGCTTCTTCTCAACGAGGATGAAGGGGATCTCTTCTTCTTCGATCACCTCTTCTGCCACTTCCTGTGCAGCTTCAGCGGCCTCTGCCGCTTTCTCAGCTGCATCGGCGGCAATCTGCTCGGCAGCGCCTTCTACGATTTCTTCAGCCATGTCTGCTGTCTCAGCGGCGGCCTCTTCCACAGCTGCCTTCTCAAGAGCGAGCATGTCGATTCCACGGACCTTGAGGAGAGCATCGATCTCTTCCTCATCTACACCGTTGTCCTCGAGGGCGACATCGAATGCATCGGTAAAGATTGCATCGAGTTCCTCGTCGTCCTGGATCTTGAACTTCTTCAGGACTGCCTGCTTTGCAGCGACAGCTTCCTTGATAGCGGCTTCATCGCCGGACTGGATAGCAGTCACAAGGGCGTTTGCGGCCTTCTGTGCCTCTGCGGAAACGGTTTCGGCACTGGGCTTCTTGGTGTTGCAAGCTACAAGAACCATTGCAGCGATTGCAAGTAATGAAACGATTTTCTTCATGATAGATGGTTTATAAAAAAATAGGTTGATTCAGGTTTGTAATTGCAAAAATATCAAATAATTCGATAAGATAATCACTTTATGCGAACCGGCTGGTCGTCATACAGCAGGAAACGCTTCGCTTTGCGTATCCATTTCTGCTCTTCGCCCTTCACATGTTCCTCCACAATATCGAAGGTTATTCCTCCGCGGAGGTATTCCGCCATGACAGGATCTGCCAGCCTGCCATAGAGGCTGTCGTAAATACGGAACTGTGAGTATCTTTCACTCAGATAACGCATCAGCTGCATGGTGTGCAGCAGGGAATGATAGCGTGTGCCTGGGGTAAGGATAAACTGCCAGCCGAAACATCTTTCACCCTCGTAGAGGCCTGCAAGCGGGATGAAACTGCACGGGCGCGCCAGCACTCCTTCCGGCACGGGCACGGGATTTCCTTCAGTCTTGATGAAGGGGGCGCCTATCATCTCGTAGGGCCGCACGGTGCCGAGACCGGGATTGACATTGGTGTCTGTCCAGAGCTTGCCGCCGCAATAAAAATAGGGGGTAAACACCCCGGCGAAGTCGGATGCCGGCGGAATCATCCATGGCATGAGGGTGCGCGGGGTGGATGCAACATCGGCGGAAATAACATGAAGCGACAGCTGCGCTCCGGTTTCGCTGACATACATCTGCGCCAGCTCCCCGAGCGTAAGACCGTGACGATGCGCCGCCGCTGGCGTCCAGATATCGGTTTCACCGGCGGGAAGGGTGCCTTCCACATCTCTTCCGGCAGGGTTCGGATGATCTACGATATAGAGTGCCGGAGCGTTCTCCATCCCCGCAAGGGCAGAAATCAGCCGCAGCACGTCTATGGTGAAGGGGAAATATCGCGAGCCGCCGTCCTGAATTTCCACCACGATGGCATCCAGGGCCTGGATCTGCTCCGGATCGAATGAGATATGGGCGGTACCGGGCACAGCCTCATCCCCCGGCAAAAAGATGGTCTCGAGATTTCCCCTCCGGCGAAAAACATCGAACAGATATGATTCCGTACCGGCATCCCAGCAGGCCTGGGTGCAGAACACCCCGACCTTGCCATCCAGCAAGGCTTTATCGAGTTGGTCTCCTATGGGTGTCGTGCGGAAAGAAAACATCAGCCTATGATTTTATTGGCGAGAGCTACAACCTCGTTCCCGAGGGCAACGGCGCGCTCCTCGGAGGGAGCTTCAGAATATACCCTGATGATAGGTTCGGTGTTGGACCTGCGGAGATGCACCCATTCGCGGGCAGCCTCGAAATCCACCTTCACACCGTCTATGGTGTTCACCTTTTCGTTGCGGAAGGTCTCCTTCATGGTCTCGAGTATCTTGTCTATCAGGGCACTGTCGCTGAGGTCTATGCGGTTCTTGGCAATGAAGTACTGAGGCAGGGTCTTCTTGTACTCGCTGACACTCAGCCCGTTATGCGCGAGCTTGCTGAGGAAGAGGGCCACGCCAACCATGGCGTCGCGGCCGCAGTGGCTGGCAGGATAAATGACTCCCCCGTTACCTTCTCCGCCTATCAGGGCGTTCACCTCGTGCATCTTGGTGGTGACGTTCACCTCGCCCACGGCAGAGGCATAATAGGTGCCTCCGTGAGCCTCCGTAACGTCACGAAGGGCACGGCTGGAAGACAGGTTGGAAACGGTTGCAAGGTTCTTCATGCCCTTCTTGACGGCCTCGTCCAGCAGGTAATCCGCAACGGCTACGAGAGTATATTCTTCCACGAAGGGCTGGCCATCTTCGCAGATGAAGGCCAGGCGGTCCACGTCGGGATCCACGCTGATGCCCAGGTCTGCCTTTTCGCGGACCACGGTTTCACTTAGGTCTATCAGATTCTTGGGCAGAGGCTCGGGATTATGGGCGAAATCGCCGGTAGGCTCTCCGTTGAGCGTAATGCATTCTACGCCAAGCTTTTGCAGCAGGCGGGGCATGATTATGCCGCCCACAGAATTGATGGCGTCCAGCACCACCTTGAAACCTGCCTTGCGAATTGCGTCGGCATCCACTGTGTCGAGGGCAAGGACTGCATCTATGTGCTCGTCGGTATAGTCGTGATCGGTGATGGTGCCAAGTTCATCTACCTCGGCAAAGTCGAATTCTCCCTTCTCTGCGCAGTCCAGGATGGCCTGGCCCTGCACGGCCGTGAGGAACTCGCCCTGCTCGTTCAGGAGCTTGAGGGCGTTCCATTGACGGGGATTGTGGGAGGCGGTGAGGATTATACCGCCATCCGCACCGGCAAAACGCACCGCCAGTTCGGTGGTGGGGGTGGATGCGAATCCGCACCTGACCACATCTACGCCGCAGGCGATCAGAGTGCCGCAGACGAGATTCTCCACCATCACGCCGCTAAGGCGGGCGTCCCGTCCGACTACTACCTTATATTTCTTACCGAACGGAGCCTTGCGCTTGCGAAGCTCGCTGCAGTATGCATAGCAGAATTTAACAATATCTACAGGGGTGAGGGCATCTCCAGGGGCCCCTCCTATGGTTCCCCTGATGCCGGAAATGGATTTAATGAGTGTCATAATGCAAAGATAATAAAATAAAAGAGGCAACGACCTTGTCGCTGCCTCTTTTTTATCCTGTAAGAAAGACTTACTTCTTTCTTGCCTTGTATCTCTGGTAGAACATATCAACACGGCCGGCGGTGTCGACGATCTTGGTCTTGCCGGTGTAGA
>R22__coassemble_122_pt1 | contig 63288 bp, 54 predicted proteins | sample R22__metabat2_low_PE_056 | metagenome-assembled genome bin R22 | reverse complement strand
ATTTTGTCTACCATTAGCATAGTGTATTAGTTTAATAGTACACTGCAAAGATAGACATTATTTTTATACTTGCAAATCTTTTTTGAAGATTTTTTGCACGATGAGGGCAATAGCTCCGTCACCAGTCACATTGCAGGCGGGTCCAAAGCTGTCCATAGCTATATAGAGAGCTATCATAAGTGCCTGCTGTTCAGGGTCGAAACCAAGTATGGAAGATAGCGGTGCAAGGGCTGCCATAATCGCTCCCCCGGGCACTCCGGGAGCCGCTACCATCATGATTCCAAGCATCAGAACGAACTCCAGGAACTTCCCGAACTCCACGGGAATACCGGACATCAGACATACTGCGATGGCGCAGCAAGTGATCTTCATAGCACTGCCAGGCATATGGATCGTAGCGCAAAGAGGCACGGTAAAGCCGGCAAAATCCTCCTTCACTCCATTCGCCTCGCACTGCTTCAGGGTTACAGGGATAGTCGCCGCAGAGCTGGATGTGCCAAGGGCGGTGAAGTATGCCGGCAGCATGTTCCACAGAAGTTTGAACGGGTTGCGCTTTGTAAACAATCCGGCTACTACGAATTCATATATCAGCACCAGAATGTGCAGGGCGAAGATGACCACTATGATGAGTGCGAACACCTTCAGCACGCTGAACACCTTGCCTGTGGCGGTCATGTCCAGAAAGATGCCGAATATATATATAGGTAGAAGAGGGATTATCAGTTTCTCTATCACCCGGGCCACGAATGTCTTGAGTTCAGCAAAGAAACCCTTCATCACCGGCATGTTCGCATTCGCTATGCACAGGCCCATGATGAACGAGAACACGAGCGCCGTCATCACGTCGAACATCGCAGGGATGTTGATAGTGAAGTATGGCGTAAGGGAAGCGGCTTCCGTCAGGTCGGCCGCAGAACCCACTTTGGCTACGATGGAAGGGAACATGGCATTGCCAACACCAAATCCTCCCAAAGCGACTATCACGGTATCCAGATATGCGATCAGCACCGTAACAAGCAGCATCTTTCCCGCGCCATGGCCAAGATCGCCTATCGCAGCGGTCACAAGGCCCACGATGATCAGCGGAATCATGAATCCCAGCAGTTGGGAGAAGATGCCGTTGAATGTGAGGAAAATTCTTGTGAACCAGTCCGGAACGAAAAGCCCCAGCAGTACGCCGAGGCAAATCGCAATAAGTACTTTGGGCAAAAGCCCGAGTTTTTTCAGTTTCATTCTTCCGCCGGTTTCATGGTGGTGTAGACGTTGGTCACGTCTTCGTCGTCTTCCAGAAGGCCGATGAGCTTCTCGAGGGTGGAACGCTGCTCGTCCGTGACTTCCTTGAGCTCCACGTTCGGAATCTGCTCGAATCCACCGGAAATCAGCTCGTAACCGTTCTCTTCGATGAACTTCTGGATAGTACCATAGGAGGTATAATCACCGTAGATGACAACTTCCTTGCTCTCGTTGTCGTCCTTGTCCACCACGGTTTCCTCGAAAACTTCTTCTGCACCGTAGTCGATAAGTTCGAGCTCGAGTTCATCGAGATCCAGGCCTTCGGTCTCCTTGATGCGGAAGACGCACTTGTGGTCGAACATGAAGGCGACGCTGCCGCTGGTGCCGAGGGATCCGCCGCACTTGTTGAAATAGCTGCGGACGTTGGCGACGGTGCGGGTGTTATTGTCGGTAGCGGTTTCCACCAGATAGGCGATGCCGTAGGGGCCATAGCCTTCGTAGATAACCTCCTTGAAGTCTCCCTGCTTGCTTTCGGTAGCCTTCTTGATGGCGCGCTCGATATTCTCCTTAGGCATCTGCTCGGAGCGGGCCTCGGCCATAAGGGCACGCAGACGGGGGTTGCCGGTCACGTCCGGACCGCCCTGCTTGACCGCGATGGTGATTTCCTTTCCGAGTTTGGTGAAGGTGCGGGCCATGTGACCCCACCTCTTCATCTTGCGTTCCTTGCGGAATTCAAATGCTCTACCCATGACTTATTCCTCCACGCCAGCGATGTAACGGTCGATTTCGTAACCCTCGATGCTCTGAGGATACTTGTCCTTGATGACCTTGTAGCATTCCAGGGCTTCAGCCTTGTTGCCAAGCTTCTCGAGCGCCAGGCCTTCTTTGAGAAGATAAGCTGCGGCAAACACATTGTCTGCTTTGGCGACAGCCTTCTTGTATGCGGAGACAGCCTCTTTGTACTGCTCAAGCCCCACATATGCATCACCGGTGCAAGCAAGGGCGCGGGCGGCCATGATGGGCTCCTTGCCGTTATACTTCTTGAGATAAGAGATCGCGCTCTCGAAATCGCCAAGCTGAAGTTCGCAAATACCGGCATAGAGATAGACTGCCTTGCCGGCCTTGGTGCCGTAGCTGTCGATGATCTCGGTGAAACCGAGCACGTTGCCGTCCCCATTGAGGGCAAGCTCGTACTCACCCTGCTGGAATGCATTCTCTGCGGGGAAAGTCTGCTCCTGTGCCTCAGCGCACTTGGGCTGATAGATATACTTCTGATATCCGAGGATTGCGAGCCAGATCACCACGATTGCGCCCAGCACACCCCACAAAATAGTCTTGTTCTTCTCGTAAAACTGTTCGAACTTGGAAACCTGGGTTTCAACCTGCTCCTGACGAACTTCTTCCTTGGTTTTGTTCTTGATAGCCATATTACTTGTTATTTGATTTTCAATTAAGCCTGCAAAAATACAAAAATTGCTGAAGATTTACAATATCATTGATGTGCAGGCCTGAGAAGGTCCAGAACGACCTTTACAGGATTGAAAGTCTCCAGCGGAACTTCCACGAAAAGCGTGTTCCAGCGGCTCATGGAGCCATTCCAAAGCCCAGGCAGCTCGAGGGCGCGCAGTTCCCTTCCCTGGAAACTCTTCGATGAGATGAATCCGGCATCGGGATCCACATATTCCGGAAGGTTGAACTTCTCTCCCTTATAGTTGCGCAGGCAGCAGACAAGGTCTACAGGATTGAAGTGCGTTGCAGAATCCAGTGCGGCCTTCGCTGAAGCATCATTCTTGTTAATCTGCACGCTTTCAAGTATTTGCAGCGACGTACTTCCGTCTGCTTCGCGGATGACGAAGGGCCCGCCACCGGGTTCTCCCTGGTTCTTTACCATGCCGCAGACACGCACGGGCCTGTCCAGTTTGGCGCGGACAAAAGCGACAAGCTTGTCTTCAGGCACTGCCGGAATCCCGATGCAGAGCTGCCCGGCAAGGAAAGGAACTATTTCGTCTTTCGCAAGCGCCAGAGCCTCAGCCGGGGAGGCGGCATCCAGCTTACGCAGATATCCGAAAATGCAGTCGCGAAGCTCCAGGGCCTTGCCCATAAGCACCTTCTTGTACCTTGCCGTAACGGGCAGATACTTCTCTACTGCCACGTTGTCTATGTTCTTGATAGAAACAAGTTCCTCTTCCACCTCGTTCAGGTTGTAGATGAGCGCGCCATGGCCGGCAGGACGGCGGAGCACGGTGCCATCGTCGCAGAGGAATGGTTCGTTGTCGGGCGTAACCGCGATGGTATCGGTATCCTTGGACTGATATGTGAATGTTACATTGTACTTTACGCCATACCGCTTCTCATATTTCCCTTTTATTTCTGCAAGTGCATTCTCGAACAGCTCGCGATGCTCGGGAGAGATGGTGACCGTAAGATTCACGCTGCCATCCGCATTGCGCATATATTCCTGACCCTCGACGAGATGCTCAGCCAGGGCCGTGCGTACCTCATCGGCATAGCGGTGGAACTTGAGCACGCCTTTCGGCTTGCTTCCATATCCCAGTCCGGGCTCTTTCAGGAGTTTGGCGGCCGTGGCACAGCAGTCCGCATCCGAATCCGGAGAAGGATTGCCGAAAAGGCTCTCATCGTAAAAAGCGAAGTTGCGGATTTCTGCAGTCAGCTTGCGCACAGCATCGTTGGGCTGCTCAAGGCCTCCGAAAATGTCTTTGAACATGCGGGACGCCGCTCCGGAAGCAGGGACGAACTTGACCTTGCCTTTCACGGACGCCTTCTGCAGATAAGCGATGCATTCATCCTCCTCTGAAGGGGTCATCACCGCAATCCCCTTGCCGGGAATCGCAGGAGCATCTATCTTCATCCACGGGAATCCTTCCCTGAAATACTTCAATTGCTGTTCTGTGGTCATATTCAGTGTTATTATCGATTAATCTTAGATGTAGAACTCACGGCGGTAACGATACATCTGTCGGAGTTCATCGAAACTCTCCGGATGCACCCGGAACATGAAATCATCGGTAAAGACCGGATAATTATACTGGAAAACGGATGTTATCTGCCCCTGGGTAAGCCCTGTGAGATCCAGCCTCACAGCCTCCAATTCCTCCAGCTCAGTCGTAGGGAAGAATTCATAAAGGGGCTCGAGTTTGAAGAACCTGGCTACGGCACGCACTGCTGCAGCAGTCGCCATCTGCTTGCCCTGATAGGAATAGCCTGCGATATGGGGCGTGGCAATCGATGCCTTCTTGATGAGTTCCGGATTGACATTTGGCTCATTGTTCCAGGTGTCGATGATTACAGGACCGAGCTTGGAAAATGCCTCCATCAAGGCGTCGTCGTCCACAATCTCGCCGCGGGCGGTATTAATAAAGAACGCCCCGAACTTCATCTTTCCGAAGAAATCGGCATTCGCCATCCTCTGAGTGCCGGGATTGAGAGGCACGCTGAGCGAAACTATGTCTGAATTCTCCAGCAGGTAATCCAGAGCTACGAACTGGCCGGGGCCCTCGATTTCCGCACGGGGCGGATCGCAAAGCAGCACCTGCATGCCGAGGTGCCTGGCCATCGCCTCTATCCTCGAACCTACATGGCCCGCGCCGATTATGCCGAAAGTAGCTCCGGAAAGCGGTATCCTCTCGCGGCTGGCAGCACCATAGAGAGCGGAGAAAACATAGTTCATGACGCCACCTGAGTTGCTTCCGGAAGCGTTCTGGACAAATATTCCGTTATCGTTGCAGAAGGGGATGTCGATATGGTCCAATCCTATTGCCGCGATCGAGATTATCTTAACGGATGTTCCGGCAAGCAGTTCCTCGTTGCAGCGGGTGCGGGTGCGGATCACGAGGGCATCGGCATCCAGCAGGTCTTCCCTGCAGATTGAACCGCCATCTTTGTAAACGGCTTCTGCATAAGGTTCGAATACACCTTTGATGAACGGTATGGCCTGGTCTATTACAAATTTCATTTCAGTATCAGTTGTTTTACCGGCCCTTCCGCGGCCTGCCCTATATAGAGTTCGTTTCCGGCAATAACGGAATTGATCTTTGCCACCAGCACGTCCTTCTGCATGCTCAGTTGATTACAAATCACCGAGGACGAAAGGGTTATATACAGCTTGCCGTCCCGGAAAAAGCGTTTGATCGTATACGCCCCCGCCCCGGAAACGGCATCCCATGCAGAAAAGATAAGATTGGTATTATGTGTCGTGGCAGCGCCGCTTTCCGCAAGCATTTGCTTGAATACTTCCACCAGCGGCTGGGCGGATTTCCGCGCGATCCGGTTACTCATTACGGGTAAAGACGCCTCCCTTCGCCTCGTAGTATGTGCGCTCGGACGTGATTCCGTCCACAATGGAATTCAGGCGCACCTTATTGCAGTCCGAAAGGAATATCTGGCCGAAATCGTTCCCGGCCACCATAGTGAGCAAGTTCTGCACGCGGCCCATGTCCAGTTTATCGAAAAGGTCGTCCAGCAGGAGGATGGGAGGGAAACCGCGGCGTTCCTTCATCAGACTGTACTGTGCGAACTTGAGGGCCACCAGGAAGGATTTCTGCTGACCTTGGGAGCCACAACGGCGTATGGGACGTCCGTCCATCTCGAAGACCAGGTCATCCCTCTGGATTCCAGCGGAGGTGAACTTCAGTATAGCATCCTTCTCTCTGCGGGAACGGAAGATGTCCGTGAGGGAACCGGATTCGAGGTCCGAACGGTAGCTGATGCCCACGCTCTCTTTCCCCCCGGAAATCTGCGCATAGAACTCCTGTATCCTCTTGGAAAGATCTTCCGCAAGCGAAGCGCGCATTTCGTATACCGGCTTGGCAAAGGCCTCCATCTGCGAGTCGATGATATCCATCAACGCCCAGTCCGGCTGGCCGTTCTTGAGCATGGCGTTGCGTTGTAGCAGCAGCCTGGAATAGTTCTGCACTGCATTCAGGTACTCTGCGCTCATCTGCGAAAGCACCGCGTTGCAGAACTTGCGGCGTTCCTCCCCCGTTTCGCTCACCATCGCGACGTCTGTCGGAGAGACCATCACCACGGGCAGGAGCCCGATGTGGTCGGCAAGGCGGGGATAGGGCTTGTCGTCCCTGCGCAGTTTCTTGCCTCCGCCATCCACCTGGATGCTGACGCGGGTATCGGGACCTGAAGGCATTCCGTAGAGCCCCGAAAGCGCGAAGCCGCTGCATCCGAAGCGGAAATTGAAGCGGTCGGAAGTGGAAAAGGCGCTCTTGGTCATGGAGAGATACCAGATGGCGTCCATGAGGTTGGTCTTCCCCTCTCCGTTGCCCCCGGAAATGCAGTTTATATTCGGACAAAATTCCAGCTCCTGCAACTCGATGTTGCGGAAGTCCTGCACTACTATCTTCTTCAGATCCATACCACAAATATATAAAATAAATGGCTATCTTTGCAAGATAAAACAGTGAACTATGAGTTTGCAGCAAGATAAAATCAAGGCTCTTGTCGAGCGCAGGGCGAACGCCCGACTCGGCGGCGGCCAGAAGAGGATAGACGCCCAGCACGAAAAGGGCAAACTCACCGCCCGCGAGCGTCTCGCTCTCCTGCTGGACGAAGGCAGTTTCGAGGAATTCGACATGTTCGTGCAGCACCACTGCACCAACTTCGGCATGGAGAAATCGCATCCCGACGGCGACGGAGTGGTCACCGGCCAAGGCACCATCGCAGGCAGGCAGGTATTCGTCTTCGCACAGGACTTCACCGTCAGTGGCGGATCGCTCAGCAAGACCATGAGCGAGAAGATCTGCAAGGTGATGGATATGGCCATGCGCTGCGGAGCCCCCGTCATCGGTCTCAACGACTCCGGCGGCGCCCGCATCCAGGAGGGCATCGACGCCCTCGCAGGCTATGGCGACATCTTCGAACACAACATCCTCGCCAGCGGCGTGGTTCCCCAGATATCCGGCATCTTCGGCCCCTGCGCCGGCGGTGCTGTCTACTCCCCCGCCCTCACCGACTTCACCCTCATGGTCAAGAACACCTCCTACATGTTCCTCACCGGCCCTGCGGTCGTGAAGAGCGTAACCGGAGAGGATGTAGACCAGGAATCCCTCGGCGGTGCCAGCGTGCACGCAACCAAGAGCGGCGTGGCCGACTTTGCGGCCGAGAACGAGCAGGAAGGCATCGAGACCATCAAGCGCCTGTTCAGCTATATCCCCCAGAACAATATGGAAACGGCTCCGGAACGCCCCACGGCAGACCCGGTCAACCGCATGTCCGATGTTCTCAACGAGATAATCCCGGACAACCCCAACAAGGCATACGACATGTACGAGGTCATCCGCACAGTTGTGGATGACGGCGACTTCTTCGAGATCCACAAGGACTTCGCCAAGAACATAATCGTGGGATTCGCCCACTTTGGCGGACGCAGCGTTGGCATCGTGGCCAACCAGCCCAAGGTGCTCGCCGGCGTGCTCGACATCAACGCATCCCGCAAGGCAGCGCGCTTCGTGCGTTTCTGCGACGCATTCAACATCCCTCTGGTCACCCTGGTGGACGTGCCCGGATTCCTTCCCGGCACCCAGCAGGAGTACGGTGCGGTCATCACCAACGGCGCAAAGCTTCTTTATGCCTACGGCGAGGCCACCGTTCCAAAGGTTACCGTTACCCTGCGCAAGGCCTACGGCGGGGCGCACATCGTGATGAGCTGCAAGCAGCTCCGCGGAGACATAAACTACGCCTGGCCCACCGCCCAGATTGCGGTCATGGGTGCCGACGGCGCGGTGAACGTCCTCTACGGCAAAGAAATAAAGGCCGAGACCGATCCCGCAAAGCAGGAGGAGGTCCGCATAGCCAAGAAGGCGGAATACGAGGAGCTCTTCAACAATCCATACCAGGCCGCCCAGAAGGGCTACATCGAGGATGTTATCGAGCCCCGCAACACCCGCTTCCGCGTAATCCGCGCCCTTGAAAGCCTGCAGGGCAAACGCCAGGAGCTACCGGCAAAGAAACACGACAATCTGCCGCTCTAAACCATGATCAACCTTTTGAACATGACCGCAGGCGCCGAGCGCATGGCCCAGACCGATCCTCACGGATGGACCCTGGCCCTGATTGCCGTCACCACCGTTTTCACCGCCCTGGTGATCCTGTATTTCATCTACAGTTTCATCGGCAAAGCCTCCAATTCGAAGGTGCCCCGCGTGAAGCGCAGCCCCAGGAAAGGATCCGCTCCCGATGCCGAGACGGCCGCAGCAATCGCAATGGCTCTCGAAGCCGAGAACGGCGGCGAAGTCAACGCAGCCATCGCCATGGCCCTGCACCTGTATTTCAATGATGCCGTCCATGATATCGAACCCGGCATAATCACTTTCGCTCCCCGGGCCACCCAGTGGAACGATAAATCCCTTACATTCAGAAAAACTCCAAGGAAATGAGTCAGTATAAATTCAAGATCAACGGCAAAGAATTCGAGGTTGCCGTCAACTCTATCGAGAATAATATCGCTTCGGTTAATGTTAACGGAGTGGATTATAGCGTAGAATTAGAAAATGCGCCGAAGGTGGCAGAGGCTCCTGTGGTAACAGAAAAGAGTTCTCCTGTTGTTTCAGCTCCTGAAACCAAACCTACAACCTCCTCCGCAAGCGCAGGTGCAGGCAAGAAGATCGTCTCTCCCCTGCCGGGCGTAATCATCGACGTTTGCGTAAACGTGGGCGATGCCGTCAAGCGCGGGCAGAAGATCGCCGTCATCGAGGCCATGAAGATGGAGAACGACATCCTGGCGGAAGCCGACGGAACCGTCACCGCCATCTATGTGAAGAAGACCGACTCCGTCCTTGAAGGAGCAGATATCGCCAGCATAGCATAAGCAATGGGCAATACGGTTATAGACAGCCTCCAGCAGTTCTGGCAGTTCACAGGATTTGCGAATGCGACCTGGCAACATCTCGCGATGATCTGCATAGGCCTGCTGTTCATCTTCCTGGGAATCAAGAAACACTGGGAGCCCCTGCTTCTCGTGCCTATCGGATTCGGCATGATCATAGGCAACATCCCGCTCTTCTTCGATCCCGCCACGGGCGAAGGCCTGCGCATAGGTGTCTACGAAGAAGGATCGGTGCTGAACATACTCTATCAGGGCGTGCGTCAGGGATGGTATCCCCCGCTGATCTTCCTTGGAATCGGTGCAATGACGGATTTCAGCGCTCTCATCTCCCAGCCTCGGCTGGTGCTGATTGGCGCTGCCGCGCAGATGGGCATATTCGGCGCGTATCTTCTTGCCTTGCTTCTCGGGTTCACCCCGAACGAAGCAGGTGCAATCGGCATTATAGGCGGAGCAGACGGCCCCACTGCCATCTTCCTGAGCGGTAAGCTGGCCCCCGAACTGATGGGAGCGATTGCGGTTTCGGCATATTCCTATATGGCCCTTGTTCCGGTTATCCAGAAGCCTATCATGCTTCTTTTGACCAGCAAGAAAGAAAGACTGATCCGTATGGCGAAGCCCCGTGCCGTCAGCCAGAAAGAAAAGATCATCTTCCCTATCGTGGGATTCATCTGCACTGCATTCATAGTGCCTTCAGGCCTTCCGCTGCTCGGCATGCTGTTCTTCGGCAACCTGCTTAAGGAATCCGGCGTAACACGTCGCCTTGCAGAGACCGCACGCGGACCGCTCATCGACGTGGTTACCACGCTTATCGGTTTGACTGTCGGTGCATCCACTCAGGCAGACGTATTCCTTAACGGACGTTCCGTGCTGATATTTGGCCTCGGCCTTCTGTCGTTCATCATAGCGACCTTCTGCGGCGTGCTGTTTGTCAAGATAATGAACTGGTTCTGCAGCGAAGACCGCAAGATTAATCCGCTTATCGGCAATGCAGGCGTTTCCGCAGTGCCAGACAGTGCCCGCGTCTCCGAAGCCGTCGGCCTCGAATGCGACCCGTCCAACCACCTGCTGATGCACGCCATGGCGCCCAATGTAGCCGGCGTTATCGGATCTGCTGTTGCAGCAGGTATATTACTTGGTTTCCTTGGATAAAGTCGGTGGCAGCCAAATGGCTGACACACAATGTTTTACAAAAAGTCTCCCCCAGTTTTTCAAGGGGGAGACTTTTAATATCTACTTGCTAATCAGGCACTTAGCCGCCACGGCACTATTTGCCGAGCTTTATTTTCAGATGCTCGATCATGTCCTTCGACATGGAGTCGAGGTCGTAATGAGGCATCCATCCCCATTCGGCGCGGGCGCAGGAATCGTCCATATTGTCCGGCCAGGAATCTGCGATAGCCTGGTGTACAGGATCCACCTCGTAACGCATCTTAGCATCTGGAATGATCTTCTTGATGGCCGCGAACACATCTTCCGGAGCAAAGCTCATGGATGCAATGTTGAATGAGTTGCGGTGGATGAGCTTGGAAGGATCTGCTTCCATAATGTCTACGGCCGCCTTCAAGGCATCCGGCATATACATCATATCCATCAGTGTTCCGGCAGCGATAGGGCAAACGAATTCCTCGCCTTTGACAGCCGCATAGTAAATCTCTACAGCATAGTCAGTGGTGCCGCCGCCAGGCAGGGTTGTGTAGGAGATCAGCCCCGGGAAACGCACCGAACGGGTGTCTACGCCATATTTGTGGAAGTAATAGTCGCTGAGAAGCTCGGTTGCAACCTTAGTGACGCCATACATGGAAGTCGGGCGCTGAATAGTGTCCTGGGGTGTATCTTTATGAGGAGTACTCGGCCCGAAGGATCCAATCGAGCTGGGAGTGAATACGGCGCATCCGTGCTCGCGGGCAACTTCCAGGATGTTGATGAGTCCGTTCATCTGGATGTCCCAGGCCTTGAGAGGGAACTTTTCTGCCGTTGCCGAAAGCAGGGCAGCCAGATTATAGATAGTATCGATCTTGTATCTACCCACCGCTTCTGCGATCTGAACGGCATCGACAACGTTTACAACCGCGGAAGGACCACTTTCAAGAAGCTCGCCCTTGGGTTCAAATCCGGGGATATACCCTGCCACAATATTGCCTTCGGGATGCAAGTGCCTGAGTTTCATGGTCAACTCAGAACCAATCTGGCCGGTGGAGCCGATTATAAGAACATTTTTCATTCGAGTGTTACAAATTACCATACAAATTTACTATTTTTGTTGTAATAAAGAATCTAAAACGATAATCATATTATGTACGGAAAGTTTCAAAAGTATCTTCAAGATGAATTGAAAGCCATCGAAGAGGCCGGCCTTTACAAACACGAACGCAATATATGCTCCCCTCAGGGCGCCGAAATCACTCTGGAAGACGGCAGCAAGGCGCTTAACTTCTGCGCTAACAACTATCTCGGCCTGTCGGACAATCCCCGTCTGATCGCCGCTGCGAAGAAGGCTATGGACGAACGCGGCTACGGCATGTCATCCGTCCGCTTCATCTGCGGCGCGCAGGACATTCACCGCAAGCTGGAGAAGGCCATCGCAAAGTATTTCCACACCGATGACACCATCCTCTATGCAGCATGCTTCGATGCAAACGGAGGCGTGTTCGAGCCCCTTCTGACCGCAGATGACGCTATCATCTCCGATGCACTCAACCATGCATCCATCATCGACGGCGTACGCCTCTGCAAGGCCGTTCGCTATCGCTATGCGAATGCCGATATGGAAGACCTCGAGCGCTGCCTCAAGGAGGCCCAGGCCCAGCGCTTCCGCATCATCGTCACCGACGGTGTGTTCAGTATGGACGGAAACGTCGCCCCTATGGACAAGATCTGCGAACTCGCCGAGAAGTATGATGCCCTCGTAATGGTAGATGAAAGCCACTCCGCCGGTGTTGTAGGTAAGACCGGCCACGGCGTTGCCGAGGAATTCAATCTCTACGGACGCATCGACATCCACACCGGCACCCTCGGAAAGAGCTTCGGTGGCGCCGTGGGCGGATTCACCACCGGCCGTCAGGAGATTATCGATATGCTCCGTCAGCGCAGCCGCCCTTATCTCTTCTCTAACTCCCTGCCTCCTATGATCTGCGGCGCCGGAATCGAGCTCTTCAAGATGCTGGAGGAATCCGACGAACTTCACACCAAACAGCAGGAGAACGTGAAGTACTTCCGCGAGAAGATGCTTGCCGCCGGCTTCGATTGCAAGCCCACCCAGAGCGCAATCCTGGCCGTGATGCTCTACGACGCGCCTCTCAGCCAGAAGTTCGCTGCCCGCATGGCGGAAGAAGGCATCTTCGTAACCGGATTCTACTATCCCGTGGTCCCCAAGGGCCAGGCCCGCATTCGCGTGCAGATTTCCGCCGCGCACGAAAAGGAACACCTGGACAAGGCAATTGCCGCCTTCATCAAGGTTGGCAAAGAGCTAGGTGTTTTAAAATAGGCTGTGGCGGCCAAGTGCCTGAATAACAGTATAATAAATAAAAGTCTCCCCCTCGAAAACTAGGGGGAGACTTTACGTTATAACGTTGTGTGTCAGCTAGTTAGCCGCCACACCCACTTTACGGAACAATTATTGTAATTTTTGATTGACTATGAAATTACGAATACTCGTCATTATTGCTCTTTGCATTATCTCATGCAGAGGCGTTAGACAGGAGGCAATCATTCCTGTAAACAAATCCTTAAATGACAGTCTGGTATTTTATCTTTCATCGTTGAAAGACATACCAAACCCTATTAACAATCCAACAACAACATTTATACATGCGTTTGAAAGAAACGATTCAACAATTATCACTTTTGACTCTCAACCGGAGAATGAACGAAGTCTTATTCCAGGCATTGATTGTGGATTGGAAATAAAAGACACAAGACATTATAGCGGGAATATATTGGATAAACCCGTATTTATCACAATTGAAAGCAACTGTATTCCCAGGTTTATCAATAAGAACAGAATCAGAAGGTTTTCTAAAGCGGAAAGGGAAAAGTATAGGGAGATGAAGACTGCAAGTTGCAATGGATGGCGAAAAGGAAAGTATTACCGACAATACTTCCTGTCAGAAACAGGAGATGTAGTTTTGCTGGAATCTATTAATCCTTAAATAAAGCTCGGAGCCTAGGCCCCGAGCTTTTCTTTTGCGTATTCAGCGGTAAGTTTGAAAACCTTTTTCCGCGAGGACGGCGCTTCGTACATGGCGTCGTTCATTATGCGTTCACAGATTGAACGGAGGCCACGGGCGCCGAGCTTGTCCTTGATGGAGGTATCCACTATGATATCCAGCACCTTGGGCTCGATCTCGAGCTTGATGCCGTCTATCTCGAAGAGCTTTTCATACTGGCGTAGGATTGCGTTCTTGGGCTCCGTCAAAATCCGTTTCAGGGCCTTGCGGTCCAGATTGTCGAGGCTCATGACCACCGGCAGGCGCCCGACTATTTCGGGAATCAGGCCATACTTGCGTATATCCTGGGCTTCCACGTAGCGAAGCAGATTATCCTTATCCACCTTCTGCTTCTCATCGGAGCCGAAACCTATCACACGGGTGTTAAGGCGCTGAGCGATAACACGGTCTATGCCTTCGAATGCGCCGCCACAGATGAAGAGAACATTCTGGGTGTTGAAATGGATGAATTCCTGCTCCGGATGCTTGCGGCCGCCGGCCGGAGGGACGTTGACCACACTCCCCTCCAGCAGTTTCAGCAGCCCCTGCTGCACTCCCTCTCCCGACACGTCGCGAGTGATGGAAGGGTTGTCGCTCTTGCGGGAGATTTTGTCTATCTCGTCGATGAACACTATTCCCATCTCGGCCTGGGCCTGGTCGTAATCCGCATCCTGCAGGAGACGAACCAGCAGGCTCTCCACATCCTCGCCCACATATCCCGCCTCGGTCAGCACGGTTGCATCCACTATGGCGAACGGCACCATCAGCATCTTGGCGATGGTGCGCGCAAGCAGGGTCTTGCCGGTGCCGGTAGGGCCTATGAGCAGGATGTTGGACTTCTCCAGTTCAACGCCGTCATCGGGGCGGTCTATTACATTGTGGAGGATGCGCTTGTAGTGGTTGTAAACAGCCACAGAAAGGAGTTTCTTGGCCCTGTCCTGCCCAATCACATACTGGTCCAGGAAGGCCTTTATCTCCTTCGGTTTAGGAACGCGCGCTTCAGTTTTCTCTGCCATTACTTCTTCTTTTTGCGAAGGATCTTGTCTACCATGCCATAGGCGAGGGCTTCCTCCGAATTCATCCAGTAATCGCGGTCGGCATCGGCGAACACCTTCTTGAAGAGCTGTCCGGTATGCTCGGCGATGATGCGGCAGAGCTCGTCGCGCGTCTTCTCTATCTCCTTGGCGGCGATGAGGATGTCGGATGCCTGGCCACGGGCTCCGCCCAGGGGCTGATGGATCAGCACGCGGCTGTGCGGAAGGGCGGCACGTTTGCCCTTGGTGCCGGCGCAGAGCAGCACGCTGCCCATGGAGGCGGCCATGCCCGTGCACACGGTAGCGATGTCGGGTTCCACTATCTGCATGGTATCGTAGATGCCAAGGCCTGCGGAAACGCTTCCGCCGGGGGTATTCAGATAGAGGGTGATGTCCGCGCTGCTTTCGGTGCCGGATGCCAGATAAAGCAACTGGGCCTGCACTATATTTGCCACGTCATCGTCGATGGGCACGCCCAGAAAGATGATGCGGTCCATCATCAGGCGGCTGAACACATCCATTGATGCAACGTTGAGCCTGCGCTCTTCGATGATGGTCGGATTGATGTAGGTATCCATCGCCGAGCCATAGCGGTGAAGGGTCATCGCCCCCACGCCAAGCTCGGATTTGGCGAATTTCTCGAAATCGGACATGATTATTTCAGTTCACGGAATTTCTCCGAAGTGATCTTCTTTGCCTTTACGGTAACCTCTTCCTTGAGCTTGCCGAAGACCTTGTTGTCTTCTACCTGCTCCACGAGGCGGTCGATCTGCTTGCGGTCGCTCATCATGTTCTGCACGGCCTCCTTCACAATCTCCTCAGGAACATTGGGCATGCCGTACATAGCATACTGGTAGTGAACATATCCCACTGCAGCATCCTGGATGTCCTTCTGCTCGACCTTGAAGTCGTACTTGCGCATGAAGGCGCTGCGGATGAGCTGCCAGCGGAAGTCTGCGAGGAAGCCCTCGAAGTCTTTCTCGATGTCTTCCTTGCTCACCTTGCCGCCGTTGGCCTCGAAGAGCCAGCGCTTCATGAAAGCCTCGGGAAGGTCGAATTTGATCTTCTCCACGAAGTAGTCGCGGATGTCCTTGGTGAACCTCCATTCTGCCTGCTGGGCATACTCGGAAACCAGACGGGCGTCGAGCTCTGCGGTGAGATCCTCGTCGCTCTTCTCTTCTTTCTTCTCCTCATAGTACTTCTTGAGGTTCTTGAGCATGTCTGCCTTTTCCTTTGCGGTAGCGGTGATGGTATACTTGTTAATGGCATCTTCCTTTCCGGCGGAAACCTCGAACTCAGGATAGGTGGCGATGTCGAACACGAATGTGAAATCGTTTCCGTCCTTCCACTCTACCTCGGGCTGTTTCTCGCTTCCGAGAGGCTCTCCGAGCACATTGAGCTTGTTCTCATCGATAAAATCCTGGAGTCCCTTCGAAATCACTTCGTTGACGGACTCAGCAAGGATCTGGTCGCCATAGACGCGGCGCACCAGGCTCTCGGGCACCATTCCCTTGCGGAAGCCCTTGAAGTCTGCGGTTTTGCGGCGCTGGGCCAGTTTCTTACGTTCGATCTCTGCATAGTCACCCTGTTCGATGTTCAGGGTGAGTTCGATGTTCAAGGCATCGACCTGTTTCTTTTCTAATTTCATTTCAGTAAACCTATTAATTTGTTTTTCTTTTTCGGATATTCGATACGCCCGTGATACATCTGGGCGAGATAATTCTTAAGTGCCGCTTTCACGATCCCGAGGTCCTTCACACTGATTTCGGCATCCTCGAACTGACCTTCCTCCATCTTGCCGGCAACAATGTTCTCCACGAAGCCGTCAAACGCCTCGGGAGTGTATTCCTTGAGCGAGCGGGACGCGGCCTCGATACTGTCGCACAGCATCAGGATGATCTGCTCCCGCGTGACGGGTTTGATGCCCGGATATGTGAACTCCCCTATTTCAGCCGGGGAACCTCCGGATTTCAGGAAACGGTCGTAGAAATAACTCACGACCGTGGTTCCGTGATGTGAAAGGATGAAAGCACGGATAACGGAGGGCAGGCGATGCTTTTGTGCAAGCTCGTCGCCGTCCGTAATATGTTTGATGATCTCCTGTGCGCTCTGCTGGGGAGCAAGTCCGTCGTGATAACGCTGCATTCCTTCGGCGAGCAGCATGGATTCATTCTCCACGAAACACATGGGATTCAAGATCTTGCCAATGTCGTGATAGAGGGCACCGGCACGCACCAGTTGCACATTCGCACCTATGGCACCGGCAACCGCATCCGCCATATTCATGACCTGGAGGGAGTGCTGGAAAGTGCCGGGAGCCTTTTGCTCCAACTCACGCAAAAGCGGAGTGGAAGTGTCGCACAATTCGCGAAGCCTGTATACCGATACAAGGTTGAAGATCTTCTCGAAAAGGTAGGAAAGAGGATATCCTGCCACGCAGAGGAAGGCCGAGAAGAAGAGCATCCACGCCATGCGGAGGATATTGCCTCCGGCAAGGTCCGTAAGCCTGAAACCGAGGAACACGGTGAACATCACAGCGAAGGTGATGATTGCATTCAGGAACTGCCTCCAGCCGCGGTTGAAGAACTTGAAGGTTATCACGGAAATCACCCCTCCGGCAAGGAAGATGGTGAATACGGCCTTGCCACCGTCTGCAAACAGGAGCAGCGGAAGCAGCGAGACCGTATAAGCCATCACCACAAGCTTGGTGTCGAAGAATGCCTCGAGAAGCAACGCGCATAGCACAAAGGGGATGGCGTACAGGTAGTCGGGATTTGAGCGGGGCATCACTATAGACAGCACCGTGAAGACAGTGACCACAAGTGTCAGATAGAGATACTTTCCGCTGTCGTTGAAGACCGTAGGATTGACCAGATTGATGGAGAAATAGAGGAACACCACCAGCAGGAGTGCGATCACGGCATTCCCAAGCCAGAAGAGCAAACCTCCGGTAGAGGACCCCATATTTGCGTTGTACTCCTTCTCATAGGAGTTTATCATCTGGGCTATCTCGGCCGTAACCATCTCTCCCTCTGCAACAATCTGCTGCCCGGCACTCACATAACCGGATGTCGGGGAGACGGATATGCTGGCATCGGAACTCAACTGTTCGCTGGCCAGACGGTCGTAATTGAGATTGGGAACTACCAATTCCGGCGCAGACACACTGCGAAGGACAGAATCCACATTCTCTTCCGGCCACTCCATAGCCACAGAAGCAATGAAAGCCTCACGGGCATCCGCAAGACGGGACACTTCGGAAACCGGCCTGGCGGCAGCACGCTTATCTTTCTGAACATATATGACTTCAGACGGGCTGGCGACACCATCGTCCCCCACTATTCCCCTGTCGTACAATGCTTTAAGCGAAGACACCATGGTAGGGCGGAGGTATTCGTACTCACCCAGTTCCATGGTCTCGGCAGTGCGGACATTGCGGGTGACGACATCATCGAGATACTTGTAGTATGGTACGATCTGGCCGGCAGCCTGGCGTCTCTCCTCCATCAGCTCATCTTCCGACTTGAGGATAGGGAAATCGAAGCGGGCTATGAGTGTTTCGTGCTCCCATGGCGAGCCTTTACGGTAGTCATAGCGCAACTTGGCACTGCGGGGCAGCACCAGAAGGATCACCAGGAACACTATCAGGAGGGGAAGGAACTTTTTCATTTGAACGGGCTGTTGGCTTCTCTTGCGATATACTTGTATGTCAACTTGTCGGTCAGGCGCGGGAAGAGCCTGTGCGCCCATACGGTCGCCTTTCCGAGGGTTGTGAGCGTGCAGGTGGATCTGCGCTTGCGGAGGGCCCTGGCGAGATGCTTCGCACACTCTTCGGCGCTCATCAGCTTGCCTTCGTCCAGAGGAGTCTCCCCCTGGGCGGAACCGTCAGCGGTAAGCGCGGCGTTACGCACATTGGAAGAAGTGTATCCGGGTGCGAACACCAGTACCCCGAGACCATCCTTGAGGTGCTCGATGCGCAGGGTGTCCAGGAATCCGCGTATGGCATACTTGGAGGATGAATAGCCTGTGCGGGCGGGAAGGGCGGAATATCCTGCGATGCTGATAACTCCGACAACCTGTCCCTTACGCTCCAGCAGATACGGCAGGGCGTACTTGGTGCAATTCACCGTACCCCAGAAGTTTACATCCATAAGAGAATGAATAACCTTAAGGTCCAGATCCTTGAACATGGCGCGCATGGACAGGCCGGCGTTGTTCACCAGGATGTCTATGCCCCCGAAACGCTCTACCGTCGCGTCTATCAGGGCCTTGGCATCCGACTCGTCGGACACGTCGCACTTCACGCAGAGAACGCGCTCGGCGGGAGCGACGGACGGTGCGAGTTCTTCCAACTTATCCAGCCGGCGAGCGGCAAGCACAACTTTAGCGCCGAGGCTGCCGAACAAGCGTGCCGAGGCCAGCCCGATTCCCGAGCTGGCTCCGGTGACGACTATCACTTTGTCTTTGAAATATACAGATTCCTTCACTTCGTTCGGAATGACAGTTTAACGAATGACGATTATTTAACGGTCATTGCGGCGATGTCGTCGCCGTCATAAAGGCCGGCGTCGAGCTTCGCCTTGATCTCCTTGAAAGCATTCAGGGTGTACTGCACATCCTCCATGGTATGGGCGGCGGTGCAGACTATGCGGAAGATTATCATGCCCTTCGGGATGACGGGATAGATGACCATCGAGCAGAAGATCTTGTAGTTCTCGCGCAGGTCCTTGGCCATCTTGGTGGCCTGGGCGATGCCGCCCTTGATGTGCACGGGAGTCACGCAGGCTTCCGCCTCGCCGATGTCGAATCCTTCCTTCTTGAAACCGTCCTGAATGGCGTGGGTGATGGCCCAGCACTTCTTGCGGAGCTCGTCTCCCTCGGGAGAATCGATTATCTCCATGCGCTTTAGGTTGCCTATCACGAGAGGCATGGGAAGGCTCTTTGCATACATCTGGCTGCGCATGTTGGCGCGCAGGTAGTTGATGATGTAGTGGGGGCCGGCGACGAATCCGCCGATGGATGCCATGCTCTTTGCAAACGCGCCGATGTAGATATCGATGTCGTCCATCACGCCGAAGTGCTCGGATGTACCGCGGCCATGCTCTCCGAGGAGGCCGAATCCGTGGGCGTCGTCGATCAGGATGCGGAACTTGTGCTTCTTCTTGAGGGCTACGATCTCGTCCAGCTTGCCGAGGGCACCGGTCATGCCGTAGACGCCTTCGGTGATGAGCAGCACGCCGCCGCCGTTCTCTTCAGCCTCTGCGCAGGCGCGGGTGAGCACCTTGTCGCAGTCGACCATATTGTTGTGACGATATTTATATTTGCTGCCTATGTGCAGGCGGATGCCGTCCAGCAGGCAGGCATGGCACTCTGCGTCATACACGACCACATCGTGACGAGCAAGCAGGGCGTCGATGGTGGAAACTATTCCCTGATAACCGAAATTGAACAGGAATGCATCTTCCTTCTTCTCGAAATCCGCGAAGACCTTCTCGAGTTTCTCGTGATAACGGGTATGGCCGGACATCATGCGGGCTCCCATGGGATATGCGAGGCCCCAATCTGCTGCGCCCTGGGCATCAGCTTTGCGCACCTCGGGATGGTTTGCCAGGCCGAGATAGTTGTTCAGGCTCCAGTTGAGCACCGGAATGCCGTTGAATGTCATATGCGGGCCGAGTTCGCCTTCAAGGCGGGGATACATGTAATAGCCGAAGCCCTGTTCAAAGTACTGGCCGATAGGGCCGCCGGAATCGCGTGCAATGCGATCAAAAATATCTAACATAATGGTTTATTGGTTTTAAGCATCAATATTTGCGTAATGTGCATTCTCCTCGATGAACTGCCTGCGAGGCGGAACATCGTCACCCATGAGCATCGAGAATGTGCGCTCTGCCTGGGCGGCGTTCTCGATGGTGATCTGGCGAAGCCTGCGGTTGGCAGGATCCATGGTGGTTTCCCAAAGCTGCTGGTCGCTCATTTCACCGAGACCTTTGTAGCGCTGGATGGTGTAACCCTTGTCGGAGCCCTTGCCAAGGCGCAGGGCTGCCTCTTCGCGCTGTTCCTCTGTCCAGCAGTATACCTCTTCCTTGCCCTTCTTCACCAGATAGAGCGGAGGAGTTGCCAGATAGACATACCCGTTCTTGATGAGGTCGAGCATGTAACGGAAGAAGAAGGTGAGGATTAGGCAGGCGATGTGACTGCCGTCCACATCGGCATCGGTCATGATGACCACCTTGTGATAGCGGAGACGGCTGAGGTCCATGTGCTTCTCGCCGGTTTCGTCTTCCTGAGCCACGCGCACGCCGAGTGCGGTGTAGATATTCTGGATCTCCTGGCTGTCGAACGCACGGCCTTCTGCGGCCTTCTCCACGTTCAGGATCTTGCCTCGCAGAGGCAGGATAGCCTGGTAACGGCGGTCGCGGCCCTGCTTGGCAGTGCCGCCTGCGGAATCACCCTCGACGAGGAAGAGTTCGCACTTCTCGGGATCGTTCTCGGAGCAGTCGGCGAGTTTGCCGGGCAGGCCTGCGCCTGTCATGACAGTCTTGCGCTGCACCATCTCGCGTGCCTTGCGCGCGGCAGCACGGGCGGTGGCGGCAAGCACTATCTTGTCGATGATGGTCTTTGCGAGCTTGGGGTTCTCTTCGAGATATATGTCCATCGCGGCCGCAGTTGCCTGAGAGACAGCGGACGTCACCTCGGTGTTACCGAGCTTGGGCGTGGGCTGACCCTCGAACGGAGGCTCTGCCACCTTGACGGAGAGGACGGCGGTGAGGCCTTCGCGGAAATCATCCGGAGCGAGTTCGACCTTCGCCTTCTCGAGGAGCTTGTTCTTGTCGGCATAGTTCTTCAGCGAGCGGCTGAGGCCCATCTTGAAGCCCTGCAGGTGGGTTCCTCCTTCGATGGTGTTGATGTTATTCACATAGGAATAAATCTTCTCGGAGTAACCGGTATTGTACTGGAGGGCGATGTCGATGGGGATAATCTTGTCGGAAGACACGCAGACAGGCTCGGGGATGAGCTTGGAGGAACCTGCATCGAGGTAGTCGATGAATTCCTTGAGACCTTCCTCGGAGTAGAACACCTCCGACTTGAAGACCTGCTTGCCCGTAGCCTTGCTTTCTCCGGTCTCGTCCTGAACGAATTCCTCCACGAGGGAGCGCTTGTCGGTCAGGCGGATATGGATTCCCTTGTTGAGGAAAGCCAGCTCACGGAGACGGGCTGCGAGAGTCTCGTATTTATAAACAGTCGTCTGTACGAAAATGGTGGGATCCGGATGGAAGGTTATGATGGTTCCATGGTCGGATTCGGGGCATTCCCCTATTACCTCTACCTGTGTGATAGGTTTGCCCTTGGAATACTTCTGCACGAAGATCTTGCCTTCACGGTGCACTTCAGCTATCAGGAGGTCGGAGAGGGCGTTCACGCAGGATACACCCACGCCGTGCAGACCGCCGGACACCTTGTAGCTGTTCTTATCGAACTTACCGCCGGCATGGAGCACGGTAAGAACCACCTCGAGTGCCGAACGATGCTCCTTGGGGTGCATTCCGGTAGGGATGCCTCGCCCGTTATCCTGCACACGGATGGAATTGTCTTCAAGTATCTGCACGTCTATGCTGTCGCAGAAACCAGCCATCGCCTCATCGATACAGTTGTCCACAACCTCATAAACCAGATGGTGCAATCCCCTTTCGGAGATGTCTCCGATATACATGGAGGGACGCTTGCGCACCGCTTCCAACCCTTCGAGAACCTGTATACTACCTGCTGAATACTGTTCCTCAGCAACCTTCATCTCTTCTTGTTCAATCATTGTTCTTATATTTTAAATCGTTTTAAATTATCTGATATTCAGGCTGATACCAGCCGTGCAATATATTCCTTTCTGCACATGCAGCGGAGAAAGGGCTATCTCTCCGTTAAGCAGGTTGCCCACATTGACCCATGCGCCGAAGCGGTTGTTGAACCTGTATTCTCCGACAAGCCCCAGGTCCACGAACCCGGGAACGGGATATGTGGCGGCTTTCTGCTCGGTGCGGGCATTGCAGGTGACCCCTGCGAATATCCTGTAATTCCAGTTGTACACTGCCCGGAAATTGGCGAGCAAGGCTGGAATATCGAGGTAGTTGTCGTTTGCCACGACATTGGTATGTTTGTAGCGCAGGCCGAGATCTACGGCCAGACGGTTGGATTTCCAGTGAATGTCGGCATCCGCATACCAGGCATTGAAATCGGCATATTTAATACCGCGGTTAAGCTGAGTCGCAACCATGGCATCGGGAATCAGCGAACGCATGGGCGCATCGGACCATGAAGCCCATCCTCCACGAACGTCGTACTGGAGATACTTCATTGCACTGCCTCTGGCGCCGAGTGCAAAATTCAGGCGTTCGAGGGTGGGTTTCAGCACATTGGTGTAACCCGCTCCGAACCAGTGGTCGTCGAGCTTGAGATCTGCATAATTCCACGCCAGCTGGCCGCCCTTTACGAAGGCATAGGCCTGGAGTGCGTTGTCCAGAAGGTCGGCGGTAAGCCTCACATCGGGATAAATCCACTGTATGTCGCTGGCGGGGCTCAGAACCACCCCGGCGGATAGCTTGGCCCAATCCCACTCGAACAGAGCCTTGGGAGCTATCTGTGCAACAAAGACGTTGTTAAATCCGCCTTTCTCGTAAATGTCTGCCTGGAGGTTGAAATCCACGCGCAGAACGAATGGCAACATCCAGTTGGGGAAGAAACCTCCCTGAGCCTTGATGCATGTCTGTGATACCTGAGCATCGAATGCCTGCCCAAGCTCCAGGCCGAAATCATAAACGAGTTTCGCGTCGGCATCCGAGAGTATCCTGCCCTTGAGGGCGAAGTCGTTGAATGCGGAATTGCCGGAGAAGTCTCCGGTGAAGATGCCGTTGTAGTCCAGGCCGTATGTAATGGTATAATTACGGGCGAAGTAGCGGCCTTCCACGCCTAGTTTCTCGGCGAAATCGTGGCCGGCATAATCTGCACGGCTGTCCACGGTGCCGTAGTTGCCCATATATCCGTGGAAATCGTTGAAAACCGCCACAGTATTGCCGGAAAGGGAACGGACGGGCGTCCACACGAATTGCAGCTCGGGACGCAGGGTATAACCTGCTCCGGCCTTCAGATAGAATTTAGTGTAATCGGAAGACGGTTTCTGGGGTGTTACGCTTATTTCGTAGGGGACGAATTCATAGGAGCCCTTGTACGGCGTGGTGAACACGTCATAGCTTACCGAGGTACGGAAACTTGTCAGCGAATCCGGAATCTCGAGCGGGACCGACTGCTTGCCGGCCTTTCCCATATCGGCCTTATAGTCGTTCGTGACCTGTACCTGCGGATTAAGATTCTGTGAGAAAGCGGGTACTGCGGCGATCAAAGCGGCAGTCAGTATGTATATCGATTTTCTCATAATGCAGCAATTCTCTGGTTAACGGATTCCAAAACATCGTCACCTTCGCCATACGCTGTGTAACCGTCGCGTATGCTCTCCCATGTGGCCTTAGCCTGTGCGATCTTGCCCTGCTCACGGAAGCCGTCGCCAAGCACGATGTAGCATTTGGCGAGCCAGTATGACTGATCTCCGCACTTGGATGCGAAGTCATACACCTTTTCTTCGAGTTTCACGTATTCACCGGTATCGCAAAGGTCGCGGACAACCATATAGTAGGATTCGGCACCCTCCGGGGTGGAAGGCTGCTCGGCGAGCTTGCGGAAGAAGAGATATGCCTCGTCCCGGTGGCTGGTGGCCAGCAGGGACTTGGCCTCGACGAACCACGCCTCGCGGGACTCGACCATCGTGGGATTGTTGGAGATGATATCTCGGGCAGCAGCGATGGCGTCTTCGTAGCAGCGTCCCTGATATGCGGAGCGCATCTTGCCCAGCCTTGCAGCCGCCTTATTCTCTTCCATCTTTGCCATATCGAGAAGGGCGCAGAAGCCTTCGTAGGCATCGGACCAGTGCTGCATCTCGAAAGACAGTTTCGCGTAGTTGTACGCAGCGGTCTCGGCGAAGGATCCTTCCTTCAACTCATTGAATGCGAGCTTATAGGCGGAGCATGCCTTTTCTTTATCGGAAAGGGCGCGGTAGGAATCGGCAAGATAGAACCATGCGTCTCCCCTCTTTTCTCCGTTGGGATAGTCCTGAAGATACTTCTGGAAGGAAACCACAGCACGGTCGAAGCCGCCGGATAGGTAGATTTGCTCGGCGGTATTGAAGTAGATAGTCTCGCGCTCCTTGGGAGTCTTGCCCACGGAAAGGTTGCGGGACTGCATGTACTCCAGGAACTTCTCGGGCTCGTTCGTGGTCTGGTAAATGGAGTTGATGGCCATCAGCGCCTCCTCGGCATATTCGCTCTGGGGCAGGAGGTCGACCACCATTTTGTAGTCGTCCACGGCCTTCTCGTACTCCTTCATGTTGCGGTGCGCCATTCCGCGGCCTATTAGGGCGCGGGCGGCGTAGGTATTATCGGATGTCGTGGTCTGCAGCTTGCCGAAGGTCTTCACGGCCATGTCGTTGCTGTCGATTTCCATGTAGGCGCGCCCGAGCTCGTACATAGCTTCAGAATACATGGGAGCGTCCGCCGATGCGCCTGAAACGCGTGAAAGCACGCTCACCTTCTCCTTCTTGTTGCCGGACAGGCCGTATGCGAGAGCCTGTTGGTAATAAGGGTAGATGTCGTTTACATCGTAGTAGGTATCCAGCACCTTCTTGTAAGAAGCGATGGCAGCCTTATAGTTGTGGCGGGCGAAGTCGCAGTCGGCACGGCGGACGAGGGCATCCTTGCGGGCCACGGGGTCGGCGGAGTTGATGTACTGGTCCAGCCAGCGGGCCGCGGTTTCGTACTTGCCCTGGTTGTAGTTGGAGTAGCCTATGTTATAGGTGAGCATCTTGCCCTCGCTGCGGTTGTAGAGGGCGGAGATGTTGTAAAGGTCTTCGTAAACTTCAGCTGCGGATGCATAGTCTCCGCTGTTGAACAGGGATTCGGCCAGCCAGTAGCGGGAAAGCTGTGCGTAGCGATCGTTCTTGGGAAGGTTGAAACCTGCGGAACGGAAATAGGGCACCGCATCTGTCCAGGCTCCGGTGCCGGCCAGCTGGCTTGCACGTAGGTAGTTGGCCTTAAGGTAGTTCCCCAGCTGCTCGTCATCCAGCTCCTCTATGTTGGAGTACGCTTCGATCGCGGCGGCATAGTCCTTGGCGTTCAGGGCCGCTATTGCCAGATAGTTGAATATCTGTTCCTTGCGGGAGGTCTGCGGATACTGCTGCAGATATCCCCCGAAGACGGACATGTCTGAGTTGAGGTCGAACGCCAGCTTGGCGTAGTTGAACCAGGCATCCTCCTGGATCTGGGGATCGTAGCCGGCCTGGGAGGCGTCCCGGAAGGAATCGGAGGCAGCCACCTTGTTGCCGGTGCGGATGTAGGAGTATGCAAGCTGGTAGTTGGCCACCTGGCCGAGGGAGTCTATGCGGTTCTCCATCTTAGAGAACTTCTCGATGGCACCCTTGTAGTCCTGCACGGCATACAGAACGGAACCGGCGTGGTAGAGGTCTGAACGGGACTGGCCTTCCTTCTCCCCTTCCATCATGTAGTATGCGAGGGCCTTGTTCTTGTCTCCCTTCACGAGATACGCCTCGGAAATGATGCGCGCGAGGCGCATCTTGCGCTCCTCGGGGCACTGCTCGAGCATTGCCGGGCCGTTATCGATAATGTAGTCGTAATCCTTCTTCATGAAGCGGCATTCCAGGATGTAATACTGCGCTATGGCCTGGAAGCGCTCGTCGGGTTCAATGAGCTGGAACCATTTCTCGGCGATGTCGAACTGTCCGCCGTTGTAGGCGATGTATCCGAGATGATAACGGGCAGGATTGGTGAGGCTGCTCTTGGGGGCCTGTTCCACTTTGTAGAGATAGGTTATGGCCTCATCGTATTTACCGTTCGCATAGGCGCAGTAGCCGCGGCGGAAATTGTAGTTGAGAAGGTCTGACGGATCGAGTCTGGTTTCGCTGACCTGCTGGAGCATCTGCGCAGCACCGGAATAATCCTCTTTTGCAAAAAGCTTGGCGGCATATTCGTAGCGGATACGGTTTCCAAGAACGGATTCGGGATACTCGTTATTGTAATCCCAGAAGACACGGGCGTAATCGTCGTCTTCCCCTTTGATGGCACAGAGCACGGCATAGGCGCGGGACATGGGATCTCCAAGGCCCTCGAAGATGGTACGCGCTTTCTCGTAAGCCCCGTTCTGATAGAGGTTTACGGCGTCCTGGAAGGACTTGTCGCTTGCCTGCGCGCCCGCGCGCACAGAGAAGGAAAGAAGTACCGCGACTGCCGTAACGGTCAGCAAAAATGTATGTTTCATAGAATCCTTATTTTCTAATCTTCAAATATAATCATTTTTCTTCAATTATTCAGCAAATAAAATGTATATTTGCGGTAACCAGTTGCATTTTTTATGGATTCATTAATATCCTTCCGAAACGCGGACATCCTGGCAGGTGACAACATAGTTGTCCATGGCCTGAACATGGAGGTCGCCGCCGGCGATCTGGTCTACATTCTGGGCAAGGTCGGAAGCGGAAAAACATCCATCATCCGAAGCATAACTGCAGAGAACAAGATAGGCAGCGGCGAGGCCGATGTGTGCAGCTTCAAACTGAAAGGCCTTCGCCAGAGGGACATCCCCAAGCTCCGCCGCAAACTGGGCGTGGTGTTCCAGGATTTCCGCCTGCTGATGGACCGCAGCGTCTGGGATAATCTGGATTTCATCCTGAAGGCAACCGGATGGAAAGACCGCCGCAAGGCCGATGAGCGAATAGACGAGGTGCTGGAGGCCGTTGGAATGACTACCAAGGCCCACAAGATGCCCCACCAGCTATCCGGCGGAGAGCAGCAGCGCATAGCCATAGCCAGGGCCCTGCTCAACGAACCCGAGGTGATTCTGGCAGATGAGCCCACAGGCAACCTCGACGACGAAACCACGGAAGAGATACTCCAGCTACTGAACAAACTGAATAAAGAAAACGGAACCACGCTGATAATGGTCACTCACGACAAGAGCATAGTGGAACGCTATCCCGGCAGGGTTTTCGTCTGCCAGGACGAAAGCTGCACTGAGCAATGACCCTCAAAGAAAGATACGGAGCCGTACTGGACTACTTCCGGAACAACGTGCCGGTCGCAGAGTCCGAACTGCATTTCAACAGCGACTACGAACTGCTCGTTTCAGTTATTCTTTCCGCGCAGTGCACAGATAAAAGGGTGAATCTCGTAACCCCCGCGCTTTTCGCGACCTACCCTACTGTGGAAGCGATGTCGAAAGCCACTGAGGAGGATATCTACCCTTTCATCAAATCAGTCTCCTACCCCAACAACAAGGCCCGCAACCTGGCCGCGATGGCCCGGAAAGTAATGACTGATTTCGGTGGTAAAATCCCTTCGGACGTAGATAACCTGATGAAGCTTCCGGGAGCCGGCCGCAAGACCGCAAACGTCGTTGCATCAATACTTTACAACGAACCGGTCATAGCTGTGGATACTCACGTTTTCCGCGTCGCGAGACGCTTCGGCCTCAGCCGCGGAACCACCCCACGTGCCGTCGAATTGGACCTCGAAAAACACATCCCCCTGGACATCCGTCCGATAGCCCATCACTGGCTGTTACTGCACGGGCGCTATACGTGTACCGCACAGCGCCCGAAATGCGAAATCTGCCCTCTCTCACACCTTTGTTTGAAACGCGGAATTTCTACTACGCCGCATTTTTGAGTTCCAAATAAGTGGTAAGAAGTGACTTAAGATTCTTTCTGTTAAGACCTCTTAATTTGAATACACCACCACTGCAAGTAACTCGAATTGTTTTCACCATGCTCAACTCCCTTAACAACGTTTCATCAATATCAAAGAAAGCATATGAAAAAGCATGACTCATTTCATCGAACATGGTCGTGGTTTCATCACTGAATATTACTTCTTCCTCTATTCTGGGTGGCAGGATTTTTTCTTTCAATACAGTTCCTTCAAGATCAAAACAATCGCCATTTTTCAATTCGATTTTTAATGAAGGAGCAGAATTCATCGGGCCGGAAAAGTAGGAATCATAACGCACCATCATCTTGTTGCAACTACCATCGTCTTCTACTACAAGACAGACTACAAGAACGTTGTTGAACCAGTTGATGGCAACCGGTTTCGTAAAACGCCTGGCATTTAAGCCGTACGGCACAATTAATAAAAGGATCAAGCCAATAAGAAATCTTCTCATTTCACAAACTGCTTAGTCAGGGCCTCGATCTTGGCATCTGCGTCGGAGCCTTTAGCACCAAAGTAGAACTTGATCTTTGGTTCGGTTCCCGAAGGACGGACAGACACCACATCTCCCGCCTCATCGAAGAACTGAAGAACGTTGCTCTTGGGCTGCCCGGTCTTCTCAGGTTCCAGATAATCGATGACTTTCGTTACCGGCGAACCGCACAGTTCCTTCGGAGGATTGGAACGGAAATCGGTCATCATGTCCGCGATTTCCTGAGCTCCGCTGATACCCTTGCGAACTATGTAGACCATGTGTTCCTTGCGATAGCCGATTTCTTTGTAAACCTTCTGCAGGAGCTGGTACATGGTGAGGCCCTGGTCGGCGGCCCATGCAGCGCATTCAGCCACCATTATGCAAGCCATCTGCGCATCCTTGTCGCGCACGAACTGGCCTACGTTGAAGCCGTAGCTCTCCTCACCGCCGCAGATGAACTCTCCGTCAGCCTCGTGGCGCTTAACCACCTCCGCAATATACTTGAAACCTGTCAGCACGTCGTAGCAGGGAACGCCGAATTTCTCACCTAATTCCTTGATGGATTCGGTGGTAACAATGGTCTTTACCAGATACTTTCCCTTTCCGAGGGTGCCGAGTTCCTTTCTGCGCGAAAGGATATAATAGGTGAGCAGAGTGGCGGTCATGTTGCCGTTGAACTGCACCATCTTACCCTCGTTATTACGCACCGCTATTCCAAGTCGGTCGGCATCGGGATCGGTTGCCATTACGATGTCGGCTCCCTCGCGGTCGGCTGCCTCCAGGGCCATCTTCATGGCCGCAGGCTCCTCCGGATTTGGAGACACCACGGTGGGGAAATCGCCGTCGCTCACATCCTGGTCGGGCACGTGGATAACGTTCTTGAATCCGAGGCGCTTCAGGCATTCCGGCACCAGCCGTACGCCGCAACCGTGCAGGGGCGTGTAGACGAACTTGATGTCCGAATGGCGCGCGCAGGACTCGGGCGAAAGCGCCAGGGACATGATATCCCTCAGGTACTGCTCGTCCACATCCGCTCCCATAATGTCTATGCTGCCGCAGCGCTCCCCTGCCTCGAATTTCACCATGGAAGGATCGGAAATCTTGTTCACCTCCGCCACAATGTCTTTGTCTACGGGAGATGTAATCTGCCCGCCGTCGTTCCAGAATACCTTGTAGCCGTTGTACTCCTTGGGATTGTGTGATGCGGTGATCATCACACCGGCGATGGCACCCTTGAGACGGATGGAGTAACTGAGTTCGGGGGTAGGACGGATGTTGTCGAATATGAAGACATGTATGCCATTGGCAGACATCACATCGGCCGTTATCTTGGCGAATTCCTTGCTGTTGTTGCGGCTGTCGTAGGAGATGCAGAAACGGAGGTCATCCCCCTGGCAATGGCTCAGGATGTAGTTTGCAAGGCCCTGGGTGGCCATACCGACCGTGTACTTGTTCATGCGGTTGGTGCCGACGCCCATGATGCCGCGGAGGCCGCCTGTGCCGAATTCCAGATTCTTGTAGAATGCATCCTCGAAGGCGGCGGGATCGCTGTTGCGGAGTTCGATTATCTTGCCTTTGGTTTCGGGATCGAAGTCACCGGTGAGCCAGGCATTGGCTCTGGACATATAGTCTTCCATAACATGTGGTTTTAGTCTTCAAATATAGCAATTATTGCTGGTTTTTCAGATACATCAGCCAGAATAATCTGTCAGCCTCGCGAGAATGCTCTCCCTGCTTGCCGCGGTAGCCGTGCATGCCGTCGGGATATATCATCAGTTCGAACTGCTTGCCCGCTTCCTGAAGCGCGTCGACCAGCTGGAGCGTATTCTGGAAATGCACATTGTCGTCTCCAGTTCCATGCGTCAGTTTCAGGTGAACATTGTCGCTCAGCCGATCGGCATAATTCAAAGTTTTCGATTTCTCGAAACCGTCGTGATTCATGTCGGAAGTGAGCATGAAGCGCTCGGTATAATGTGAATCGTAAAGCTCCCAGTTATATACTCCGCCTCCAGCGATTCCGCAGCAGAAAAGCTCCGGATGCCGCATCAGCAGCATGGCCGTCATGGTGCCTCCGAACGAGAATCCTTCCACCCCTATATGCTTTCCATCTACGTAGGGAAGGGATTTCGCCCACTCGGCCCAGGTCACGAAGTCCTTCACGGGAACGGTGGTCAGGTCGCAGAAAGCGAGGTCTCTTCCAGCCCTTCCGGTATGCCCGGCTACACGGCAGTCAGCCACTATGCTGATGATTCCGTTCTCCCAGAACCAGGGGTCAGGCTTGCGCCACCTGTCATACACGTAAGCCGTGTTGGGTCCGCCGTAAATTTCAAAGTGAACGGGATATTTGCGGGACGGATCGAAGCCTTTGGGATAGGTTATCCTCGCATACATGTCCTGCCCATCCTCGGCCTTAATACTAATAATATGAGGAAGGGCGAAATGCGTAGAATCCTCTTCCGCCTTTATGCTTCCGGCCGCACGTGTAGACCATTCGAACACCATCGTGCGCGAATTCGAAAGGCGCGCATACACATTCTTCATATCCCTCGAAAACCAGCAGCTCTCCACATTGTATCCTTCAGGCGTCATGCGGATTATCTTACCCTTTTTGGTAAGTTTGTACATGTAGGACATCACCCGCGAATCGCGTTCGGCAACAAAGTACAGGTCACCTGTCTTCTTGTCCAGCTTCCGGAGCTTGATCCTCCAGTTCTTGCCGTCGGTAAGCCTCTTCAGCACCTTCCCGTCATAGGAAAGATAATATATCTGCTCCCAGCCGGTCTCGAAATCGCGCACCATATAAATCCCTTTCTCGGTGAAGTACATCCCCTCTATCCATGTAAGCCATGTCTTACTGTCTTCGGAATAGGTGCACACCTTGCTGCCATCGCTTGAATCCACGCGGTAGAGATCCAGATGCTGCTGCACGCGGGGCTCACGCTGCACATAGAGATACTTCCCGTCATCTCCCCAGAAGGGGCGGCCGAAATACTGGTCTTCATTCTCGTCAAAATCCGCCCAGACTATCTCCGAAGGCCGTTCCATGTCTATCATACCTATGCGCACCTTCGGATTGGGCTCCCCAACTTTAGGATACCTCGTTTTATAAAGAACACCGTCCTGGCCTATGGGAGAATAGATGGGGAACATGGGCACATCCGTCTGGTCAAAGCGGTAGAAGGCGAGCTTGCGACCGTCCATGCTCCACCAGAATGCGCGGTAGCGCGAGGGACGCCCGAAAATCTCTTCGTAATACACCCAGGAGGCGTATCCATTCAAGACAAGGTCCGATCCGTCATGCGTCAGCCGGAGTGTGTCGGTGGTACCTTTTGCACAGACATAAAGGTCGTTGTCGCGGGTGAAGGCAAAGCGGGATGAATCCGGCGCCCAGGTCAGATTCACGATGGATGCGAGTATAATAATCAGTGTTTTCATACAAAGAAACGGTCGGGGAAATTAACGAGATATACTTTTTCTACTGCACGCGTCAGCGCTGTATACAGCCATTTGAGGTCGTCCAGAGTCTGCTCGTCCTGCCAGAAGGGACAGTCTATGAACACGCAGGGCCACTGGCCGCCCTGCGACTTGTGGCAGGTGATGGCATCGGCATACTTGAGCTGAAGCGCATTGTAATATGGATCTTCCCGCACTGCATCGTAGCGGGCTTTCTTAGTCTTGAGATGCTCGTAATCGGCGGATACGCCCTGGTACAACTGGTTCTGCTGCTCATAGGTCAGCGAGGCCGATTCGCTCTCCAGGGTATCCAGACAGACTTTCGCCTTAATTTCCAGTTCATCGTAATCGGGGAAACTCAGGACCGCATCCGCGAAATGCAGCCCGTAACGATCTTCGAAGTTACGTATCCGCACAAGCTCGGCCATGTCGCCGTTGGCGATGTAGTCCATCCCCTCAACATCCTGCACGAACTGGTAGCAGTTCTTCACTATCATCAGTCTGTCTCCACGAACCAGCCGATCCTCTTTATACTGCACCTGCGAGCGTATGCCCAGGTTGTAGCGTATCGCCCGCTTGTTCGAACGGCACAGGATTATGGTCCCCTCCTCCCCGAAATCGGCGTATGCGGAGGTCAGGGTGTCGATGAGTTCCCCTCCGGTGATTCGGATCACGTCCGGGCAGTCCCGGACATCCAGCTTTATCGGTCCGGTGGGCTCGGACTCCCCTGCCGCACGTATCATTTCCCTGATGGTGGTAGCATTGCGGAGGATGCCGGATTCGAGGGCCTGGCGCACTACCGTTGTGAGTTCCGCATACTGAACGCCCCCGAATCCGTCCATGAAGTCCGGAATCAGGGCAGGGCTGGCGTCAAGACCCACCGGGGGGAGCTGTGCGGAATCCCCTATCAGTATCAGCCTGCAGTCGACTCCGCCGCGCACGAAGGTAACCAGGTCTTCCAGCAGGTTGCCGGTGCCGAATGCACTCATGGACTGCTTCTGTGCCTCCTCTATGCCTATCAGCGACACCTCGTCCACAACGAAGAGGGTGTTCTTCGCCTTGTTGGGAGCCATGGAGAACTGCCCGAATCCGTCCGCTCCTACCGACTTCTGCCGATAGATGTGCTTGTGGATGGTAAATGCCGGGCGATGGGACATACCCGACAGTACCTTGGCGGCACGGCCGGTGGGAGCAAGCAGAACCGTGTGGAGTTTCATTTCCTCCAGGGCATCTATCACCACTGAAATCGCGGTGGTCTTGCCCGTTCCAGCGTATCCGTTCACCACAAGGATATCCCCGTCATCCCCGGTCAGGAAAGACGCTATCTTATGCATCAGCGCCTCCTGACACGAGGTCGGCTCATAGCTGAAGCGGCTTAAAAACTCTTTGAAGAGGAAATCGCTGCGGTCCATCTATCTTTTCTTGCGGCTGAAGATAAACGAAGCGACTGCGAGCACGGGATAGATTTCCACGCGTCCCATGAACATATCAATCGTATAGAAGAATTTTGCGAGGGACGGTTCGGCGTTGTAGTTGCCGAAAGAACCGATAGAACCGGCTGCAGGGCCCACATTGTCCAGGCTGCAAAGGGTTCCCATGATGGCATTGGCGTTATCGGATCCGGATGCCATGCACAGGAGCGTCGATATGATGAAGACTATTAAGAACAATGCCACATAGAGCACATGCGGCTCCACGTCCTTATCGGCGACAGGCTTACCATTGATACGGACCTCATTCACAGTAGACGGATTGATGGAGCGTTTTATATGCACTGCCATACTCTTGAACACCAGCAGTATACGGTCGGACTTGACACCACCGGTAGTGGAACCGGCCATGCCGCACTGGATACCCAGCACCATGATCAGCACCGAAGGGAACAAGGGCCATACACTATTGTCGCAGATTGCCAGACCGGAGGTGGAAGCATAGCTGAGAACCTGGAATCCACCGTCGATGAAAGCGCGGAACCAGGTCGAGGTCACTCCCTGCATCTTAAGCACGGTGGCAACGATCACCGTACCGACTACCAGTGTTCCTGTAAAGAACTTCAGCACGTCGTTGTTCAAAGGCTTGAGCGACCTTGTGACTATCGTTATATACAGCATCCCGAAATGCAGGGAGGCCAGGTACATAAAGAGCATGGTCACCAGGGTGATCGGCAGCGAATTGAACGAGGCGATGGACATGTTGCGACAGCTGAATCCGCCGGTAGCACATACGCTGAAAGTGTGATTGATTGCATCGAATGGCGACATTCCGGCCAGCATATAGGCAAGGAACGCAAGCACATTCAGCCCGAGATAGACGTACGTAAAGATATATACCGTCTGGTTCGCCCGCACATTATAAGAATCCTTCGAGAGCGAAGAAAGCTCCATATTGGTCAGCCTCAAGCGCATGGGGCTGGAAGAAGGAATGATCAGAAGCAGGAACACAACAACTCCCAAGCCTCCGATAAAGTGGGTGGAACTCCTCCAGAACAGCAGGGCCTTGGGCAGGCTCTCCACTTCTTCCAGGATGCTCGAACCGGTTGTGGTAAACCCGGAAACGCTCTCAAACCAGGCATTTATGACGGTGAACGGGCCGCCCCAGAGCACATACGGCAGCATACCGAATATGAAGGAGAGCAGCCATGAGAGCACGATGATCACGTAACCTTCCCTCATCGTGATGGCGGCCGTCTTGCGGACAAAGATGAACGGGAAAACGCCGAAAATGAAGGTGAGCAGGAAGCTGATGGAAAGCGGCGCGATGGCGGTATCTTCATGGCCGAAGAAGGCAATGCACAGGGCTATAAGCATGAACAGCGCGCTTACCAGAAGCGCGTATCCGACATTCCTGCTTATGGTTTTCCAATTCATCCGAAAGCTATTTGGAATTCAGCTTCATAGCGGAGATGCGCTTACGAAGATTCTTATTCTCTTCGGTAAGTTCTTTCAGTTCGCCGTTCAGTTCGTTCAACTGATCGTCACCGTCGAAAGAATAGGTGTAATCCCTGCCGTAACTCCTGTAATTCTTCATGGATGCAAGCATCCTGTAGATGGGTTTCGTATAGTTCGATTCAAGGAAGAACAGGAGCATGATAACCAGCAGCAGACCAACGGCAACGGCGACCATTCCCGGGATTATGCTGCGATAGAACGCGCCTTCGAAAGTCTCCGAATTGTTCGCGAGTTCTTCGTAGATGGAATTAGACAGGGCATCGATATCGTGACGGAGGCGGTTGTAGCGCGGCTGGAGGCGTTCGAAATACCAGGAGCGGGTGTCGATAAAATCCGACTGCAGCACGTCTTCCAGCTCAAATGATGTGAGCATGTAGGCCGAATATGCATATTGCACGGAATCTGCAAGATGGGCGACTATGGAATTGGGGGCGGAAGAACGCAGGCTGTCGATACGGGTGGAAAAAGAAGTTTCATCGAAGCTCGGGCGGCTGGTGGACGTTTCATCGCCAATGACCGAGAGGATCGCAAGGTTGTATGCATTGGCATCGTCGTAGAGCTTCTGCGCAGCGTTGATGCTCTCGATGTTGTCTGCAACCATGTCGGAGATATACGAACTCATGCGCCTGTACTCCATGACCGAGATGATGCTGGATATCAGCAGCACCAGTGCGATGGAACAGAGGCTCAGGTAGAGCTTGGCTCTGAGGGACAGTCTCCTTTCTCTCATTTTTTAAATTATTTTAAAAAACTTTACAAAAGTACTAAATATTTGTTAATTTTGTATAGTTCAACACTAAGACTTATGACGCCAATCCAGAAAGGTATTATTGAACTTTGCATCAAGAATGGGGATTGCAGCATCGCCGATTTCAGCAAGGAACTGTCCGTCAGCGTGCCTACGGTAACCAAACTCGTAGCAGAACTGATTTCCGACGGCTACTTGACCGACAAGGGCAAAGTTGGCACCAGCGGCGGCAGAAGGCCGAATACCTTCGGTCTGAACCCCGATGCAGGATACTTCGTAGGCGTGGACGTCGCCCGCCAGCACATCCACATTGCCATAGCCGACTTCACCGGCAATCTGAAATTCTTCATCCAGGACATAGCCTTCGTGCTCGAAGCCAACGCAGACTCCTTCCGCACCATCTGCAAGAAGATCAAGGAAGTGGTCACCGGTTCCGACATACCCTGGAACAAGGTCCTGGGCGTAGGGATCAGCCTGTCCGGAAGGGTGAATCCGGAAAAGGGATTCAGTCTGTCGTATTTCGTCAGCGACGACATCCCCCTCAAGGATATTTTCCAGCGCGAGCTCGGAATCCCGGTCAACATAGAGAACGACTCCCGCGCCATGACCTACGGAGAATACATGTCCTTCAGTGCCGATTCCGACCCGGACATGCTCTTCGTCAACCTCAGCTGGGGCCTTGGCATGGGCATGATACTGGACGGCAAACTCTACTATGGCAAATCCGGTTTCTCCGGCGAATTCGGCCACACGCCCATGCTGGAGAACAACATCATATGCCGTTGCGGCAAGATAGGATGCCTGGAGACCGGAGCATCCGGTTCCGCGCTTACCAAGTGGATACTCAACCGCCTGAATGAAGGGCGGCGCTCTTCCCTTTACAATATTTACAAGGAAAATGGAGACATCACCCTCCAGAACGTGCTGGATGCCGTAGAAGATGAAGATGTGCTCGCCATCGAGGGCATCGGAGCAATAGGTGAAACGCTTGGACGCGGCATCGCGGGCCTCATCAACATATTCAACCCCGGCCTGGTGGTGATAGGCGGACGTCTGATCGTTGGCAGGGACTACCTGATGCTGCCCATACGCACGGCAATCAACAAGTACTCGCTCAGCAAGGTCAGCGCCGACACCAAGATACGCTTCTCGCGCCTTGGCCGAAGCGCAGGCGCAATTGGCGACTGCCTGCTTTCCCGCACCAAACACCTTAACCAGCTTTAAATCAGTTAATTGATAATGAACAGATTCTTCATTTCACTGGCCTGTCTCACTCTGATCGGAACAGGCGTTTCGGCGCAGCCTAAACTCACGGAAAACAATATCCCTGATGTCGTAAAAGCGATGACTACGGAAGAAAAAGCACATTTCGTGGTGGGCGTCCGTTATCATGAGCCGCCCTACAAAGGCAAGTACCTCGACGGAACAGGAGGCGTTACCTACCCCATTCCGCGCCTGGGTATACCATCCATTGTAATGATGGACGGCCCTGTCGGCATAAGGCTGGACAACAATCACACAACCTGCTTCCCCACAGGCTTGCTCACTGCAGCCTCCTGGGACAAGGAAATCGCACGCAAAATAGGCGAAGCCATTGGTGAAGAATCCATTGACATGGGAAACGACGTAATTCTCGGCCCCGGCATGAACATTCTTCGTAACCCGCTGTGCGGCAGGAACTTCGAGTATTTCTCCGAGGATCCGGTGCTGACCGGCCTGATTGCAGCGGCCTACGTGAATGGAGTGCAGAGCAAAGGGGTTGGAACATCCGCAAAACACTTCGCTGCAAACAGTCAGGAAACCAACAGACTCGACGGCGATTCACGCTTGGACACCCGCACTCTCCGGGAAATTTACACCAAGGCTTTCGAACTCTGCGTCAGGGATTCCAAGCCCTGGACCGTGATGGCATCCTATAACTATCTGAACGGCGAATACACGCAGGAAAACCGCGGATTGCTGACCGACATCCTTCGCAGCGAATTCGGCTTCGATGGCCTTGTAGTTACCGACTGGACCGGCAAGCGCAACACTCCCAAGCAACTGAATGCCGGTTCAGACCTCCTGATGGGTGGACATCCCAATCAGACCGAACATATCCTGGAATGCCTGAAGAACGGCACAATGAAGATGGATGACCTTGACCGCGCATGCACAAAGCTGCTGGAGTTGATTGTAAAAACTCCCGCTTTCAAAGGCAACAAACGCACACTCAAGCCAGATCTCCGTTCTCATGCCAAACTGGCCAGGGAAACTGCGGCAGACGGCATGGTGCTGCTCAAAAATAACGGAACCCTCCCCTTCCTGCCATCAAAAACGGCACTGTTCGGTGTTTACTCCTACAACACCATACAAGGCGGAAACGGCGCCGCATGGGTTAACTCTCCCCATGTCATCAGCATTTCCGACGCCTTGCAGGCACAGGGTTTCAAACTGGACAGTAATCTCGAAGAACTCTATGTTTTCTATTCGGCCTACATCTCCAGAGATCTGAAGTATAACCATAAAGTAAACGTGCACGTGGGTGATGCCCAGAAGCCGGAGCTGGAAATCACCCTGCCGCTGATTAAGGCTAGCGCAAGGGATAACGACCTGGCAATCATCACCTTAGGCCGTATCTCAGGCGAGGCTCGCGACCGCATCCTCAGCAAGGAATTCCTTCTTCAGGAAGATGAAATCAATCTGCTCGAGACCGTATGCGACGAGTTCCACGCACTGGGCAAAAAAGTGGTTGTGGTGCTGAACGTATGCAGCCCTGTTGAAACCGCCTCCTGGAAGGATCTTCCGGACGCCATCCTTTGCGCATGGCTCCCTGGCGAGGAGGGAGGTAACGCCATCGCAGATGTGCTGACCGGCAAGGTGAACCCTTCCGGAAGGCTCCCCATGACCTTCCCCATCGACTACTTCGATGCCGCGGGTGCAGAGGACTTCCCCTACAACTTCGTGAGCGACAAAGCCAACGAAAGCGTCGTGCATCCCGAGCGCAGGGGCCTCCCCCTCAAGAACATAGCCTACACCGACTACACGGAAGGCATCTATGTGGGATACAGGTATTTCTGCACGAATAACAAAGATGTTTCCTATCCTTTCGGATACGGCCTTAGCTACACCGCGTTCTCATATTCCAAGCCTTCGGTCAAGGTGAAGGGAGACAAGATTGTTGCCACGGTTACAGTTACCAACAGCGGCTCCGCGGCCGGCAAGGAAGCGGTCGGGCTATACGTCAAAGCACCTCTCGGCTCCTTCAAGGACAAACCGTCGGTCGAACTCAAGGAATTCGGCAAGACCGGGTTGCTTCAGCCCGGCGAGAGCCAGACGCTTACTTTCACCGTCCCGGTGCGTCAGCTGGCATCTTTCAACAGCGAAAAATCCCGTTGGGAAACCGCCAAGGGCACTTATAAGGCCTACTTCGGGGCGGATGCCACGAAACCTGCCGCCGAAGCGACGTTCAAAGTATCTGCAAAGAATTACCCGGCCAACAGGGTCTGCGAACCCCGCTAAAGAATATTCATAGACTGTTCCCGAATCTTTTCGAGTTCGTCTTTCATACGCACCACCGCCTTCTGAATGGCAGCATTGTTTGCCTTGGAGCCGGTGGTGTTGATCTCACGTCCCATCTCCTGGATGATGAAGCCGAGCTTCTTGCCGGGATATGGCTCACCGTCGATGGTATCCATGAAATATGAGCAGTGCTGGCGCAGACGCACTTTCTCCTCGTTGATATCGTACTTCTCCAGCCAGAATATCATTTCCTGCTCGAAGCGTTCCTTGTCCAACTTCACATTCAGCTCTTCTGCCGCCTTCAGGATCCTTTCGCGAACTGCCTGCACCCTCTCTCCTTCGTTGGCCTCCACCTCGTTCTCCAGATTCAGGATATTCTGAACACGGCCTGTAACATCTTTGTACAGAGCCTCTCCCTCGTGCTGGCGATACCTGTCAACCTCATCCAGCGCTGCATCGAAAGCCGCTTCCACATCGGGCCAGTTGGCCTCTGTGATTACTTCATCCTTCTTGGATGCTATCACGTCCGGGAAACGAAGAACGGAGGCCAGGATCTCGTTATTCATCCTGTCGTTCGCTTCCATGGAGCCCATGATAAACCCCGGCAGACCACTGCGTATCTGCTGCACCTGGGTGTAGTAATCCAGCACCAACGCCGCGTCGATGACCTTGGCATTATCCGAGGTGGCAGCTTCGAAATTCAGATAGACATCGATAGTCCCCCGCACCAGGCGGTCTGCAATCTTCTGCCGGACCAAAAGGTCCTTGTCCTTCGGCAGAAGGGACGACTTGATACTGATGTCTGCGCTCTTGGAATTTAAGGTACGTATTTCGATGGTCAGCTTGCCGGCTGCAAGATTTGCCTCCGCCTTGCCGTAGCCCGTCATTGATTTGATCATAATTCAGTGGGTTCTATCCCACAAAAATAGTATAAAACGAGCAAAAATGAAAATATGCCTTTTTTCTTACATAAAAAGCCGAAAAGAACACACTGGATTATATTTTAAGTCCGCAATTGCAGATTTACGAAATAGTTCCTATTTTTGTAAGTTAATACAAAAGAAAGCAATGGAAGAAGAACGAAAACTCAATTTCCTTGAAGAAATTATCGAGAACGACCTGAAGTCCGGCAAAGTCAAATCCATTCTCACCCGCTTCCCTCCGGAGCCTAATGGCTACCTGCATCTGGGTCACGCCAAGAGCCTTTGCATCAACTTCGGCCTTGCACAGAAATATGGCGGCAAGACCAATCTCCGCTACGACGATACCAACCCCACAAAAGAAGACACCGAATACGTGGATGCCATCAAAGAAGACATCAAGTGGCTTGGTTTCCAGTGGGAAAAGGAGCTTTACGCTTCCGATTATTTCGATCAGCTCTACGAATGGGCAGAACAGCTCATAGAGCGCGGCCTGGCCTATGTGGACGACCAGACCCAGGAGGAGATCAGCGCCGGGCGCGGCACCGTGGAGACTCCCGGTAAGGAAAGCCCCTGGCGCAACCGCACCCCTGAAGAGAACCTCAAGCTCTTCCGCGAGATGCGCGACGGCAAGTATGCCGACGGCGAGAAGGTGCTACGCGCCAAGATAGACATGGCACATCCCAACATGATGTTCCGCGATCCCATCCTCTACCGCATCAAGCACGCGCATCACCATCGCACCGGGGACAAGTGGTGCATCTACCCGATGTACGACTACACCCATGGCCAGTGCGACTCCATCGAGCATATCACCCACTCCATCTGCACCCTTGAGTTCGATGTTCACCGTCCGCTCTACGACTGGTTCATCGAGACCCTTGGCATCTTCCCCAGCCATCAGTACGAGTTCGCACGCCTGAATCTTACCTACACCCTCATGAGCAAGCGCAAGTTGCTGGAACTGGTGCAGAAGGGCCTGGTGGCCGGATGGGACGATCCGCGCATGCCTACGCTCTGCGGAGTGCGCCGCCGCGGCTACACCGCCGAGGCCCTCAAGATGTTCTGCGACAAGATAGGCGTCAGCAAGCGCGACCAGCTCATGGACATCCAGCTCCTCGAATGGTGCGTCCGTCAGGACCTCAACGCCCGCGCAAACCGCTACATGGTGGTGCAGGATCCTGTCAAACTCACCATTACCAACTATCCCGACGGCCAGGTGGAATGGTTCGACTGCACCCTTAACCCGGCTGAGCCCGAAGGCGCAACCCGCAAGGTTCCATTCACGAAGGAACTCTACATTGAGCGCGCTGACTTCATGGAGGATGCCCCCAACAAGTTCTTCCGTCTCAAACCCGGCGGAGAGGTACGCCTGAAATATACCTACATTATCAAGTGCGAAGAAGTGGTGAAGGATGCCGACGGCAACATTACCGAACTCAAGTGCACCTACGATCCTTCTACCCGCCCCGGCGCCGGCGAATGGCGTTCCGTGAAGGGCACCATCCACTGGGTCAGCACCAAATATGCGAAGGAGATCACCCTGCGCAACTACGACCGGCTTTTCACCCTCGCAGATATGAGCCAGGTGCCGGAAGACAAAGACTACAAGGATTTCCTCAATCCCGAATCCCTCGTGGTTGCCAAGGCCTTTGCCGAGCCCGCCCTTCTGGAAGATGCATCCGGCATTGCCGTGCAGTTCGAGCGCACCGGCTACTACGTAAAGGATTACGACAGCACCCCCGATAATCCCATTTTCAACAAGACCGTCTCGCTGAAGGATTCCTATAAACCCGAATAACTGTCATTCCGAGCAAAGCGAAGGAATCTAATGCAAGAACAGGCTGCGATATCGGAAAACAGCAGAAGGATCGCCCGCAACACGGTCCTTCTGTATTTCCGCATGTTCCTGCTGATGGCCGTGGGGCTTTTCACCTCAAGGGTCATCCTCCAGGCCCTCGGCAAGAGCGAGATAGGCATCTACAGCACCATTGCCGGCGTGGTGACCATGTTCAGCATCCTCACCGGATCCATGTCGTCGGCCATCAGCCGTTTCATCACTTTCGAGATGGGTCGGAAAGAAGCCGACCTCGGGAAGGTTTTCTCCACCGCGGTCGCCATCCAACTCATCCTGGCCGGGATTATCGTAATCCTTGCCGAACCGGCGGGGCTATGGTACATCTCCAACAAGATGGTTCTGCCTCCGGACAGGATCTATGCCGCAAAGTGGGTGCTGCAGTTCACGATCGTGAGTTTCGTCATCCAGCTGCTCAGCGTTCCCTACAATGCCGATATCATCGCCCACGAGCGCATGGACGCATTCGCGTGGATAAGTATCTTCGAAGCCATAGGCAAACTTGCCGTCGCTTTCGCGATAATGGTCTCCCCTATCGACAGACTGATCTTCTACGCCTCCCTGCTTGCCCTGGTAAGCCTTCTGACCAGATTCGCCTACGCGGTCTTCTGCAAGAGGCATTTCGAGGAGACTCGCACTTCCGTCTCAATGGACAAGGGCATTTTCAAACAGATGTTTTCCTTTGCGGGCTGGAATTTCATAGGAGCCGGATCTGGCGTCCTCCGCGACCATGGCGGAAACTTGCTGCTGAACGCATTCTTCGGGCCCATAGCCAACGCAGCCTGGTATTTTGCGAATCAGGTGAACGGCGCGGTGCAAAAATTCGTTACCAGTTTCACCACGGCCATCAATCCGCAGATAACCAAGTCCTATGCCGCCGGAGACCGGGACTATATGCTCAGACTTATATTCCGCGGTTCCAGGCTATCCATCTGGCTGCTTTTGCTGGTCGTATATCCCATCGTTTTCAACGCGGAGTTCCTGACCGGACTGTGGCTGGGTGCTTCGCAGGCACCTGAAAACACAGTTATCTTTATACGGCTGGTGCTCATATACATAATGATAGAGGCGGTATCCTACACCATGGTGACCGCCATGCTCTCCACCGGCGACATACGTAACTACCAGCTCCTCGTGGGAGGCCTTCAGCTGCTGAACCTGCCTCTGGACTACATCTTCCTCAAGATGGGAGCACCCGCAGAAGTGATCTACTACGTCGCCTGCGGCGTCGCCGTCCTCTGCCTGGCTGCACGTCTCTACATGCTCAGGGGCATGATAGGCCTGCCCTTAGGCCGCTTTCTGAAGGAAGTGCTCCTGCGTGAGATTCTGGTAGCAGGCCTCGCTCTGGTAGTTCCCTTTCTCCTCTCCCGCTGCATCGGCGGAGGATGGGGCGGATTCCTCATCTCCCTGTTTGCAACCGAAATCGCATCCTGCGCCATCATCTGGTTCATCGGATGCGACCACGATGAACGCGATATCCTGCTTCACAAGATTCTTCACAGATGATACGAATCAACGACCGTAGCAAATGCTGTGGATGCAGTGCCTGCGCGGATTCATGTCCGCACGGCGCCATACGCATGCAGGCCGACGGAATGGGATTCAAGTATCCTGTGGTGGATGAGGATAAATGCGTCGACTGCGGCATATGCGAGAAAATCTGCGCATTCCATCCGGTTCAGAAACAGGAAACACCCAAATGCGAAGCAATACGCTTCCCGGACTTGCTCTCCGCAAGCCAGAGCGGCGGCCTTGGCTTCGCCATCATGCGCAAGGCCATCCTGGAAGGATACGTTGTCTATGGAGCCGCGATAGCGGATGATCTCTCCGTCAGACACATCCGTGTAACTGATGAAGACGGCCTGGCACCCCTCAGGCTCAGCAAATATGTGCAGAGCGACATGACCGGCATCCCGGCAAAGGTTCTGGAAGATCTGGAGGCAGGCAGCAAGGTGCTGTTCACCGGCACACCCTGCCAGTGCGCAGGCGTGGCATCCATCGCCGGGAAATACCGCAACCGCTTGCTTCTGGCCGACATTATCTGCCACGGAGTGCCTTCCCCTGCCGTCTGGAAATCCTATTTGGAAGAGAAATCAAAGGGCAGGAAACTCACCGGAGCGCTGTTCCGCGACCCGGCGCTTGGCTGGCACGACCACCGCGAAACCCTCATCTTCGAAGATGGAAAGGAAGTTTCCGATGAATATACTTTCCTTTTTTACCGTCACCTCATGTTGCGTCCTTCCTGCCACATATGCCCGTTCGCCTCGCTGAGCAGGCCCTCCGATATTACGATGGCGGATTTCTGGGGTGTGGAGAAGGATATTCCCGGCTTCGCCGACGACAACCTCGGATGCTCCCTTCTGCTTACACACACGGAGGCAGGAGCCGCATTCTGCAGGGAATTTCCGGACGAATGCGTGCGCACCACTGCGCCCATACCCACGGACAAACAGCCTAATCTATATGCCCCAAGCAAGCCGGGCAAACATGCAGAATCGTTTGAAAATGTTTATATTCGCAGAGGATATTCCGCAGCGGCCCGTCGTTTCGGCAGGCAATCGCTGCCAGTGCGCATGGAAAGATTCATAAAAAAAGTCAAAAGGCATATATGAAAATCGGTATCCTGACATTCCACGCCGCCCGCAATTATGGCGCGGTGTTGCAGTGCCGCTGTCTCTACGAAGTGCTCCGGAACATGGGGCACGAAGTAAGTGTCATCGATTACCGCCCGGATTATCTGACCGAACCGTACAAACTCTGGAAGAACAAGTTCCTCAGGCATCCCATGACCATACTGAGGGTCTCTTCCCGCATCGCTGGAGCGGCCAGACGAGAAGCCGGCTTCAGTGCCTTCGATAAAGAAATATCACTCTCCCCCTTTGGAGAAGGCGGCTTCGATGCCATCTTTTACGGCAGCGACCAGATATGGAACCGGAATATTTGCAACGGCATTGATCCTGTCTTCTACGCGGCTGAGCCCTTCGCCGCTAGCGCGGTCAATATAGCATATGCCGCCAGCGATGGAGATGTAATTCCAACCGATGAAGAGAAGGTGGCCATACGCAGGTATCTGCACAATTTCCAGCACATTGGCGTCCGCGAGAGCGGGATGGTGGAAAGGATGGATTCCGAAGGCATACCTGCGGATCTCAACCTCGACCCTGTGCTGCTGGCGGGAAGGCCGGTTGTGGACAATCTATGCTCCGCACCCGTCATCAGCGAGCCATATGTGCTCACATACGAAGCCATCGACAATACGGCAGTTGCCGACAAGGCCCGCAGGATAGCCGCAGAACGTGGCCTCAAGGTGGTGCAGGTCGCCCGCGCCCCATACAGTGAAGGTATCAACAAGTTCTCTCCCAGGGAGTTCGTGGCCCTCTTCCGCGATGCCGATTACATAGTCACCACATCTTTCCATGGCACGGCTCTCGCCATACTATACGATAAGGAATACGAATTCGTGCATACCGGCACCCACGCAGACGGCCGCATCGAGTCCCTTCTGGATAGTCTTGGAGATAGGCCGGAAGAGAATCTTGAACGCCTTCGCAAACAATCGTTGCACTACATAGAAAACGCCCTCGCATCCGTCAAATGAAGAAGGTACTCTACATATCCAACGAAGACCGCGCGATAGGAGGTTCCTCCCTCTCGCTGCTTGCCATGCTGCAGGCGCTCAAGGGAGATGTCGATCCCGTCATCCTCTTCCGGGAAGACGGGCCTGCTGCAGAGCGCTTCAGGAGTGAAGGATATGAGTGTGTCGTCATCCCTTTCAACCGGGCCACTTTTCATGCAACGGGCCTTAAGAGGCTTATCCGATTCCTCCCCCACCTGATTGCAGATGCGGTGGTCCAGCTCAGATGCGTTCGCCGGGCATGCAGACTGTTCAAGGGAATATTCGCCGTACACAGTAATTCCGGCACGGTGGATATAGGGCTGAAGATTGCACGCAGGCTGGCTGTCCCCCACATCTGGCACATACGAGAATACATGGACCTGGGTCTGCACAACCGTCCATTTCTTGGCTGGAATCACTGGAAGAGGGAAATTGAAGCATCCGATTGTGTTATAGCAATTTCCCAGGGTCTTTTCAATCATCTAAGCCTGCAGGCTCATAAAAACGCCACCTGCCTTCCAGACGCAGTCTGCGCTGCTTCGGATGCCGTGCTTATCAAGGAAAAGGACCATTACGTTGTCTTTATCTCCGGCATAGTATCCGAAATCAAGCGCCCGGACGAGGCTATCAGGATACTCGCCGCTGCAAAACCCGAAAACTACCACCTGAAGATCGTGGGCCTGATTGAAAATGGCATGAGAGCAAGGCTGGAGGCGATTGCAGAACGCCTCGGCGTGAAGGAATGCTTAGAGTTTATCCCCTTTGTCCAGGATATCAAACCCCTTCTATCAAAAGCATCTGCAGCACTCGTTTGCACTGAGTACGAAGGAATGGGCAGAGTCGCCGTGGAAGCCATGTTCTACGGATGCCCTGTGATTGCGAGGAACTCCGGAGGATCCAAAGACATACTTGCGGAGGGGCAATACGGGCTGCTGTACAACAATATAGACGAAGCGGCCGCAAAACTATCCGACACGCTCCGCAATTTCCCTTTGCAGATGGTGGAACAGGCTCAGGAATACGCCGTAGAATGCTTTTCCATAGATAATTACAGAGATAAAATCAAGAAAATATATGCGTCCCTTTAGATTGTTTGTCTGCCTGCTGGCAGCCCTGTCATTATTCTCCGGCAACGGCTACGCCAGGAGCGAGAACGAGAAAGCGGCCCAGGCGCTCGCTAAGAGAATTATCCCCAAACAGGCAGGGAAGATAGTTTTCCGCGAAGTGCCTGCCGACGGTGCCGACACCTTCACTCTCTTTTCCGAGAATGGAAAGATTGTGATCGAAGCCAACAACGCCGGCACGATGGCAGTAGGCCTCAACTACTACCTCAACAACTATTGCAACACGACCGTTTCCGAGTATGCCGCACATCCGGTGGAGATGCCCAAGGTCCTGCCCTCAGTTCCTGAAAAAGTAAGCGTAAGCGCCAAAGTGCCCTACAGGTTCTACCTGAACTACTGCACCTTCGGCTACACCATGCCCTGGTGGGGTTGGAAGGAGTGGGAACGGTTCATCGACTGGATGGCCCTGAACGGGGTCAACATGCCCCTCGCCAACACCGGCGAAGAAGCAGTCTGGCAGCGCGTATGGAGGCGATTCGGCCTAAGCGACGAACAGATCCGCGCCCATTTCACCGGTCCCGCCCATCTAGCCTGGCACAGGATGGTAAACATCAACTCCTTCCAGGGGCCTCTCCCCCAGGACTGGATAGACGCCCAGGCAAAGCTCCAGAAAAAGATACTCGCCCGCGAACGTTCCCTCTCTATGAAGCCCGTCCTGCATGCCTTCAGCGGCAGTGTGCCGGCAGCATTTAAAGAGATGCATCCAGATGCCATAATCACCAAGGTAAGCAACTGGGGCGGCTTCGGAGATCCTTTCCGCTGTGAGTTCCTCTCCCCTATGGACCCCCTCTATACAGAGATACAGAAAGCCTGCGTAGAAGAAACCGAAGCCCTTTTCGGCAGCGACCACATCTTCGGCCTGGACCCCTTCAACGAGGTGGAAGCCCCCTCGTGGGATGCCAAGACCCTGGCGGAGTACGGCAGCGCATTCTGGAAATCCCTCGAAGCGGCCGACCCCGAAGCTACATGGCTCCAGATGGGCTGGTTCTTGATCAACGACCGCAGGCACTGGACTCCCGACAACATGAGGGCCTTCCTGGGCAGCGTGCCCATAGGCAAGATGATCATGCTGGATTATCACGTGGACTGGGTGCTGGGCTGGAAGATTACGGAAAAGTTCTACGGCCACGACTACATAGCCTGCGCACTGCTCAACTTCGGTGGGAACACCCTCTTCAACGGCAACTTCCCCACCCTTATTCCCTTCTACGAAGAGACCTTCAAGGACGGAGGTCCTAACATGAAGGGCGTGGGATCCACCCTGGAGGGCTTTGGCACCAATCCTTATTACTATGAGTTCGTGCTCAGCCGTGCCTGGAACTATCCCCAGACACCCGACGAGTGGATAGATAAGCTTGCCGACCGCCATATTGGCCGTGAGGATGCCTCCGCCCGCGCTCTCTGGCACGATCTAATTATGAATATCGCCCCCAAATATACCGGCAGCGGCGTTTCCATGAACGCACATCCCAAATTCGGAGAACGCTGGAACTGGACCGTGAAGTATCCCGACATCAAGGGCCGCACCCCCATCATGGATCACGCATGGGCAGATATGCTCGCCATCGGCTCCGACCGATATGAATGGAAATACGACCTGGTAAACCTTGGACGTCAGGCTCTCGGCGACTATTTCGACATGCTGAAAGACAGCCTGGAAATTGCCTGGAAGGCAAAGGACCTGGCCCGCGTCAAGGCTTTGAGCGCCAGGATGGAAGAGGCGATTGAAGACTGCGACAGGTTGGTTGCCTGCGTGCCCGAATTCAACATGCAGGTATGGAATGAGGCCGCACGCAGCTGGGGTAGGACCAAGGAAGAAAAAGACTACTACGAGCGCTCCGCCCGCACCATACTCACCATCTGGGGCAACGCGACCGGGCTTACCGACTATGCCAACCGCCAGTGGGCCGGGCTGCTCCGCAGCTACTATAAGCCGCGCTGGCAGATGTTTTTCAACGACATGATTTCCAAACTGGAGACTGGCAGCGGCGCATGGGAGAAGAACTTCGACGACCGCATCCGTTTCCACGAAATACGTTGGACCGAGCCAACTATCACAAGGATAGAATACAATGTTCCCGGAGATCCTGTTGCACTGTCGAAAGAATTAATAGAAAAATACGGTTTCTGATATGAATTACTTTGTTTTAGCGATCCTTATTATCGCCTACTGCGTCATCCCGGCCGGAGTGCTGTGGCTCTGCAGGAAAGTTAAAGTGATAGGCAAGATTGGACCTATCCTCATGCTCTACTTCCTTGGCGCAATCATCGCCAACATCGGCATCCTGCCTTCCGGACCCGAAACCGGCAAGGTTCAGGACCTGCTCTCCAACGCGATGATTCCCCTGGCCATCCCCCTGATGCTCTTCAGTTTCACCTTCCGCAAGAGCGAGACTCGCGACCAGCTGATAGCTATGATCACCGGCCTGGTGGCCGTGATAGTGGCGATTGTGGCCGGCTATCCCATCTTCGGTCCCCACATACCCAACGGCCCCCAGGTCGCCGGCATGTACACCGCCTGCCTTACCGGCGGCACAGTGAACATGGCTGCGGTCAGCCAGATGCTGGATGTGGACGGACAGCAGTACGCCCTGCTCAACACCTACGACATGATGGTATCCTTCACCTACCTGGTATTCATCATGGCGATAGGTATACGCCTTGCGCGCAAGTGGCTACCTGTCAAGACTTTGGATCACTACGACGAGAAGGCCGTCCTCGAAGCCGGCGAAGAGAAGAACCCCTACAAGGGCCTCTTCACAAAGCGCGGAATGAAGCACGCCCTCGTTCAACTGGGAGTAACACTTGTGGTTGTGGGTCTCGCGGCCGGTTTTGCTATCGGGCTCTCCAAGATTATTCCGGGCACCTTCATGATGTTCTTCATCCTGGCCATCACCACCATCAGCATCATAGTCTCTTTCTGGAAGCCAATCCACAACTACGACTACGGCTACGACATGGGTATGTATTTCATCTACATCTTCTCCCTCGTGGTCGCCTCGATGGCGGACGTACGTGCCCTGGACTTCACCGGTGCCCTCTGGATCGTGGGATTCCTCTTCTTCATGGAGGTGATTTCCCTCTCGCTCCAGCTGCTTTCCGCCAAGTTCTTCAAGGTGGATGCCGATACGGCTGTCATAGCCTCCGTCACCTACATCAACTCCCCGCCCTTCGTGCCTATGATCGCCGCCTCCATGCGTAATAGCCGCGTGCTCATGCCCGGCCTCAGCATTGGTATAGTCGGCTATGCCGTAGGCAATTATCTCGGAGTGTTAATCTGTGGACTTCTGAGCTGATGCGCCCGGTTTACGCAAAAGACACCGCTTACGACCTTCTGGTTCCCTATGTGAACTGGACCTTCCGCCGTATGTTCCGCAACCTCAGATTCCAGGGGCTGGAGAACATCCCTCGCGACGGAGCGGTAATCTTTTCGCCCAATCATGTGAACACCCTGTTGGACGCCCTGGCAGTGCTGTCGATGATGGGAAACCATCCGGTTGTATTCGCAGCCAGGGCGGACATCTTCCGCAAACCCGCGGTCGCCCGTATCCTCAACTTCCTCCGCATCATGCCCATCAACCGCATGAGGGACGGTGTGGATGCCCTAGCGGGCAACGAAAAGACCTTCCGGGACGCGGTGGATTCGCTCAATGCTGGCATCCCCTTCTGCATATTCCCCGAAGGCAGGCACAGTCAGGAGCCCGGACTTCTGCCGCTGCGAAAAGGCATCGCACGCATAGCCATGATGGCTGAGAACGAATTGGAAAGGCCGGTGTACATCGTTCCTGTCGGATTGGTCTACGAAGATTATGTGCGCTTCCGCACCAGCCTTACGGTGAATGTAGGAGAGCCCATGCCTGTGGCGGGTGCCATGGAGGAAGAAGCGCCCGAAGATACTCCTGAAGAGAACCTGCACCAGCGCAGGGCAAGGAAGATCCTGCAGAATCTTGCGGAAAAGATGCGCGGGCTGATAGCCAATCCCAAGCGCCCTAAACGGGCCAAAGATTCGGATTCCCTGTTGCTGCGTATACTGCGCGTGCCGCTTGTGCCTTTTGCCGGGCTGATACTGCTGCCAGCCTTCTGCATCATCAAGTATCTGCGCAAGAACATGAAGGACAAGGCCTTCCTGAATTCCGTCCGCTACGGCATCTGCTACCTGATCAATCCCCTGATCATCCTCCTGATAGCACTTATCTTGCTGATTTGCGGCGTTCTTCCCTGGTGGGGCCTTCTAATCATCCTCATCTTCACCCCCTTCGCCCCGGAGATCTGGTACGGAGCCATACGATAAGGTATTCTCACAGTCATCCAGACGCAAAAAGCCTCGCTTTCGCGAGGCCTGCGTCTGGATGACTGGACTTGAACCAGCGACCTCCTGGTCCCTAACCAGGTGCGCTACCAACTGCGCTACATCCAGAATTTGGGACTGCAAAGATAGCAAATATTTTGATAGTTCAATACGAATTATCGGGAATTTTGTATCTTTACGTGATATGATTAAAAGAAGCACCATTTATATCCTGCTGGCAAGCGCACTCATGGTCGCCGCTATCTCATGCCAGAAAGAGAAAGAACCCTCCGGAAACGGGCAGGAAGAAGAACTCGAAGACCTCGACGATGCCGCTATCCTTAAACTTGTCAAGACCACAACCACCAACACAGCCTACTACAAAGACATTTTCCTTGATGGCGGATGCGAGCTGAACCCCGGCATCAAGGAGAACGGAGTGGTCATCAATGGCAAACTCCCCTATGCCCTTGCTAAAACAGGCATAACCAATGCAGAATACTTCCTGTCCACGCTCAACGACGTGGGCGACGGCTATACTATTGAAGACAATGCCATCCAGCTACGTCTGATCTCCGGCACGGAAGAAGACAGCAACGGCGTGCTTCTATATCCCGACGGAGAACCGCGTTTCCGCATGTTCTATTCCTTCGGCGGTCATTCCGGCCCCCACGGAAAGACCATAGGCATAGGAGGGAGAGCCAACATCAACAAGTTCTACACCAACGGCGGGTCGTTTGTCGGTTCCTGCGCAGGAGCCTATCTTGCAGGCAAATACGCCAGCGGCAGCGAGTCCTACTACTATAATATATGGAAGGATGGCAACATGAAAGGCACCGGTGTCAGCAATTCCAGCATAGACATCGAGATAGTCTCCCCCATTTTCAGTTCCTATTATGGGCCTGAACACCTTACCATTGTCACCGGAGCCCGTCACAACGGCGGCGGATACATGGATGTCAACCGCGCACCCGCGGGAACCGAGATACTTGGGCGCTTCCTCAATCAGACCGGCAGGATCTCCACTTCCGCAGGGTTCTACAGCCAGCCGGCCATCTGGGCATACAAGGCATCCGATACCAGCGGACGTCTGGTCGTCACCGGATCCCACCCCGAAGACGCTCCCTCCGGCGACATCCTGAACATGACTGCATCCATGTTCAAATACGCCTGGGACGGCAGCGGTTGCGCCAAGGTGAAGAATGTGCTCCGCAACGGCGACATGATTCCCATGACCAAGATTACCTCGGACAATCAGCCCGAATACACGGCCATCGGCGACAAGCAGTGTCACCATTTCGTGATCTATCTCACCAAGGACGTCCCCTCCCTGACCGTTGAACTCAAGGGCTTCGGCGACTATGATCTGGAACTCTATCTCAAGAAAGACGATTTCGCCTTCCCGGAGAACGAGCCGGATTATTCCGCCAAAGCGGGAGGAAGCCATCAAGTCATAAACACCGGCAAATTGGAGAAAGGTCTCTGGTATGTGACGGTACGTTGCGCGACAACCGTTACCGCCACCGAGGTTATTACAGACAAAACAAAAAACCTTGGCAGGTCTTTTGTATATTCCGGCAAGACCGGAGTACTGAACGGTGTTCCTTATAATATTGTAGCTAATTGGTAGTTTTATGAGAAGATTCTTTATCAGTGTGTGCATGACCATTCTGGCATGCACACTGGCAAACGGTGCAGACACTGGCTTCCTTAAAGGAAAAATCCTTAAGATCGACATGCAGGACGTTGTCGCCGAACGCGGCGGCAATTCTTTCCAGATTTCGCTGTCCGGCATCAACACCGGATCCTCCGTATCCCTCCTTTCTCTGGAAAGAGCGCTGGAAAAGGCTGCTGAGGACGACAAGATAGCGATGATTTACCTGAACACCGACCATTTCTCCGCCGGTCTTGCTCCCATGGAAGAAATACGCGAGTACCTGAAGCGTTTCAGTGCCGAAGGCAAGCCTGTGGTAGCCTACGGTGCAGGATTCAGCAATGCGTCCTATTACATTGCGTCTGTGGCCGACCGCGTGTTCCTCTATCCCAAGGGAAGCGGCACGCTCAACGGCCTGGGCTCCACCCAGTTCTTCCTCAAGGATGCCCTGGACACCCTCGGAATCGATGTCCAGCTCATCCGTCACGGAAAGTATAAATCCGCCGGAGAGATGTATATACGCAACGATATCTCCCCCGAGAACCGCGAGCAGTACGAGACAATGCTCAACTCCATCTGGGGATGCATGGTGGAAGAGATGGCCGCATCCCGCGGCATCGAAGCAGCAACGCTCAAGGGATGGATCGACAATCTGGAGATCAGCACCGCCAATACCTGGCTCGAAAAGGGCCTCATCGACGGCCTCAAGTATCGCGACGAGATGGAAGAATACCTCTGTCATCTGTTCGGCACGAACAATCCGGAAAAGGTCAAGACCGTCAGCATTAAAGACTATATCAACGACCTTAAGAAAGGCCCGTCCTCCAAGAAGATAGCCGTTATCTATGCCGACGGCGAGATTACCCGGACCGGCAGCGAAGTGGCCGGAGAAAAGCTCTCCCACCAGATAGCCAAGGTCCGCCAGGATTCCACCGTCAAGGCCGTAGTCTTCCGCGTCAACTCCCCCGGCGGAGAGGTCGTGGGAGCCGATATGATACGTCGCGAGATCGAGGTCCTGCAGAAGTATAAACCCGTTATCGCCAGCTACGGCTCCTATGCAGCCTCCGGCGGATATCTCATTTCCGCAGGGTGCGAGAAGATCTTCCTGGACAACTCCACCCTCACCGGTTCCATCGGCGTATTCGGAATGATTCCCAGCTTCGGCAAGGCCATACGCAAGAACCTCAAGGTGAATCCAGTTTCCCTCGGCACCAACGAGCACAGCACGATGGGATCCGGCATGGCGCCCCTCACCCCTGAAGAAGAGGCCTGGTACCAGCAGGAGATAGAGGGGATCTACGACGACTTCGTGAGCGTGGTCGCTGATGGGCGCAAGGTCACCAAGGAATATGTGGATTCCATAGCCCAGGGCCGCGTGTGGGCGGGGAAGGATGCCCTCCGGATCAAGCTCGCGGACGAGAAAGCCACGGTTCTTGAGGCCGTCAAATATGCAGCGGAAAGGGCCGGCCTGGGAAACTATCGGATCCAGATGGTCCCCGAAGTAAAATCCATGTTTCAACAAATTATGGACGGGGATTCCAAGAAGAAGGATGAGCCCCTCGTGAAGGATCTGCTTCACCCCGGCTTCAATGCCATCGCACGTATGCCCTACATCACCATCAACACGCCTAATTCCATATTGAAATGAAAAAGACCATCATATTAATATCAGCACTTCTTGTCGCCTCCGCATTTAGCGGGGCGGCACAGACCGACAGCACCAAAACTGCGAAAGACCGCCTGAGCGAGATCGAGCAGATGACGGTCGACGTCAAGAAGCACAAGTCCGCTTCCACCGAGAACGACGTTTTCGAGGTGAACGCACTTGCCCATGCAGGTTTGGGCAAACTGTATATACAAGGAGACTCTTTTAGCTCCAAGGATGGCTTTTCCAATGAGCTGTTCCTGAATGTTTTCGACCTTGCCTTTAATCCCGTTCCCGTCCTTTCGATAAATGCCGGGCTGGATGTCAAATGGAACAGGTTCGTATCCAAGTCCCAGCAATTTTTTGTTGTTGACAATACCTTTGTTGCAGGGATGCCGGGATATTCTGCACCGGACGATATCGAATCCCGACTCTGCGGCTTTGCCTTGAGCGTACCTGCCACCATTTCGCTCAATCTTGGTTATACATCGATACGCGTTGGTGCAGAGGCATCCTACAATATCGACAAGTTCAACAAGGTCAAATCCTTCTATAGCACAGGCGGTTCCAATTACAAGCAGGTTACCAAGGGCGGCGAATTCGAGAAGTTCACAATCAGCTATATTGCATCCATCGATTTCGACGGTCTGGGCGCATACTTCAAATACTGCCCGAAATCCATGATTCCGGGCAGCAACATTATAAAGTCTTATATGGCTTTTGGAGTAGTCCTGACGATGTAGCTTACTTGATTTTTATCAGCCCCATCTGAAGTCCCCAGCATCCGTCCGTGATGATGGGGATTTTCTTTCCACTCGCATCCTTCACGTAGATGATATCATCCACGAACGTGTGGGTATGGCCACCTATGATCAGGTCCAGTCCTTTGGTCTGCGGCACAACCTCCTGATCCACATCATAACCGAGATGGCTGAGAAGGATCACGAAGTTGCACTTATCCTCCTTGCGGAGATGCTCCGTCCACTTGTTTATGGTCTCCACATTGTCCAGCTGGCGTATGCGCTGGGCGGTGGGTGCGGCCACCATCGTGGCGATGTCGGACTCCATTCCTATTATACCAATGCGCATGCCCCCGCGTTCTATCACGGCCGTGGGAGAAACGTACTGCTGAAGAATGTCCGGGAACTCGCAGTTTGCGCAGACGACGGGGCATTCAATGACGCTCAGACGCTGTGCGAGGCTCTCAATACCCTCATCCAGTTCGTGGTTGCCAAGGGTGATACAGTCGTATCCCATGGCATTCACTATCTTGGGTTCCAATGATCCGCCGAGTTCACTGTAGTAAGACGATCCCTGGTTGAAATCGCCGGCATGCAGCATAAGCACTTTTTCTGCGGGATAAACTGAACGGATGCTGTCTACGAAAGCGGCCCGCTCGATAATGCCGCCAAGCCCGTCGCTCTTTCCACCGCGAACGGGATCGAAGTGACTGTGTGTATCGTTGGTATGGATTATCACGAGCCGGGGCTGGCAAGCTACGGCCATGAATGCAATTGCTATAGCTAAGACTAATCTTCTCATCGCTCAGACTTTTCTACGACCATGCGGCCATCGGTTTTGTACTCAAAGGGCTTCCCTGCAGCGGTAAGTGCACGGATATCAGCAAGGACTGCATCTCCGATCTTGACGTCGGAAATAACATAATCCACGGCCCCGCGTGCAAGCTTATAGCCATCTCCGCCGTCAAGCAGGAAATCTATCGTGGCCAGTCCATAATACTTGGAATCATCCAGAGGCTCTCCTCCGATTTCGGCGCTCACAAGTTTCTTGTCCCTTATCACGATGCGGGCGTTGGAAACGCACTGAGGCCTGGTTTCCGCCATATACTCGAACACCTTCCGGAGCTCGCTCCCGGGCACTTTTACGTAACAGAGATAATTGGCGAAGGGCAGCATGGAAACAATATCGTCCAGCAGCACATCACCTGCAGGAACATCCACCCTGATTCCTCCTGTATTCGTAAAAGCCAGGTCTACCTTCCGGCCGGAAGGCGCTACGAGCTTACTCACATCCTCATACAGCCTGTCCACTATGAAATTGTTGAGATTGCTCTCCGGTGTGTGTCTGACAAGGGGCTCAGGAGCATAGGCTACGACCTCTTTCAGGCGGGCCATGGCAGGCTGCACGTCAATCAACAGCGAAGCCACTTCCGGAGTAGATCCGGATGTAAACGTCTTACCGTTTGGAGCAGTATAAACACTGTCTTCCACCACACCCAGAGCCTCCGGCACATTGGTGGCCGTAGGGGTGGTAACGCCCGTGCGATGACCGTCTATAGTAAAAGATTCCCACTTGTAGCAGTGGCCGCAGGAGCACAGCAGGACTATGCCCGCGATTGCAAGAATTACTTTTGTTTTAACCATTTCCAAAGATCCCCCCAACTGGATTTCTTACCGAACATAAGAATGCCGGCCTTATAAATCTTAGCGGATGCCCAGGCCATCAGAACGAATGTCGCCAGGAGCACCAGCACCGAAACCAGGATCTCCCATACCGGCACACCGTATGGTATGCGCGCTATCATTACGATGGGTGATGTGAAAGGTATCATCGATCCCCAGAACACGACTCCGCTCTCAGGATTCTTGAACGCGAAGAATACGATGAAGAAACCAATCATGAGAGGAATTGTGACGGGCAGCTGGAGCTGCTGGGAATCAGCCTCGTTCTCCACCGCGGAACCGATTGCAGCATACATGGATGCATACAACAGATATCCAAGCACGAAGTAAATGAGGAAGCTCACGATCATGGTTCCCCATGGAATATGGGACAGCGTGGTGAAGATAACGGACACCTCGCTGTTCTGCGTCATCGCAGCCATATCCATGCCTCCCATTCCCGTCTGTGCCATGCTCATCATATCCGTAGAAGAGACCATGCCGCTAAGCCCGAAGATGGCATTGGCACCGAGGACAAGAATAAGGGTGAGGATAATCCAAAGCAGGAACTGTGTAAGGGCGACCAGTGCTATGCCGATGATCTTGCCGAACATCAGTTCAGTGGCCTTGACGCTGGAAACGAGCACCTCCACGACGCGGGAGCTCTTTTCTTCGATTACCGAAGACATCACAGATGCACCGAACATGGCGATGAACATGTAAATCATCATGCCCAGGACCATGGAGATGACCATGTAGATACCGGATTCAGACACCGTGGCGTTTCCTTTCTCGTCCAGTGTGAACTCGTTGACCTTGACGTTGGCCTTCACATCCTTCATAATCTGATCCAGACCACTTATCTCATAGGTGCTTATCCTGTATTGCTCCACGGCCTTGTTGGCCTTGCTCTTGATATTCTCGCTGAAATCCACCCCTGCAGGCTTCTTGCTGTAGGTCTGCACGCTCACGCTCTTGACGGAATCCAGCTGAGAGACCACTACCAGCACGTCGAATCCCCTGTCTTTCAACTGGTTCTTAAGTTCCGTGGGATCCTCGCCGGTGCAATCTGTAAACTCAGCAGACTCGGTGTTCTCGAAGTATGGCATAACGATGCCGGAATAATCTACCACAGCCACCTTCTGGCTCTTTTCCTTCACATTCATCATCAGGATGCTGGGAAGTATGCAGATGGCGGCGAATAGGACGGGCACCACAAAGGTGGTGATGAGAAAACTCTTTTTCTTAACCTTATTGAGGTATTCCCGGGTAATGACTATACCAGTTTTCTGCAGATTCATTTTTCTCCGGCCTCCTCTCCGGTAACCAGTTTGATAAAGATGTCGTTCATCCTGGGCATAAGTTCCTTGTAGGAATTAACGGTGACGCCCTTGTCGATGTAGGACTGGAGCACGTCGTTGCCCGCCTTCTCGCGGGAGACAACCTCGGTGTGACGGCCGTCAGCATCGGTGTACTCTATTTCGATATTGTTATTCCCGTATTCACGGCGGATGTGGTCTACCCCACCAGTGATGACGAGCTTGCTCTTGTTGATCAGGGCGATATTGTCGCAGAGTTCCTCTACGCTTTCCATGTTATGGGTGGAAAGGATGATGGTCGCCCCTTCCTCCTTCAGCCTAAGTATCTCCTTCCGGATGAGGTCTGCGTTCACCGGGTCGAAGCCGCTGAAAGGCTCGTCCAGAATCATCAGCGAAGGCTTGTGCACCACAGTGGTGATGAACTGGAGCTTCTGGGCCATGCCCTTGGACAGCTCTTCCACCTTCTTTCCCCACCAGTCCTGGATGCCGAAGCGGATGAACCATTCCTTGAGGGCCTTCTGAGCGGCGGAAGCGCTCATTCCCTTGAGCTGAGCCAGATACATCGCCTGGTCGCCGACCTTCATCTTGCGGTAGAGGCCGCGCTCCTCAGGCATATATCCTATTTTCTCGACGTCCGCCTGGGTGATTGGAGCGCCCTTGAAAAGGATCTCTCCCCCGTTGGGGATGGTAATACGGTTGATGATGCGAATCAGAGTGGTCTTACCGGCTCCGTTCGGGCCTAGCAGACCGAAGATACCGCCTTCAGGGATGGAGAGGCTGACATGGTCCAGCGCTACCTTTTCCCCGAAACTTTTACAGACTTCCCTGCATTCTATTATTGCCATTACTTATAATTTTTTCTTAACCCACAAATTTAACTTCAAGCGGGGAAAAAGCCAAATTTATTTTGTATTTTTGTGCTGATATGGCTAAATCGACCGTGAATATCGCCCAGCAGGCTACAGACATCATTAACGATGTCCGGGCAGGGCGTTTCGCGCCGGTTTATCTGCTGATGGGTGATGAGCCATATTACCCCGAACTTGTCTGCCAGGCCGTAGTGGAGAATTGCCTGCAGGACTTCGAGAAAGATTTCAACGAAACCATCTGCTACGGGTCAGACGTAACTGCATCCCAGATAGTCACCACCGCCAGGCGTTTCCCTATGATGGCCGAGCGCCAGCTCGTGGTCGTGAAAGAGGCCCAGCAGATGAAAGGCATCGAAGACCTTGCCGTCTATTGCAACGAGCCTCTGGATTCCACCGTGCTGGTGCTGCTCATGCACAAGGCATCCGCCGACAGGCGCCGCGGCCTCTTCAAGGCCGTTCAGAAGAACGGTATCGTGCTCGACTCCCCCGCCATCCGGGATTATGAAATAACAGGTTGGATAAGTTCCTATTATGCCGGACGGGGCCTTCAGATAGAGCCGCAGGCTGCCGCCCTGCTCGGGGAATCTGCCGGAACAGACCTTTCGGTGATAGTGGCCGAGACGGAGAAACTACTGCGCAATCTCCCGGAAGGATGCACCCAGGTGCGGGTGGAAGATGTAGAGAAGAATGTGGGCATCTCCCGCCAGTTCAGCATATTCGAACTCACCCGGGAACTGTCGCTCAAGAACTCCGCGAAAGCGCTGAAGATTGCCACCCATATCGGCACCGCCGCCAAATTTGCCATGCCGATGGCCGTCAGCGCCCTATATACGCATTTCTACAGATTGTTGAAATACGAAGCCGCACTCAAGCAGAACCCCCGTATGGGGCAGCAGGAGCGCGCCGTCATACTGGGAGTAAGTCCTTTCTTCCTCCGGGAATACGATGCCGCCGTGCGCAACTATCCCATGCCATCCGTCATGAGCATAATCTCCATGCTCTGCGAATTCGACTACCAGGGCAAGGGAGGCGACGGCGCGGCACTCCCTCCGGACCAGCTCCTCATTGAACTGACAGCCAAGATACTTAATGCCTGAGACCGAGAAATACTTCGACCCACTGCGCCGGAAATGGGTTGCCGCCACTCCAGAAGAGAGGGTGCGGCAGTGGTTCATAGGCATACTGTCCGACAAGGGCCTGGTTCCCGCCCATATGATGATGAGCGAGGTGCCCATGAAGTACGGTCAGAAAAGCTGGAGGGCGGACATTGTGATTTATTCGAGCGACGGCACCCCGCTCGCCGTGGTGGAATGCAAACGCCCGGATGTGGCAATCAGCGAAGCTGTGGCCGAACAGGCCCTTCGCTACACCGCAGTACAGAACGTGAAGTTCATTTTCCTCACTAACGGAAAAGAGACTTACATATATAGGAGGAACGGCAGCGGCTTCGAGCCTGCAAACACATTCCCCACATACCAGCAAATGAAAGAACTATGCCAACAGTAACCGCACAATACGTCCAGAAAGACATCTTCCGCATCGTGAGCCAGGTGGCCCGCGAACGCGGAGTACGTGCCTTCGTGATAGGCGGATACGTGAGGGACTGCTTCCTTGGCCGCCCGTGCAACGACATCGACATAGTCGTGGAAGGCAGCGGCATAGACTTCGCCCAGGCTGTAGGAGAGAAGACAGGCAAGACGGTATCCTATTTCAAGAACTTCGGCACCGCCATGCTTCACTACGAAGGGGATGAAATCGAGTTCGTGGGTGCACGCAAGGAATCCTACCGTCGAGAATCCCGCAATCCTATTGTGGAGAACGGCACCCTCCGGGACGACCAGCTCCGACGGGACTTTACCATCAACGCGATGGCGTTCTCCCTTCAGGAAGATGACTACGGTGCACTCGTGGATCCCTTCGGCGGAATTAAGGACCTGGCCGCAGGCATCATCCGCACCCCGCTCGACCCCGACACCACCTACTCTGACGACCCTCTGCGCATGCTCAGGGCCGTGCGTTTCGCCACCAAACTGAGCACCCCGGAGCAGACCTTCACCATCGTGCCTGAATCCATCGAATCCATGCGCAGGATGGCACCGCGCATGGAGATACTCTCGCGGGAAAGGATTGCCGAGGAACTCAACAAGATGCTGCTCTGTCCCAGGCCTTCCATGGCATTCTACCTTATGGACGAGGCCGGGCTACTGCAGGGCATCCTTCCGCAGATATCCGCCCTCAAGGGTGTGGAAACAATAGACGGACGCGGGCATAAGGATATCTTCACCCATACCCTGGCGGTGCTGGACAATGTCGCCGCCGTTTCCGACAACCTGTGGCTGCGCTGGGCTGCCCTCCTGCACGATGTGGGCAAGGCCGTCGTTAAGAAATACGACCCCAGGCTCGGCTGGACCTTCCACGGGCACGACGTGGTGGGCTCGAAGATGGTTCCCAAGATATTCGCATCACTCAAACTCCCTCTGGACGACAAGCTCAAGTATGTGAAGAAGCTGGTGTGGCTGCACATGCGTCCCATCGCTCTGGTAGATGATGAAGTCACCGATTCCGCAGTCCGCAGGATGCTCTTTGACGCCGGCGACGACATCGACGACCTGATGACCCTCGCAGGTGCCGACATAACCTCAAAGAATCCGGTCAAGGTCGCCCGCATACGCGCCAACTTCGAGCTGGTGAAGCAGAAACTGGTGGAGGTGGAAGAGAAGGATGCACTGCGCAACTTCAAGAATCCAATCTCCGGCGACTATATCATGGAAGTGTACGGCATCGAACCGTGCAATACCATCGGCCAGTTGAAGGATGTCATCAAGGAAGCCATTCTCGAGGGGGAGATTGGAAACAATTTCGAGGAAGCCGATGCGCTGATGCGCAAGCTGGCACCCGAATTCGGACTCACCCAGTGCAAATAGAGGAATACATAAACTATATCGCCGGCGTACGCAGGTATTCCCAGCGTACGAAAGAACTGTATTCAAACATCCTGAACGAGTATAAACTCTTTTTCGAGGATGCCGAGCCCCGTTTCACCCCCACGGACATACGAAACTATGAAGTGCACCTCCTGGACGAAAAGAAGGAAAGCGCCCGCACGGTGGGGCTTCATCTGAGCGTGATAAGCGGCTATTGCAAATACCTGATGAAGAAAGGAGAACTCTCTTCCAACCCGGTCCGCATGGTCCGCAGGCCGAAAGAGGAGAAGCGTCTGCCTGTGTTTTACCGGGCCGATGCCATGAGGGATTATTTTTCCGCCACCGAATGCAACTCAGATAAAGAAGCCTTGGATTTTCTCTTATCCCTCCCGACATCGGATCCCATTGCCAAAGATCTTTATAGCCGTAGGCTAAGGCGGCTCATCATTTCTGTCCTTTTCTGCACCGGGATACGCCGCAGCGAACTGATAAGCCTGAATATAAGCTCATTGAACCGTGGCAGGCAAACCCTTTCGGTGCTCGGCAAGGGAGACAAGATGCGGGAAATTCCCATAACAGATTCGTTATATGCAGAAATTTTGTTATATTTGGATGCAGCCGACTATATGTTGGGGGCAGGAAGCGGGAGCGGGACTCCCCTTCTGCGGACTTTGAAAGGCACCAGGCTCTATCCGGTCTTCGTGGACCGTTCGGTCAAAGAGGAACTTTCAGACTCGGAAGGCTTCACCGGCAGGAAATCGCCCCATGTGCTCAGGCACACCATCGCGAGCGAACTCCTGGACGAAGGCACAGATCTGAATTCCATTAAGGAGATGCTCGGACACAGTTCTCTCGCAGCCACCCAGGTCTATACCCACAATACGATAGAAAGGCTCAAAAAAGTGTACAACAACGCCCACCCGAGGGCAAATAAAAACGGAGGTAAAAATGGAGATCAAGATTAAGACTCTCAAGTTCGATGCCGACCAGAAGCTGATCGAGTACGTCGAGAAAAAAGTTTCCAAACTGGACAAGTTCTTCAAAGGCGCCGCAGACGTGGCAGAAGTAACGCTTTCGCTCCTCTCCGAGCCCGACAACAAACAGGCCAAGATCCAGATGCATGTCAAGGGAGACGACCTCATCATCGAAAGGAATGCTTCCACTTTCGAACAGGCAATTACCGATTGCACAGATGCCATGAAGGAGAAGCTCACCCGCAAAAAAGAGAAAACGTACGATATTTAAAAAATATCCGTATATTTGCAGTCCCAAAAGGAAAGATGCTCGAGTGGCTGAAGAGGCGCGTCTGGAAAGCGCGTGGCCGCCCAAAGCGGCTCCAGGGTTCGAATCCCTGTCTTTCCGCGTCATGCAAACATGTTCAAATCCCGCAACGAATGCGG